>Ga0207652_10003673_pt1 | contig 12624 bp, 11 predicted proteins | sample KBSC63BmetaG_FD_184334 | JGI IMG/M metagenome (GOLD analysis project Ga0207652, IMG submission 184334) | Corn rhizosphere microbial communities from Kellogg Biological Station, Michigan, USA - KBS C6-3B metaG (SPAdes) (version 2) | ecosystem: Host-associated > Plants > Roots > Rhizosphere ... | reverse complement strand
TGCTTCGGCTCGCACGGCCCGCCACCCCCCGATGCGGCGACCGACAGAGTCCACGATTGTGATTGGACAGGTTGCGTCGACCTCACGACGTTCAATGAAGTATCCGATGCGACGAGCAGAAACGGCATACTCGCCACGCGGCGCATGAGTAAACGTGTAGATCCCAGAATCGTTAGTGCTGGACCGGCGGGGTGGGTCTGAAACCCGGCTCGTCAGATTCAACGATCCAATAGCCGGCGAGTCGGTGCAACGACGCGCGATCGCTCCATCATTCCGCCGGCTCGCTCCCAGCGCCACTGAGCTCACCAAGGCGGGCCACCGCAATCCCGTCCCGCTCACAGACCCAGGCGCCGGCGTGGTACCACAGGGGATGCTGTGGATGGCGCGGGCAGCGCGGCCACGTCGTCTCCACGAACTCGTCGTGGAAGCGCTGCTGTACATCCGCGACGACCTTGGCGATGTAGTGCTCCACGTCATCAACGAACGCGCGGGCATTGGCGGCTTCGGCCCGGATGAGGGCGGCGTGGTCGTGGCCGAGCGTCGCCTGTGCGTCACGGCGCAACCGCTGGATAACATCCGCTTCGAGGGAATCCGTCACGGGCATGAAGCCTCGGCAGAGCCTTTCCATGTCGCGATTGGGAGTTCGGCTGGCGCCCGAGCTAGTTGGGATGAAGCCGCCGGACCTCCACAGCATTGCGGAGGCGGATTCACCCGACGCTTATCAACGTGCTCAACGTCCGAAGGTGCGACACACCATCGAGAGGCCAGCATGGATATCATAGGGATCGAGCTGCAAAGCGCGAGAGTCAACTTTGCACGCTCGACGACGGCGGCGTGGTGCACGATTAGCGGATCACAACGAGCCGGGAGCACAATTCCCGGTCGCGTCAGGTACCTGTGGGCCCGTGCGCGACCCCGAGCGCGCAACCTTCCAGGTGATAACGAGCATTGCAATCCGCTATTGCCAATCGCGGTAAAATGAGCAGCATTGGAGCTAACGCGCGACGCGTCAGGGTCAGCACCCGCATTATCTCTAGTCTAGGCTTGGGACTCACCGTTCAACGGAAGAAACCATGTCCAGGACTCCGGGACCCGAAGGTCGAAGCCCCTTTCGTGCGGCGCCCCGCACGCCCGGTCCGCTCGGTGTCAACGATGCGGCAAGCCCAGATGCGCCGGGATGGCTTCGTGGCGACTCGCCCGGGCCCCTTGGCGTCAACGATCACGCGAGCCCGAGCACGCATGGAGGTCATCCGCTCTCGCGCGAGAGCGCCAAGCCATCGGCAGCAGGCGAGGGCAGCACTTGGGAGAAGTTCCTGGATTCTCTTTGCAACTGGAAGATGCTCTCCGGACCGCGCATCGCGTGGGAGTCACTTGGACATGATCGGATGACAACCGCAGCGGTAAGAGCGGCGCCCGATCAGCTCGCGGCCCGTGATGCGAACCCGATCTGGCTCCCAGGCGATGCTCTGCCGCCGCGAGATTTGCGACGCCGATTGCTCCTGGTGCTCGGTACGCTGCCAGATTCCGTTGTAGCAGCGGACATTACACTCGAACAATTCTCAGATACCTGGTTCGGCCGGAAGACCAAATTGTCTCAGTGGGGGCAAGCCACACATTTCATGGCCAACAAGGGTCAGTCCCAGCGAACTGCATACGCCGCCGGCGTCGAGAAGATTTTTGGACCGACGGAGACAGCGGTGACGCGGTTTAAGGGCATGAAGAAGGATTCGGACATCGGCCAAGTCTCCGACGCGCTCGGCCTCGGCATACACGCGCTTCAGGACTCGTTTTCCCCGGCCCACGTCCAACGGACCAAGGTTGGAAACAAGCTCGTTATCATAAGAATCAAAGTTTGGGGCGAACAAGACAAGAAGGATCATGCAGCTGGGGATCGATCGTGGGAGGATGCCAGCGGCTCGTTGACCGAGCTGGGACAGGCATGCAAAGAAGCGACGATCGCACTACTCACCTACTTCATCTTCAGCGTGATCAACAAGGATAGAGATGCCGAGCGGTTCAGACGACTGCTGATGGACACGTACCTGAGCCCCGCAAACTCAAGTATCTCGGGGTGGTAAGCACCGGCGGGGATGCAGCGACCTCGCCACAATCAGAACAAACCTCTCCACAAGGCTCGGCTCAGAGCACGATTGCGCGCTAAAAGCTGCTGAAAAATCGATGCTGTCAATGCGCGCCGTCGGCGCCTATGCGACCGAAGTGCATTGAGAGCATCGCTTTTACAGCAACTTGCTAGGGTCGCGAGTGGCGAGCGTGATTACATCATTGCCGACTTGCTGCGCCCGCAGAAGTGTTACCAATCTTCGTGGACACTTCTGGTACCCATCATCGCGGCTGTTCGGGCGCCTCGCTACCGACAATAAGCGATCCGAGTGGCCTTGACTTGCCGCCTCGGTGGATCATCGCGTGGCAGTTGGCGCAAACGATCGCGAGGTCGTCGAGGCTGGTCTCGACTGACTCGTCGGAGGACGCCAGGGGTCGTAGGTGATGCACCTGAACATAGCCCTTACCGAGATCGCCGTAGCACTGCTCGAAATCGAAGCCACAACCCGGCACCTCGCAGCGCAAAGGAGCCTGTCCGACGGAGGCAATCTTCGCCGATCGGAGAGCGCGTTCGCGCGAGCGATGGCGAACGAGGTGATATCGTATTTCACCCTCCAGAGCGCTCAGCTCCGCGTCCGCGATCCCAGCGGTTGACCACTCACCGATATGACTCGCCCACAATTCCTCCAACTGAACAGCGGCCGATACCGGGATGGAGATCCCAGATGCCGGCAATGCCCAGTAGACGTCGCGCACCCCGCCTGCAGGGAAGTCGCGCGGATCCAGGAGCGATTCGGTTTCAGGATCCAAAAGCGTATCGACAGCAAACTGGACATAGTTTGTCATGTCGCCGCGTTGCGCCCGCGCCGCATCCCAGTGCGGGAGTTCTTCGACTGGAGCGGTCGTCCAGCCGGATGCCATGATTCCTCGCGGCTCCGGCCCTTGTCGCAGCAAGAGGACACGGGAACCAACTGGGATCTTCTTTGTGTTGCCCGAACTCCAGCGCTGCGTCACGGAATCGCCGCGCCTTATGCGCGCGATTGTGTTCGAAAGATCGGTCCACTTCCACGTGTCAGGATTCCACGTCAGTATATACGTTGGCATTCCTCTGCTCGCGCTTCGAGTTGATTGATGTATATCGCCCGCAATCAGCTGCAGCCGAGCTACAACAAAGCACCAGCGAGCGAAACGAGCTTCCACAAAACACTCGCCAGCTTCATCCCATCGTTTGACCCCCGCATCACGAAATCCACCCTGCGGACAACACCTCGGCCTGTTCGAGAACCGTCTGCGTCGCCTTCTCCTGTTTGTCCGGTGGGTACCCGTGCTTGCGGAGGATGCGCTTAACCAGAACGCGCAGATGTGCGCGCACGTTCTCCCGCAACGTCCAGTCGATGGTTACGTTGCGACGAACGGTCTCGACCAGCTCTCGCGCTATATCACGGAGCGCGTCGTCACCGAGCACCTTCACCGCGCTATCGTTCGTCTCCAGCGCATCGTAGAAGGCCAGCTCATCGTCGGACAAACCCAGCTTCTCGCCGCGGGCGTTGGCCTCGCGCATCTCTCGCGCCAGCCCGATCAGTTCCTCGATCACCTGCGCAGCCTCAATGGCGCGGTTCTGGTAACGACGAATCGTCTCTTCGAGCATCTCGGCGAACGAGCGCGCCTGAACAATGTTCTTTGCGCGTCGACCTCGTATCTCACCCTTGAGTAGCTTCTGCAGTAACTCCACCGCGAGATTCCGCTGTGGCATCCCGCGAACTTCGGCCAGAAACTCGTCCGACAGAATCGAGATATCCGGCTTCTGGAGGCCCGCCGCCGCGAAGATGTCAAGCACGCCCTCGGGTGCGACCGCTCGCGAGATGATCTGCCTCACCGCGTGATCCAGGTCCTCTTCCGGCCGAGCATCACCGGGTGCCCGTTTGGCGAGAACTGCCTGGACCGCTTGGAAGAACGCGAGGTCATCTCGGATGGCGAGCGCATCAGAATGAGGCACGGTGAGCGCGAACGCCTGCGACAGCTCGCGCACCGCACGTATGCAGCGATCCTTCCCGTTTTCCTGTTTGAGGATGTGCTCCTGCGCCGCCGGTAGGAGGCCGAGCCGCTGCTGCGGCGTGCCCGCGTTCCATCGTGACCAGTCAAAGCCGTGGAACAATCCGCAGCACACCTCATACTTCTCCTGCATTAACGCGACCGCCTCCTCCTGATCGAGAGCGGTACGCCCCGAGCCGCCGCTCTCGGTGTACGTGGCCAGGGCGGCCTTCAATTCATGCGCCAGGCCGAGGTAGTCCACCACGAGACCGCCCGGCTTGTCCTTGAACACGCGATTCACGCGCGCGATCGCCTGCATCAGGCCATGCCCGCGCATGGGCTTGTCCAGATACATCGTGTGCAGGCACGGCGCATCGAATCCCGTGAGCCACATGTCGCGCACGATCACGACGCACAGCGGGTCATTGGCATCGCGGAATCTGTTGGCCAGCGACTCACGGCGCGGCTTGTTGCGGATGTGCGGCTGCCAGTCCGGTGGGTCCGAAGCGGAGCCTGTCATCACTACCTTGATCAGTCCCTTGTCGTCATCGTCGTGCGCCCAATCAGGGCGGAGCCGAACGAGTTCGCGGTACAGTTCTACGCAGATGCGGCGGCTCATGCAGACGATCATGGCCTTGCCGTCCATCGCCTCGAGACGTTTCTCGAAGTGATCGACAATGTCCTGTGCGACCGTCGCCACTCGTTTCTCGGCGCCTACCACGGCCTCCAGCTGAGCCCATTTGCTCTTGAGCTTCTCCTTGCGTTCGACCTCTTCCCCCTCCGTCGCCTCCTCGAAATCAGGGTCGATCTTCGGTCGCTCGGACTGGTCGAGAGAGAGCTTCGCGAGCCGGCTCTCATAGTAGATCGGCACTGTGGCGCCGTCCGCCACGGCGCGCTGGATATCGTAGACGCTGATATAATCGCCGAAGACCGCGCGGGTGTTGGCGTCCTTCAATTCGATTGGCGTGCCCGTGAAGCCGATGAAGGACGCGTGCGGAAGTGCGTCGCGCATATGTCGCGCGAAGCCGTCAATGAAGTCGTACTGGCTTCGGTGCGCCTCGTCCGCGATCACCACGACGTTGCGGCGGGTGGAAAGCACTGGATGACGGTCGCCCTTTTCCTCCGGGAAGAACTTATGAATCGTGGTGAACACGACACCGCCGGCCTGCACCGAGAGCAGCTCGCGCAAATGTGCGCGCGACTCGGCCTGTACAGGCGGCTGCCGCAGAAGATCCTGACAACGCGAGAAGGTTCCAAACAGCTGGTCGTCGAGGTCGTTGCGGTCCGTGAGCACGACGATCGTTGGATTCTCCATCGCCGGCTCGCGGATAATGCGGCCGGCGTAGAATGCCATCGTCAGGCTCTTGCCCGAACCCTGCGTGTGCCACACAACGCCGACGCGGCGGTCACCCGCGTTACGGTCCTCACGCGGTGGAGCATCGAGCACTTCAACGAGCTCGGCGACCACCTGCAGGCGGTCGCCCTCATCGGACGAAAGGACAATAGGCTGGTACGCCGGATTGACCGCCTTGAGCGTAATGCCTTCGTGGCGCCAGGAGCCGTCGTCCGACGCCACTTTGCTGCTCTCGTACCGTTTGATGGTGTATCGCTCGCCGATTTCCGGGTCGGTCCCGTCGCGGAGCTCAACCAAGACTGTCTTTCCCTGTCGCGTGCCTTCCACCGGTGCGGAGAAGAGACAGAGCGCGCCATCGGGAATGGCGGGCTCCATGGAGTGGCCTTCGACTCGCGCGGCGAACATCCCAGGCTTCAGCCGGCGGCGTGCCGCGACGGTGATCCACTCGAACGCTTCGTCGTCGGGCACATGCTGCGGGTCGCCGAACGCGCCGGCGGCCGCCCTGAGCGGAATGAGCGGTATCTGCGTCCGATAGTGCTCTCGAGCGTCGGATCGAACCAGCTCGAGCGGCGGGCGAGTCTGCCGCCCACTTCCAAGTTCGGCGGCGCGCAGCGTTTCGCGCACCGCGATTTGCACGGCGTGAAACTGGTGGTAGCCCGACATCTTCTTGATGAGACGACCGCTGCCGTCGTCCTCGAAGACGAGAAAGTCCCGAAGCAGATCGAGAAACCGTCGGTGCTCGAACACACCTTCGATAATCACCTGAAGCTCGGGCAGCATCGTATCCGCCAGTACTTCACCATCGATGGTGCGCCACGGCTTGAACCACTCCCGGCCCGCGCTGAGTGACCCGATACGCGCCTGGACGCCATCGGACGCGACAAGCACCGCGTTCGACGCAAAGGTCGAGGGAATTTCGGCCTTGTATGTTTGAAGCTGCTGCCACGCCGTCCAGACAGTTGCGTCCTCCGTGGCCGCATTCTTGAGTTCTAGCACCGCGAGCGGCAGTCCATTCACAAAAAGAACGATGTCCAGCCGTCGGCTGTGCTTGTTCTCGATGACGCTGAACTGGTTCACTGCCAGCCAGTCGTTGTTCGCCAATTGGTCGAAGTCGATCACACGTGCTTGCGTGCCCCGGATGTGCCCCTCTGGCGTGCGATACTCTACAGTCACGCCGCTGACGAGCAGCCGATGCACGGCGCGATTGCGCTGAATGAGCTCCGACTCTTCCGCGCGCGTGAGCTTGCGGAATGCGTCATCGAGCGCCTCCGAAGGGAGACCGGGATTCAACCGCGTCAGTGCAGCGCGCAAACGACCGGAAAGAATGACTTCGCCGTAGTCAGTGCGCTCCGCGGCGAGCGCGTCGGGCGCGATGTCCGGTCCGTGAAGCACCGTCCAGCCGAGGCCCGTGAGCCACGCGAGCGCGGCGTCTTCAACTTCAGATTCGGTGAACGTGCCCGGACTCACGCGGCGACCTCCTCAGGCTCCTGCTTGCGTTCACTCCGGGGCACAGGCCGCACTGCGTAGCTGCGCAGAGCGTGCATCACAGCGGAGGAATCGGGCTGCTCGTCGTCGATGAGCAGGACGTATGCGCGGGAGCGCGGCGGGCGGACCACCTTCGTGTTAATCCACCATAGCACCACGGTCTGCGCGGTATCCCGGCTCGCTTGGTCGATCTTCTGGATGATCTGTTCCGGCTGGCGTTGAAAATTCGAGGTCACAAAGTCGAAGCAGTCGCCGCAGTCGATCTTGCCGGTGCTCTTCACCGTCGCAGTGTGACGAATGTCGTAGGCGTCGAACCAACCGATGACATCCTCGTTAAGAGATTCGCCATCAGCGCTTGACAAATACAAGAGGGTAAGCTATTCTTACCGCTGGTAAGAACCTCGGAGGGCGGCATGAACTGCGAACTGGTTAAGGCGAAACTGATAGATGTCATCGGGAAGATCCAGACGGCAGGCGGCTACGAGGACGGCGCGAGCATCGGAGATGACACTGTGCCGCTCGACGGGCTAGAGGGCTTCGACAGCAAGCTGGCGCCGATCGCGATACGTCGCTTGGCTCGCGAGCTCGACATCGAGATCCCGAAAACGCAAAACATCTTCCGAGAGGGTGGTCGATCGAAGGGCCGTAAGCTCTCAGTTGCCGAAATCGCGGCAGTGCTTGCCGCCAGCACCGGCACGCCAACCCAGGTGGCCAAGTGACCGAAAAGAAAGCTATCATCGCCGCTCGGATTCGTGAGTCAAGAACCGCTGCCGGTCTCACTCAGGGGCAGGTCGCGAAGCTTCTGCGTCTTCATCGACCGTCTGTATCCGAGATCGAAGCGGGCAACCGATCGGTCAGTGCCGAAGAGCTTCTTCAGCTCGCGGGCTTGTTCGACGTCGATGTCGCATGGCTCGGTGGGGAAGGAGCCAATACCGTCGATCCCCAGGATAACAAGCTGCAGTTGGCCGCGAGAGAGTTGCAGAAACTGAAGCCCGACGACCTCGAACGGCTGCTCAAGATCATCGCGTCGATGCGGACCAGCGGAGCGTCCTGAATGCCAGTCAACTTTAGGGAGTTGGCCGAGCAGGCGATGCTCACCGCGATCGATGTCCGGGACAAGTGGAAACGCCACGATGATGATCCGCTCGACGTGTACGCTCTGTGCCACGACATTGGTGTGACCGTCAGATTCGTGCCCATCCCCGGCATGGAAGGTCTTTACGGTCGGCGCGACGATGGAACGAGCGTCATCCTGCTACCAGCGCAGCGGCCGTTGTCGCGACGCGCGTTCAGCTGCGGTCACGAGCTCGGTCACCATGTCTTCGGGCACGGATCATCCATCGATGAGATGATCGGTACTTACACGGATCGAAAGGGCGCGTCGTTCGATCCGAATGAATTCCTCGTTGACACGTTCGCCGGGTTTCTTCTCATGCCGACGCTCGGCGTTCGGCACGCATTCGCGAGACGGGGCTGGAAGGCCACGAATGCGACGCCAGAGCAGATCTTCGCTGTTGCCTGTTCCTTCGGTGTTGGGTACGAGACATTGATTGCCCACATGGCGTTCAGCCTCCGGATGCTCGATCGCAACTGCGCCAAGACATTGGGCAAGGACAGTCCCAAGTCCATTCGGGAGAGAATCTTGGGCCGCCCTTCGGCTGAGCCGCTTATTATTGTCGATCGTCATTGGGCGATGCCGACCGTGGATGCAGAGGTTGGCACCCTACTGCTCTTTCCCCCTAGCGCCGAAGCAGATGGCGGTGGTCTAGTTGCAGGAGAGACGTCCGCATCGAGTCGTCTCTTCCGCGCCTGCCGCTCCGGAATTGTCCGCGTCTCAGTGCCCGGAACGTCGTGGGCTGTGTTCGTCCGGATTGCTAAGCGCGAGTTCGTCGGCTTGGCTCAGTATCGTCACCTCGAATGCGAGGACGATGACAGCAATGAGTAGCCCCGAGCCTGTTGTCATCAGCGATACCAACTTGTCGAAAGCCTGGGCCCAAGTCCTCGTCTATACCATCGATCATCCGGGTAAGGAGATCTCGCCGCTGATCATCTCGCTCTCGAACCTTGGTGGGCAGGACTCCATTCCCGAACTGCCCACGATTCGCAGCGCACTCGATACGCTGCTAAGGAGTCAGGATGATTTCGAAGTAGCGACGGTCGCAAACACGATCTTCCCGCAGTCAGTGTGGCGCATTGCCGGAGGGGACCGTCGGGTCTTTTACGAGGAATACATTGAGGCTCTCCCGAGATACGCGGCCCTCGAAAAGGCTAACCGAAACGGCACCTACTTCTCTCGTCTCGTTGCCTACGACATTGACGCTCAAACAGGCGCGCGTATTCCAAGCTTGGCGGGAGTGCCCGAGAATGGCAATCAGCTCGAATTCGTGATCAAGCGATTTGCCCACGGCAAGCCGCTACGCGACTCCGCGTTTCAGGCGTCGATATTCGACCCAACCCGCGATCATTCCACGCAACCGTACCAGGGATTCCCCTGCATGCAACATTTGACCTTTATTCGGCTCGACGGTGGCGGGCTCGGCGTGAACGCATTCTACGCTACGCAGCAGGTCGTCCGTAAGGCGTATGGCAATCTCTTGGGCATCTGCCGCCTGGGTCGTTTTGTCGCGAGCCAGACTGGGTTGGTCCTGGATCGCGTCAACATGTTTGTCGGGTGCGAGAAACTCGGGGATCTGGCAAAATCGGACCGTGCACTCGCTCCTGTACTTGCCGCAGCCAGGACTGAACTAGGGCAGGCTGTAACAGCGGCAGTTCCTGCTCTGACTCCGGCAGCTAAGGTGCGGCGTTGAAGGGCAGTGAGAGGAAACGACCGCAGCCCGGCCGACTCTTCGTCTTCGAAGGCCCGGATGGGGTAGGAAAGACTACATTATCGCGTGAGGCCGCGCGATTTTTTGTCGAAATGGGTGAGAAGGCTGACTACCTCTCGTTCCCTGGGCAGGAACCGCGAACTGTTGGCCAGTTCGTATACGATTTTCATCATTCGCAAGACGCACGTGTTGTTAGTGCCACTGCCGTGCAAGCCTTGCATGTCGCGGCCCACGTAGACGCCATCGAGCGACAGATTCGCCCGCGTCTGGCCAGCGGCACCAATGTCCTGCTTGATCGCTACTGGTGGTCGACGTGGGTATACGGTGTATGCGACGGGATAGATCCTGCGGTGCTTCGGGCGCTCATTGATTTAGAAGCTCGGGTGTGGAGCAACGTACGGCCAGCCGTAGTAATTCTGGTGCAGCGTCGGCTGCCACTTGAAAGACCGGACGAACCTCTAGTGCGATGGAAGCGACTTCATGCCGAATATGGCAAGCTCGCGGATCGTGTTCATGCCAGGCAATGCGTTGAGCACGTTGACAACAACGGTGACTTGACCGCCTCATTGCAACGAGTGATATCGATCATTGAAGCGCGACTTGCTAACCGCTCCCACCGTAGCATAGGCCGCGAGGTTGGTAAGGACACTGCTTTTGGTCGCACAACGTGCTCGGCTGAGCCGAAGAGTGAGGTTCGGCCGCGTCAACCAGCAGCGGTTGCCGCCATCGATGCGCAAACGCCAACGATTCTGCTGCACCTCGAACCGGCCAAGCCCACAGGAGTGCTTGACACGTACTGGCGTTTCGCTGCAGAGCGCCAGCGAGTGTTTTTTCGTCGTGCCGAAGGCAACCAACCACCGTGGACGACTGATCCTATCGTCCGTGAGTATAAGTTCACGAACGCGTATCGTGCGTCCGATCGAGTCAGTCAGTACCTGATCAGGCGCGTCATTTATCGTGACGATCTCCCGGCGACGACAGATGAGATATTTTTTCGCGTCCTGCTTTTCAAGCTCTTCAACAAGATCGAGACGTGGAACCTGTTGGAGCGCTCGCTAGGGCCAATTCTGCACGCTCGCTACTCGTTCGACGAGTATGATCGTGTTCTCGACGAAGCGTTCGGTGCTGGTCGCCGGATTTATTCAGCGGCGTACATCATGCCAACAGGTGGTCGGTCGACGACGGAGTCACGTAAGCATCGCCTTCACTTGCGGCTTCTCGAGCGGATGATGGCGGACGGCCTACCTAGCAAGATTGCAGGTGCGAAGTCGATGCACGCCGCGTTCGATCTGCTCCTGGCGTATCCGACGATCGGTCCGTTTCTGGCCTATCAGTTCGTGACCGACATCAACTACGCCGAAATCACAAACTTCAGTGAGCGAGAGTTCGTCGTCCCAGGACCCGGTGCCTTGGATGGGATTCGAAAGTGCTTTGCAAGTCTTGGCGGGCTGACTGACGCAGAAATCATCAAGTTCATGATGGACATTCAGGAGCGGGAGTTCGAGCGACTTAGCTTGAGGTTCGACACGCTTTGGGGTCGACCCCTTCAACTCATCGACTGCCAGAATCTCTTCTGTGAGGTCGATAAGTACTCGCGAGTTGCCCATCCCGAGGCGGTTGGGCGTTCAGGTAGAACGCGGATCAAGCAGCGCTTCGAGGAGAACCCTGAACCAATCGAGTACTGGTATCCGCCGAAATGGGGATTGAATGAGCGGATTTCACAGTGGATGCGTCAGGTCGGGCAGCGTAGTGGAAGCAGCAAGCGGCAAGGGAGCTGACAAATGGACTTGAACGACTTTCAGAAGCAAGCTCGTCTCACTGTGCAGGCGCCCTCGACTGAGGGCGCCGGGATCATCGTACCGATACTCGGTCTAGCTGGCGAGGTAGGTGAGCTAGTCAACGAGTACAAGAAGTATCTGCGCGATGGACCGGCACACGTTCGGTTTCGGGAGCGGCTGGCCGAGGAGTTGGGCGACGTTTTGTGGTATCTCGCGGATACTGCTACGAACTTCAATCTTAGCCTTAACGGAATCGCCGAGCAGAACCTCGTGAAGACGCGCGCACGGTGGGGAGTTGCCAATAGTAGCGCAGCGCCGTCGCTGTCGAAACCGCACCGCTTCGATGCGCGCTTTCCGGAGCACGAGAGGTTCCCGCGGTATTTCATCGCGGACTTCGAGCAGGTCGAGGAAGAGGGAAGACGGAAGGTGCGGGTCTCGGTCGCGGGCCGTCAGCTAGGAGAGGACTTGACGGATAACGCGCACCAGCCTGATGGTTACCGGTTTCACGACGTGTTTCATCTGGCGTGCGCTGCGGTGCTCGGATGGTCCCCAGTCACGCGACGGAATTTGCGGCTTGGGGATGGGGATAAAGGAATCAAGCGCAAGAGCGAGCCGACCATCGATGAGGTGGAAGATGGCGGTCGGGCCATTGTCACAGAGGAGGGCGTGTCTGCCCTAGTCTTCGCCTACGCGACGGATCACGCGTCCCTCGATGGCATCTCACACGTTGACTACAATTTATTGAAGTCCATTCGGGTGCTAACGGCGAAGTTCGAGGTGTCCGTCTGCACCGCAGGCGAGTGGGAGGCAGCCATTCTGATCGGCTATCGTGTCTGGAAGGAGCTCGAGGCCGCGCAGGGGGGTAAGGTCGAAATCGATTTGGACAGCCGTCGCATCCGGTTTCTTGGCAGGAGCTGAGCGCGAGGATGGGTCCGACGCTCATCCGGTTGAGTCGTCCAAGGCAACTGCGATAGTGCTGGCGATCGCCGCGTTTTCGCCATGGCTGATGCTCACGAACCACGCGTCCACACCCAACGCTGTTGCTCGCGCCGCTGCCTCGCCTCGTAGTTGAACGAAAGGCGCTCCCTCC
>Ga0207652_10003671_pt1 | contig 12628 bp, 13 predicted proteins | sample KBSC63BmetaG_FD_184334 | JGI IMG/M metagenome (GOLD analysis project Ga0207652, IMG submission 184334) | Corn rhizosphere microbial communities from Kellogg Biological Station, Michigan, USA - KBS C6-3B metaG (SPAdes) (version 2) | ecosystem: Host-associated > Plants > Roots > Rhizosphere ... | reverse complement strand
TTCACAGCGTGTGGGAAGCAGGTGCAGATACATTCGTCGCGGGCAACGCAATCTTTTCGGCGCGGGATCCGCGCGCCGAGATTGGCGCGCTCAAATCCCTGTGCGGGGTGACGGTATGACGTCGCGACAGCAATGGGCGATCGTCGGCGCCGTGGTGCTCGTGCTCGCCATCGGGCTGGCGACCGCGTCCTACTTCATGAAGGACGAGCTGTTTCCCGTTTTCGTCGGCTCCCAGATCCCGGACTTCCGCGCGAAGGAGCTCGGCTCGCCGAAGTACAAGACGCTCGCCGACTACAAGGGGCAGGTCGTGCTGCTCAACATCTGGGCGACGTGGTGCGAGCCGTGCCGCGAAGAGATCCCGAGCCTCGAGCGGCTGCAGAAGGCCTACGGCGACAAGGGACTCAAGATCGTCGCGGTGAGCATCGACGACTACGTGAGTGAAGATTCCATTCGAAAGTACGCGAACAACTTCGGCGTGACGTTCGAGATCCTCCACGATCCGTCGCATGCGATCGAGAAGGTTTTTCAGACGACGGGATATCCCGAGACCTTCGTCGTTGGCGCCGACGGGACGATTCGAAAGAAGACTATCGGTCCTGAAGACTGGAGCTCGATAGGGATTCGCGCGCTCGTCGCGCAGCTGCTCGGACTTCCTACTCCGCGGCCGGCAACCGAGGTCGGCGATCAGGCGAGCGACGCGCCGCTCAGCGGAACCCGCGCGCGCTGAGTACGCGCCATGACGGTCACGCCCGCGCCACGGCCGCCCAGCGCGCCGTACCGACGCGTCACCGCCGCGTTGACGAACCACATCGCGCTCAAAGCGACGGCGGTCTTCATCGCGATCGTGATCTGGTTCGTCGTGAACGCCAAAGAGCCGCAGATCGAGCTGGTGCCTGTCCGATTCATTCCCGTGCTCGATAGCTCGCTCGTGCTGCGCGATCAGCTGCCGCAGATCCAGGCAATCGTCGCCGGTTCTCCCAAGGAGTTGATCAAGCTGAACTCGAGTCTCCCGACGATTCGTCGGCCGATTGCGGCCGGAGCCCCGGACACGCTCGTCATCGATCTGCGTCCGCAGGATGTCACGCTGCCGGACGGCGTGGAGGCGGTGGTTCGCGAAGTGGAGCCGCGCAGCGTCACGCTCCGGTTCGAAACGACGTGGACGCGAAAAGTACCGGTGCACTCGGCCATCGACGTCGCGATGACGTCGGGGCTGCCCGGTCCTATGAAAATGCGAATCGACCCGAGCATCGTCGAGGTTGGCGGTCCGAGGAATCTCGTGGCGAAGATTCCATACGTTAAAACGATAAAAACCACGATCCCCTTCCCCGACTCGCTGCCTCACTTGGTCGATCTCGACACCATGGGGCTCGGCCCCGGGGTTCGACTCCATCCGAACCAGGTCAGGGTGATGGTCGTTCCGGCGGGCACACCGACGAAGACACCAGGCAAGCGATAATGCGTGTTCTCGGAATCGAAACGTCGTGCGATGAGACATCGGCGTCGGTGCTCGAGGGGACCGGCGACGACGTCACGCTCGAGTCGCTCGTGATCCTGTCGCAGGATGTGCATCGGATTTTCGGCGGCGTCGTGCCCGAGATCGCGTCGCGCGCGCATTTGACAGCGATCGTGCCGGTCGTGGAGCGGGCGTTGGCCGATGCCGGCGTCGGCGAGATCGACGCTGTAACGGTGACGAACGCACCGGGGCTCGTTGGGGCGCTGCTCGTCGGCGTGAGCTATGCGAAATCATTCGCGTTCGCGCGCGGCATCCCCGTGCTCGGCGTGCACCACATGGAAGGCCACCTGTTCGCAACGGCGCTCGAGCATCCGGATGCGGTGCCGCCGTTCACGGCACTGCTCGTCTCCGGCGGACACACGATGCTGCTCGACGTCGAAGCGTGGGGCCGATATCGCCTTCTCGGTCGCACGCGCGACGATGCGGCGGGCGAAGCCTTCGACAAAGTTGCCAAGCTCGTCGGTCTGCCGTATCCTGGGGGCCCGCACCTCGAGCGGCTCGCCGCAACGAGCGACGGCGGTTCCTACCGTTTCGCTCGGCCCATGCTGCGGCGAGACCAGACACCAGGCGACCCCGACTTCTACGACGTGTCCTTCAGCGGGCTCAAGACCGCCGTGCTCAATGCGACCAAGGCGGCCGCGGATCTCGATGCGGACCGTGCGGCAATCGCGCACGCGTTTCAGGATTCTCTCATCGAGACGCTCGTTGAAAAGACGTTGCGGGCCGCCCGCGAATACCGCCGAGACCGCGTCGTGCTCGGCGGCGGGGTGGCGTGCAACAAGACGTTGGCGGCGGCGATGCGGGCTCGATTCGAGTCGCGCGGGGTACGAGTATTCGCCCCCGCGCCGCGTTTCGCGACCGACAACGCCGCCATGATTGCCCGCGCCGGACTGTTCCATCTCGAGCGCGGCGAGCGCTCGACGCTCGACCTCAACGCGTTTGCTTCCCAGCCAATTCCCGGACTCGTAGCCGCATGACCCTCGCGTCGACCCCGATCATTCATCAGCCGTTTCAGTTCACCATCGGCGGGTTCACGTTCACGGGCTTCGGCCTCGCCGTGCTCCTGGCGTTCCTCATCTCGCAGATCATCTCGGAGCGCGAGCTTGCACGTCGCGGACACGATAAGGAGGCCGCGGCGGTGAGCGACGTGCTGTTCGCCGCGCTCGTGGGCACCATGCTCGGCGCAAAGCTCTACTACGTGTTGGTGGTCACGCACAACTTCCGCGATCTGCTCAGCCGCGGCGGGTTCGTCTTCTGGGGCGGGTTCATCGGGTCCGTTCTGCTGTGCTTCGGCACGATTCGCTGGAAGAAGCTGTCGTTCGCGCGCTTCGCGGACGTCGCCGGGATCGCGCTCGCCGCGGGCTATGCCGTCGGACGCACAGGTTGCTGGGCAGTGGGTGACGACTACGGCAAGCCGTACAGCGGACCATTCGCGGTTGCATTCCCGCACGGTTCTCCGCCGTCGACGGTGCAGGAGATGGTGTCCACGTTCCACATCACGCCACCGGCTGGAGCGAACCCCGGCGATGTTCTTTCCGTCATTCCGACGCAGATCATCGAGGTTGTGCTGGGCGCCGTGATGTTCACGATTTTGTGGCGCATGCGCGACCACAAGCACGCCGAGGGCTGGCTGTTCGGCGTGTGGGCCGTGCTCGCGGGCGCCGAGCGGTTCATCGTCGAGTTCTTCCGCGCGAAGGATGACCGCATGCCGTGGGCGATGGGCCTGAGCACGGCGCAGGTCATTGCGATCGGCATCATGATCGTTGGATTTCTCGTGATGCGGGCGCGGCGCGATACCGCTCCAAACAGGCCTGGGATTTACGCCGAGCCGGCGGTCGCCTGACAATGTGTCATCCCGAGCGAAGCGAGGGATCTGCACTTACGACGTTTGGTGCAGATCCCTCGCTTCGCTCGGGATGACAGGCGTTAGGCCCTCGCGCGGCCCTTCATCCATCTGACGAGCGGCTCGCCGAGCCTCCAGTCCGTCGGCGCGATCATCCCGCCTCGCAGCACCTTCGGCTCCTCGACCGTGACGAACGCGTCTGGATCATGCGCAGTCACGATCTTGAGCACGTCGCCGATGTGCCTTCGCAGCACGACCGAATTCAGAATCTCGACGGCGCCGTCGCGCCCGAATCCCGGAAACTCCGTCACGCCGTATCCGGCGAGGCGCAGCGCCTCGGCGATCTCGACACCGACGCGTTTGCTCACGACGCGCACCGTCGCCACACCGTACGCGATCTTCTGCTCGATCGTGATGCCGACGTACGTGCCCATCGCGTAGCCGCCGGCGTAGCCGAGGATGTGCAGCACGCTGTCGAGGTGCTTCACGGCCGCGCCCACCGCGACGATCCACACCATCGCCTGAACGAAGCCAAGCGACGCCGCGATCACGCGCTTGCCGCGGATCGCGAAGATCACGCGCATCGTGTCGAACGAGACGTCGACGATGCGCAGGCAGAAAATGACCAGCGCGCCCCACGGGGAGGCGAAGATGGCGTCGGCGGTCATGCAGGGAAGCTAGCGGCTTGGAGCGCTACGCGTCGCGCAGCGAATCGCCTCGCGCCGCGCGCTCGTGCACGGCGTCTTCGACTTCGGCCAGACGACGTCGCAGGTCGTCGTTCTCGCTTCGCAACTCCTCGAGCTGAGCGGCGATCGCGGGCGAGTCGTTCCGCGGTGCCGGAGTGACAGGCGGAGCGACGACAGTCGGGAGTGTAACGGATCGCTTGGGCCAAAACGTCTTCGCGAGCGCGAAGACGAAGAGGCCGAGGAGCAGCAGCTGTGCGGCGACCGTTTGCCACGTCGGATAGAAGCCGAGCCACTCGACCGCGGGCAAGCCGCGGATCGAGGAGACGGGCATGGCGCCCACCTCCTGCAGCTCGGCTATGCCGGTTCCGACGAACACGAACGCCATGTAGTACAACAGCACGCTCGTGACGCTGAAGAATGGCCGCAGCGGAATGCGCACGCCGTAGCGATAAAACAGCGTGAAGATGACCGCGAGCGCCACGAATCCAACGACGATGCCGAGGACGATCGGCAGCACCACGTTCGTGCCTTCGTTCAACAGCGCTTGATAGAACAGCGCCGTTTCCGCTCCTTCGCGATACACGGCGAGGAATGCGACAAACGCCAGCGCGCGGCCACCGCCATGCTCGAGCGCGTTGTTCACCTTTTCGCGAATGAACTGCTGCCACTTCGCCGCTTCCACACGCGAGATGAGCCAGTAGCTCACGGAGAACAGAACTCCGACCGCGATGAGCAGCGTGACCCCTTCGATGATCTCCTGGCTCGCCGGGATCGCTTTGAGCACCGTGCGCAGCACGATCGCGGTGAGGGCGCTCGCGCCGATGCCGAGCGCGATTCCCATCCAGATGGACTTGAGCCGTTCGCGATGGCCGGTCTTCAGCAGGAACGCGACGACAGCGCCGATGACGAGGATCGCCTCGAAGCCCTCGCGCAGAATGATCAGAAGGCTCTGCATGAACGCTTCCCAGCCGCTTCCCGTCGGCTGGTTCAGCTGCACGACCTTCCGCATGCCTGCCTCGATCTTGTCGCGCGCCCCTTCGGCGCCGCGCAGATCGTTCACGTGCACAGCGGCTTTGAATTCGGCAAAGAGCCGCTCCATCGACGAGACGACGCCCGGATCCTTCGCGCGCGCCGTGGCCTCGAGCGGCTCGAATGCGAGATAGGCGTCGAACGCGCGATCTCCGGCTTCGACCAACTGCGCGTTGCGCGCCGCGGTGAGCGACTGGTCGAGCAGTGAGATGGCGCGACGGCTCGCCATCGTCGCGGAATCACTGTTCGCGACAGCCGGCAGAAGATCCGCACGCTGGCGGCCGGGAAGCGACCGCAGATACGCCACAACGCTCTGCACCTGCGCCGGCGTGAGCTGCGCCGGTGGCATCGGCGTTCCGATCTTTCCCTCGCGCACGGCGGTCACGAGATCCGAATCGCTCCGCTCCGCCTGCCACTCAAAGGACCCGAGCTCGGGGGGTAGTCGCGACAGCGTGCGCGCGAAGCTCCCATCGCCCAGACCCGCGGTACCGTGGCAAGTCGCGCAGCCTTGGATGTAGAGGCCTTCGCCCTCTGCGACGCGCGGAGCGGGATGCTGCAATGTTCCGAGATACCCAACGATGTTCCAGCGCTGCTCGTCGGTGAGCTGCGGCGCAAACGCGGGCATCGCTGTGCCCGTGACGCCCACCGAGATCTTTCTGAACATCATCGCGGGCGTCGCCGCCTGCATCGCGTTCATGCTGCCGATCGCCGGCGGCTTTGGCGACAGCGCGGCGCCGGCGGGTCCGTCGCCCATGCCTCGCGGGCCGTGACACGCCGCGCACGACGCCTGAAACAGCTTTTCGCCTTCCGCAACGTTGACGGGACCGTGCGGCAGCGACAGCTGTGCATCCCGGCCGAGCATCGCAGAAAACCGCTTCGCAAGCTCCTCGAGGACCGCGGGCGGCTTCTTCGCGGTGATAGCCGCGATGATCGAATCGACCATCACCGTAGCGCCTGGCGCGCGGTCGCTCGGCAAACGGCCGGCAGCTGCGCGCGCATCGTTTACGAACCCAAGCGCTTCCTGATACTCGTCAGCCGAGATCAGTTTGCCCTTGGCGTCGATTCCCTTCCCATATTCTTCAACGGCGACGCTGACGATGTACGCCACCCGCTGGACCTGCTGCTCCTGCCCAACGGCGAGCGCAGGAATTCCAGCGATGGCAGTCACCGCTATGGCGCGGCCGAGCCAGATTCGGAGCCTCATTGCCGATGGAATATATCGGAATTCCACGGATGGCCATAGCCAGAGGTCGCAACTCTATTGACTTTCGATGATTACGACGGCCACCGCGGTCGCCTGACTGTGGCTCAGCGAGACGTGCGTTTTGCTGCCCTGAAGCTCGGTGAATCTGGCGAGCGCCCGTCCGTGAAGCCGTAGCTCGGGAGCGCCATCTGACCGCGACAGCACCTCGATCTCCCGCCAACCGATCGCTCGTGCGTCGTCGTTGCCTGAAAGGGCCTTGTACGCGGCTTCTTTCGCTGCCAGCCGCACCGCGATGTGCTGTGCCGGGAAGGTTTTCTTCGACAAGAAGGCGAGCTCGGCGGGCGTGAACAGCCGCTCCATCATGTGATCGCCGTGGTTCTCGTGCATCCGCTCGATGCGAGCGATGTCCACCGCGTCGACACCGACGCCGAGGATCATTGTGTCAGCGGAGTCGCATCGAGGGCGACGTCGAGCGTGAGCCAAACACGGTCCGCGATCTCGAAGGTCGACCGAAGCTGGGTCGCCCACGCGCGCCAGAGTACGAGGTCGTCGACCGCGCTCCGGGCGCCATTCCCGGCTTCGACTAGCGCCGTGATGGCAGTCATGAGCGGCTCAGCAAGCTCGTCGAGCTCCGCCTCGAGCGCACGACGTGCTGGACCCGGTTGGGCGTAGCGCTCTGACGCGAACTCGTGCAGCGCGGCGCTGAATGCCTGGCTGAGTGCACCGCCGTCGAACGCCGCGATCGTCGCCGTCGGCGCGTCCGCGGCGCCGGCGAGCTTTCGCGCCTCGAGCAACGGCGCGAAGAAGCGTTGCTGTTCTGCCGCAGAGGAGTCACGCTGGCTGCGCGACCCGCGTCGCGATCCGAACGTTCGCAGCGCGCGCGTGAGCTCGGGAATGGCGCGGCAGCGACTGAGCACGTCCATCGCGAACTGCCCCGCGTTCGGTGAATCGATCGACACACGTGTGCCGTCGCGCAGCGCGAGCACGAGCTCGTTTCCTGCAACCCCGACCGAGTCGACTGAATCGACGCTGAGGCGTATGGGATGGTCCTCGGTTGCCGATCGCACCGTCACGGTGATGGTGTCGTCGTCGAGCCGAACGGTTCCCGCGCCGAGATTCGTGCGGCCGACGCGAACGCCGGTCGCCGAGACCGGGCCGAGCACGCGAGTCGTCATGGCCGAAATCTATGACCGGGAGAGGATCGCGCGCACGACATCACTGGTCGAGGACAGGTCGGCGAACACGGCTGCCGGCGAATGCTCCTCGAGCTGGCGCATCGTGTAGTGTCCCGTGGCGACCGCGATCGCCCTCGCACCCACGCTGCGGCCGCAATGAATGTCCGCCGGCGTGTCGCCGATGACGACTACGTCTGGGCCCGTCACCTCGATACCGAACTGCTCCTTCGCTCGGCGCTGCGCCACGGCGGGGAGCTCGCCGCGCTGCTCGTGATCGGAGCCATATGCGCCGAGCTTGAAGCGATTGGGATCGATACCGGCGGACCGAAGCTTCGCCCGCGCGCCTTCCTCGAGATTCCCGGTGAGCAGGCCAACGATCACGTCGTCGCGCGCATCGAGCACGTCCAGCAGGTCGCAGACACCGGGCATCACGCGAACGCCGCCGGCTCCGACGCGAAGCTCTTCCTGCAAGTAGATGACGTAGCGAGCGAGCAGGTCCGTCATTCGATCATCGATATGCTCATCGCCGTGCCCGACCAGACGCATCAGCTCGCGGACGATCTGCGGATCGGTCTTGCCACCGAACAGGTGCTCCTCGGGCCCGGTCTCGCCGAACACTTCGATGAGCGCGCGATGAATCGCGCGCTTGCCGGCGCCGTCGGTGAGGAGAATGGTGCCGTCGATGTCGAACAGGACGAGCTTCACGATCGCGTCAGTAGAAGACCACCCATGATCGACGCGGCGCCGACCAGTTGCCACACCGTTGGCGTCTCGTGCAGGAGCAGCCACGCCATGAGGACGCCGACGACTGGCTGCAAATTCGAGTACATCGCCGTGCGCGTCGGTCCGATTACGCGGACACCGCGATACCAGAAGTAGTATGCGATGACGAGCGCGAACACGCCGCTGTAGACGAGCGCGCCCCAACCGAGCGCCGGCATCGTCGTCCACGGTGCATGCACGATCGCCGGCGCCGAGATGACGAGCAGCGATAGCGCGCCGCCCAACATGGTCAGCGCCGAGAGCTGCATGCCTGGCACGCGCTCAGTGTACGGCTTGAGGAGAACCGTGTACACCGCCCACGCCAACGATCCCACGAGCACCAGCAAATCGCCGATGAGCGTGGCGTGCGAGTCCGCCGCCTCCGCCGTCGACAGCGCGACGAGGCCAATGCCGAGGATCGACAGCGCGATTCCCAGCGCGCCACGCTTGCTCACGCGTTCCACGCCTCGAACACGGCCGATGATGGCGATGAATGCTGGCGATGCGGCGATCACGAGCGCCGCGTCGCTTGCCTTCGCGAGCGCGAGGCCTTCGACAAAGAAGAACTGATAGATGCCGTTGCCGAGCACGCCGAGCCCGAGGAGCGCGAGCATCGTTTTGCGCGACGGCAGCGCCGCGGATCCGAGCAACACGATCGTCGACAGCAACACGGCCGCGAGTGTGACCCGAACGCCGTTGTAGGCGAGCGGATCAACGAGGGACGTGCCGAACTTCACGACGCTGAAATTGACGCCCCAGATGACCGCCATCGCGATGAGCGTGGCGTCCGTCAACCAAACGCCCGGTCGCGATGCTGCGCGGCCGGGCGTGATGCTTTCTCTCGCTGTCGAACCCATGTGTGAAAAGTAGACGCGTGACTAGCGACCTGTCTATGTTGCAGCATGCATGTCACCTTCGCTCTTTTCGCCGACGCGGCCAACCTCTCGCAAGAGGGAAAGCTGAACATCCTCGGCGTCTTCGACGCGCTGCAGGTCGCGGCGCTTCCCGCCGTGCATCCGCGCGCGCACCTCGTGATGCACATCAAGGGCACCAGCCAGGATGTCGGCTCGCACACGGTCAATTTCCGCTGGATCAACCCGAGCGGCAGCGAGCTGTGGAACAGTCAGGGTGATTTGAGCGTTGGTGCGCCGCCGCCGGGCGCGATGGAGATGGATCTGCCGCTCATCGCGCAGATCGATTTGCCGATCGATGCCGCGGGCTCGTTCCGTATGGCGATCGCGATCGACGGCAAGCAGACCGTCGAGATCCCGGTGCATGTCCGTCCCGCGGCGCAGGTGCCGTCTGGGACGATGCTCAGCTAAGGGAACCACGGGTGCATCACGGACAGGCACAGTCACTGATGGACTGACACGGAAAAGCACAAGTCTCTCTTTGAAAACAGCCGCTCGGGACGCGACGATGTGCTTCCCGAGCGGCTTTTATTCAAAGAATCCTAAGTGCCGCTGTCGTCCGTGTCAGTCCGTCAGTGTCCGTGCCAGTCCGTGATGCGTCAGTGGTTCACAAAACTCGACGCGCAAAGAGAAACCGGCGACGAAGACGATCGACATATGGATCCCGACGGTCATCCAAGCGCTCCATCGCATAGCCCCCGCGCGCCAGCGCGAGATGCACCATTCGGCGATCGCCCATCGCGATGCCCACGTGCGTGACGCGATTGTCGTCGCGATCAGAGAAGAACAACAGATCGCCGGCGACCAACTCGCCCACATCCTTCCCGGCGTCGCTGCCGCGTTCGGCTTGCTGCCAAGCGTCGCGCGGCAGTTGAACGCCATGCAGCGCGAAGATGCTCTGCACGAGACCGGAGCAGTCGGCGCCCCACGGCGTCACGCCGCCCCACAGATAGCTCGTGCCCGCGAACAACTCCTGCGCGCTGCGCGTGATCGCGCGCGCGTCGGTGGGAAAACGTTGAGCCAGCTGATTCGACTCGACGGCTTCACCGGCGCTGACTACTTCATCGGGCGAGAGAATCGCGCGCAGTGGAAGCGAGCGTGGATCGCCACTCGCGTTCTTGGTCATGCATCCGAGCGAGATGCGCCAGGAACTGAGGCCGTGCGGCCCGGCATCCTGTTTCCGAGTCAGAAAGCCTTTGTGCATCCAGCCGTCGTAGCCGTCGTCTCCGCGTGCGCGGACCCAATCGCCCTCTTCGTCCATGACTTCGACGTTATGACCGGCCAGCTGCTCCGAGATCATCGGGCTTGCGATGCGCGGTTCGCCGTGCATGGGCGCGATGGGCGTGCGAACGGTTGCCGTGAAGAGCGGCAACTCGTGGTCGACGGCGGGTTCGCTGTTGAGCGAGGTCACCATGAGTCGGCAAGTCCAGGAACGCCGTCGCGGCCGCGCGCGAGTCGAACCGCGCGCTCGATCGCGCGTTCCAACGCGGCGACCGCGAGAGCTTCGATGATCATCGGCGCAAGTGGACGCCGACGTCCGGCGACCTCGAAATTCCAACGCTCGCCAGACTCCGGAGAGATCGCGAACACGACATCGCCGTCGACGGACGATCCGCACGGCGTGATCCGACGGAACATCGCGGCGCTCGCCGCGCGCGCGAGTTGCGCCAACTCCACGGCACTCAGCGGTGCGCTGCACGCCACGACGGCGAGCGTCGTGTTCTGCACCGCTGCCTCGAGCGGGATCGGCGCCGCAAGATCGGCATGCTGCAAGACACGCATCGCGTCGGCGAATCCGCCGCCTGGCGAGCGCGCGCCGGCGATGATGTTGCCGCTCGCGTCGCGCACATCACCGAACGCGTTAACGACGACCATCGCCGCGACGGCGACATCCGGCAGAGATTCGATCGCGCACGCGAAGCCGCCTTTCATCGCGCGCGCGGGACCGAGAATCTTGCCGACCGTCGCACCAGTGCCGACGCCAACGGACCCTTCGGCGAAGCCCGCCGGTTTCGCGAGCTCGGTCGCCAGGATCGCCATGTCCGCCGTCGGACGCGCATCGTAGCGCCCAAGCGGCGCGAGATCGAAGATCACCGCGGCGGGAACGATCGGGACGACTCCTGGTCCGACGGATACGCCGCGACTCCGCACTTCCATCCAACGCATCACGCCGGCCGCGGCATCGAGTCCATACGCCGATCCGCCGGTGAGCATGATCGCGTCGATGCGTCCTCCGCCACCGTGCTCGGTCGTTGCCGCATGCAGCTCACGCGAGCCTGTCGCGCGACCGACTGTGTACGCCGCGGCTCGCAGCCCTCCGTCGATGCCGCGAATGACCGTGAGCCCTGTGGCGCCGGCTTCGTCCGTCGCATGACCGACGGCCAAGCCGAGGCGCGTGAGATCCGTACCTTCGCTCACCCGGGCGCTTTCGCGGACGCCGTTGTATCCACGCTCGACCCGATCGCGGAGGCGCGCCGGACCTGGCACGTGCGGCATCGCGTCACACCGCGCATGTCGCACATCTGGCAAATGAACGTGCCGCAATCCACGCACGGATAGCCCTCGGACGCGCGCTCTTCATTCCCGCACGACCGGCACACCATTGCGTCGCGTTCTTGCAGCTGATTCATGCTCGTAACATAGCCGTCACGCGGCTTCCTCCGCGAGCACCATTGCCGCCAGCTCGTCCAGCTGGAACGGTTTTGCCAAGGTCGGCAATCCACTCATCTCGAGCGCTCGGCGAGCCGACTCGCTTTGTCGATCTCCCGTAATGAACACGACGCGTTCCGGCGCGCGTGACATTTGGCGGAGCTGAGCGAGCACCTCATCGCCGTCGATGTCGGGCAGACGCAGATCGAGCAGCACGGCATCGTAGTCGAGCACCGCGGCGCGATCGAGAGCATCGCGGCCCGTGGCAACGGTATCGACCTCGTGGCCGAGCGATCGGAAATACGCCGCGACGGCCTGTCGCAGCGTCGGCTCGTCGTCGACCACGAGCAGACGGCGACTCCGATGCGCGGAGATCGCGTTGAGCGGCTCGGGGGGCGTGTTGCCGCGGATCGGATCCACGACAGGAAGCTCGATCACGAACGAGGCGCCGCCGCCGGCGCGCGATTCCAGGCGAATGCGACCGCCGTGCTCGCGCACGATGCCGTCGGAGATCGAAAGACCGAGTCCAGTACCCTCTCCGACTGGCTTCGTCGTGAAGAACGGATTGAAGATTCGGCGCTGATGCTCGATCGGAACGCCCGGTCCACTGTCGGACACGCGCACGACGAGGTAGCCGTGTTCGAGCGACGTCGTGATCATGATCGCGCGTGGCCCATCCCACTCGGCGAGCGCATGCTCCGCGTTCGAGACGAGATTGAGCATCACTTGCTGCAGCTGGAACGGGTCCGCCCACGTCAACGGCAGGTTTGCGTCCAGACGAGCTTCGATGTCGACGTTGGCGATCCGGAGCGCGTACCGCCGCAGCTCGAGCGTGTCTTCGACGACCCGATTCAGA
>Ga0207652_10003669_pt1 | contig 12634 bp, 10 predicted proteins | sample KBSC63BmetaG_FD_184334 | JGI IMG/M metagenome (GOLD analysis project Ga0207652, IMG submission 184334) | Corn rhizosphere microbial communities from Kellogg Biological Station, Michigan, USA - KBS C6-3B metaG (SPAdes) (version 2) | ecosystem: Host-associated > Plants > Roots > Rhizosphere ... | reverse complement strand
CGACCGCGTCGCGGAACGGGCCGTAGAACGCCGACGCGTACTTCGCCGCGTAGCTCATGATCTGGACGTTGTGATGCCCGCCCATCTCGAGCGCCGTGCGGATCGCCTTGATCCGCCCGTCCATCATGTCCGATGGCGCGATGATGTCAGCCCCGGCCTCGGCCTGGTTGATCGCCTGGTCGACGAGCACCGCGACGGTATCGTCGTTGACGACATAGCCCGCCGCGTCGAGCAGCCCGTCCTGCCCGTGGCTGGTGTAAGGATCGAGCGCGACGTCGGTCAGGATGCCAATGTCGCTGCTGCAGGCGTCGCGGATCGCCTTGACCGCGCGGCACATCAGGTTGTCCGGGTTGAGCGCCTCCTTGCCGTCGTCCGAGCGCAAGGCGGGCGGCGTGTTGGGGAACAGCGCGAGGCAGGGGATGCCCAGCGCGACCGCTTCCTTCGCCCGCGCGGCGATGCCATCGAGCGACCAGCGCGAGACGCCCGGCAGCGATCCGATCGGCTCCTCCACGCCGTGCCCTTCGGTGACGAACAGCGGCCAGATCAGGTCCGCCGGTGTGAGGACGTTCTCGCGATGAAGCGCGCGGCTCCAAGTGCTCGCGCGCGGTCGGCGCAGGCGGGTGGCGGGATAGCTGCCGGTCATGCGGCGCCTCTGCCGCAAATCGGCCGACGCCGCAATTGCGGTGGGTCAGCCGGTCTTCTGCGGCGTGTTGATGCGCGCGATCTCGCGCACCGGATGCCCGGCGACGGCCGGACCCGGCGTCAGACGGGCGAGCGCCGCGCCGGGCTGGATGCGCTGGAGCTCGGCGAGGGTACTGCGGAAGGCAGCGAGCTGCGCGCCGTTCAGCGCCGAGCGGTTGACGTACGTCACCGTCTCAGGATTGACCGTCTCGCCGTGCTCGTAAACCTCGAAGTGGAGGTGCGGGCCGGTCGAAAGCCCCGACGATCCGACGTAACCGATCACCTCGCCACGGCGGACGCGCTCGCCCGGCTCGACGGCGATACGGCTCATGTGGGCGTAGCCCGTCTCCAGTCCCTCGCCGTGGCCGAGCTTGACGAAATTGCCGTGGCCGCCGTGCGGGCCGGCGAACTCGACCACACCATCGGTCACCGCGTAGATCGGCGAGCCGTAAGCCGCGTGGAAATCGATCCCGCGGTGCATGCGAGAGTAACCCAGGATCGGGTGCCGCCGCATGCCGTAGCCGGACGTTTCCCAGCCGGGCACCGGGCGCATCAGGCCTTCGTGCGTTTCGCCCACACCGGAGGCTTCGTAGAACTTGCCGCCCCACCGCATCAGCTGCTTGCGCGGCTTGCCGTCATGGATGAGGCCGACGTAGAGCAGCTGGCCGCCCTCGGTCTCCCCGGTGGCGGCGCGCTTGTAGTCGACGATGAGGTCGAATTCGTCGCCCGCCGAAATGTTGTCGAGGTCCATCTCGCCGTCGAGAGTGCGCAAGTATTCCTGGACCGCGCTGGCCGGCGCGCCGGCGGCGCGAGCCGAGAGGTAGAGGCTCTGGCCGACAATCCCGCGAATCCGCAGTGGCGTCGTATCGACCTCGATCGGGTGCGGCTTGAGCGCGAGGCGATTGCCGACGCGCTCCACCGCCAGTTGGAGGTCGAAGCGCGCGCGGAACGATAGCGCTTCGAGCGGCCGCGCCGGGCCGTCGGCCGATCGTTGACCGAGCGTGATGTCGACCTGGGTGCCGGGCTGGATGGCGCCCAGCGAAGTCGCCCGGGCGACGAGCGCGGCGACCTGGCTCGATTCGGCGTCCGAAACCCCGGCGCGCTGAAGCAGGCGCTGGAAGCTGTCGCCGACGCCGAGAGTGGCGACGAGGTCTATGCGCGGGCGCTCGGGCGCGCCCTTCAGCCGCAGCACCGCGCGCGTCGGCGCCATGTGCCGGCCGCTGTCGGCGCCGAGCGCCAGCGGCATGATCATCTGGCTGCGGAATTCGTCGCGCGCGCCATCGTCGAGGTGCATGGCGGAAGCGGCCCGAAGCGGCGCGAAACCGGGCCAGGCGGTCAGCGCCAGCGCGGTCAGGCCGGTCATCGTCGCCACGCCGCGCAGCCAACGGCGCGAGCCGATCTCGCTGGCGAGATCGGGCGCAAGATCGATCCCGGACAGGGCAACGGAGGCGCGCTGGCGCCACTGCTCGTAACGCTCGGCGAAATTGGCGAAGCGGGAGAGCCTGATCGCTTCGGGCAGGATCTGCGAATGCGACAGGGCCGCTGCCCCGGCAGGCGAGCCGGGGTGCGCGATGTCATTGTCGCGATCCTTGAACAATCCATCCTCCGTCGCGCCGCGCGAGCGGCACACAGCGATCCGCCGGTTTCGAGAGGCCGAAGGATCGGCGAATAAAGTAAATTTGTGCTTAATCGCGCGGCGGGCTCTGCGACCAAAAAGGCGACGCCCGGCAAAGCGTTGCGCGGGGTTGCGACTAGCCGGCCAAGCCGCCACATTCGGCCCGGTGAGCGCTGACCACACCGATAGCCGCGTGCGCGCGGTCCTGGGTCCGACCAACACCGGCAAGACCCACCTCGCGATCGAACGGCTGTGCGGCCATTCGAGCGGCGCGATCGGGTTTCCGCTACGCCTGCTGGCGCGCGAGGTCTACGACAAGGTCCGCGCGATCAAGGGCGACAAGGAAGTGGCCCTGATCACCGGCGAGGAACGGATCGAACCGCCCGGCGCGCGCTATCTTATGTGCACTGCCGAAGCCATGCCGCGCGACGGCGGGGGCAAGGCTTTCGTCGCGCTCGACGAGGCGCAACTGGCTGCCGATCCCGAGCGGGGGCACATCTTCACCGACCGCCTGCTCAACGCCCGTGGGCGCGAGGAGACGATGCTGCTCGGCTCGGCCACACTCGAGCCGATGATGCGGGCGCTGGTGCCGAGGGCCGAGATCGAGGATCGGCCGCGCTTCTCGATCCTCAAGCACGCCGGCTCGGCCAAGCTCAGCCGCCTGCCGCCGCGCTCCGCCCTCGTCGCGTTCTCCTCGGAGCAAGTCTACGCGATGGCCGAAATGCTGCGGCGATTCCGCGGCGGCGCGGCGGTGGTGATGGGTGCGCTGAGCCCGGAAACCCGCAACCGCCAGGTCGAGCTGTTCCAGTCGGGCGAGGTCGACTACATCGTCGCCACCGACGCGATCGGCATGGGGCTCAATCTTGACGTCACCCATGTCGCCTTTGCGTCACTGTCGAAGTTCGACGGCCGCCGGCAGCGGAGGCTGACCCCGGCGGAAATGGCGCAGATCGCGGGGCGGGCCGGGCGCCACCACCAAGATGGAACCTTCGGCACGCTCAGCGGCGGCAAGGACAAAGCCGCGGCCGAGTTTAGCGAGGACGAGATTTACGCGATCGAAGAGCACCGCTTCGCGCCGCTGACGCATTTGTTCTGGCGCGATGCCGAGCCGCGGTTCGATACCATCGCCACGCTGATCGCCGATCTCGAGGCCGGGCCTGGCGTGCAATCGCTCGTGCCCGCGCCCGAGGCGATCGACCTCGCCGTGCTCAAGCGCCTAGCCGAAGACCCTGCGCTCACCGCCGGCGTCACGACGCCCGGTCTGGTTAGGCGGCTGTGGGAAGCGTGCCAGCTGCCCGATTTCCGCCAGCACGGGCCGGATACCCACGCCCGCTTCGTCGCCCGCTTGTGGCAGGATCTACGCCAGGGCCACCTCGGCGCCGACTTCGTCGCCACGCGCATCGCCGAGCTCGATCGCACGCAAGGGGATATCGACACGCTGCAGATGCGCATCGCGGCTATCCGCAGCTGGGCGTATATCTGCCAGCGGCCCGACTGGGTCCTCGCCCGCGACGAGATGGCCGCACGCGCTCGCGCGGCGGAGGCCCGCTTGTCCGACGCGCTGCACCAGCGACTGACCGAACGTTTCGTCAACCGCCGCACCGCGATACTGATGAAGACGATGGGCAAGGATTCGGCATTACTGCGCGTGGCGCTGGACGAACAGGGGCATGTAACGGTCGAGGGCGAGCCGATCGGCCACCTCGAGGGCTTCCGCTTCGTCGTGGACGCGCTCGCCAGCAGCGAGGACCGCAAGCTGATGCTCGCGGCGGCCGAACGACACCTGCCGCGCCTGCTGGCCGAGAAGGCCCAACGGCTGGTGGCGAGCGAACTGGGCGACCTGACGATGGAGCGCGGCAAAGTCATGCGTGGCGAGCAGGTCGTGGCGTCCATTGAGCGCGGCAAATCGCGAGCGCGGCCGCGGCTGGCGCTGGCGAAGGAGCTCAGCGTGCTCGACCCGGTGCACCGGGCGCGGCTCGCCGAAGCGCTCGACCTGTGGTTTGCCGAGGCGCTCAAGCCGCTCGCGCCGTTGCGCACGATCGAGGACGCGGCGCTCGATCCGGCGGCCGGCAGCGAAGTGCGCGCCTTGCTGCTGACGCTGGCCGACCGCGCGGGCGTGGTGCCGCGCGAAGAGGCCGGCCTGGCGGTAATCCCCAAGGACAAGCGACCGCTGTTGCGCCATCTCGGCGTCACCATCGGCGCGCTCGACGTGTTCGTGCCGACCCTGCTCAAACCGGGGCCGCGCGCCTTGCTCCGCGAGACCGGCGCGGACCCGCGCCCGTTGCACGCCTCGATGGCGCCGGTAATCCCCGGCGCGAGGCATTTGCCGGCCGGTTATCGCCGGGCGGGCAACCAGGCGATCCGCGTCGACCTGGCCGAGAAGCTGTTTCGCGCGGCCCACGAAGCCCGCGAGCGCGGCGGCGGACGGCTGTTCCGGCTCGATCCCGCGCTGGCGACGTCGATGGGCCTCGCGCCCGAGAACGCCGCGCGCCTGTTGCGCGATGCCGGGTTCCGCACAGGTGAGGCGCGCAAGCTGGCGGACGGCGCCTTCGGCCCTCCCGCGCCGGCACTGTGGAGCTGGCGCCCGCCGCGCAAGGATCGCGCGCCCGAACGCGGCGACGGCCGTCCCGGCCCGCCGAGCGGCGCTTTCTCCGGTCTCGCAGAGCTGCTGCGCTGAATGCGGCTCGACCGGCTGCTCTGGTTCCTGCGCTTCGCAAAGTCGCGCAGCCTTGCGCAGCGCTGGATCTCCGAAGGGCATATTCGCCGCAACGGCGAGCGCGTCACTCGCCAAGACCAGGCGATCGCGGTGGGCGACGTTCTCACGCTGCCGCTACGTTCCCGCGTCCTGCCGATAGAAATTCTTGCCCTGCCCACGCGCCGTGGGCCTGCCGCCGAGGCCTGCGCGTGCTACCGCGCGCTTGACGCTGCCGACGCGTCGCCATAGCAGCGGCGAAACAGCGCCAGAAGAAGGGGCCGCGAGAGCCATGACTTACGTCGTCACCGACGCCTGCATCAAGTGCAAGTACACCGACTGCGTGGAAGTCTGCCCGGTCGATTGCTTCTACGAAGGCGAGACGATGCTGGTGATCAACCCCAGCGAATGCATCGATTGCGGCGTGTGCGAGCCGGAGTGCCCGGCCGAAGCGATTCTGCCCGATACCGAAGGCGGCCTGGAGCAGTGGCTCGAGCTCAACGCGCAGTACTCCGCCGAATGGCCGAACATCACCGAGAAGAAGGACCCGCCGGAGGACGCCGACGAGCACAAGGGCGAAGAAGGCAAGTTCGAGAAGTTCTTCACGGCAGAGCCCGGCGAAGGCGACTGAGGCGGATTTCCGCCGCGCGGCGTTCCGACATCCGGTCAAAGTCAACCCTCCCGGGGCGGGAACGCCTTGGGGGTGGTAATTTTGTTGCGAATCTGCTACACAATTAATCAACTGCCGCGGAATTCCGCGACTGGCAGCGGATTTTGACTAGCAGGAGCCCCCACTCAACGCCTTCGTCTGACTGGACGGATCGCCCGATCGGGTCGTCCGGCCGCGGAGGCATCGCGCTGGGTTAAGCTGCTGCCGCAGAAAGGAAATGTGAATGGCCGCGAATGCCCCCGCTTTCGACGTCGGCGATTATGTCGTTTATCCCAAGCACGGGGTCGGCCGTGTCATCGAACTGCAGAAGGAAGAGATCGCCGGCATGCAGCTGGAGCTCTACGTGCTGCGCTTCGAGAAAGAGCGGATGACCCTTCGCGTGCCGGTCAACAAGGTCGAATCGATCGGCATGCGCAAGCTGTCGAGCGACAAGACGCTCAAGGAAGCGATGGAGACGCTCAAGGGCAAGCCCAAGGTCAAGCGCACGATGTGGTCGCGCCGGGCGCAGGAATACGAAGCCAAGATCAACTCGGGCGACCTGGTGTCGATCGCCGAAGTGACGCGCGACTTGTTCCGCCCCGAAGACCAGCCGGAGCAGAGCTATTCCGAGCGGCAAATCTTCGAAGCGGCTTCGAGCCGCCTCGCCCGCGAGCTGGCGGCGATGGAAAAGACCGACGAGCCGACCGCGCTCGGCAAGATCCTCGATGTGCTGCGCAAGTACGCGCCGCAGTATTACGAGAGCGCCGCCGAAGAGGCCTGAGCCTCCCTCAGACGGTGCGTGAAATCGGAAAAGGCCGCGCGGGTAACCGGGCGGCCTCTTCCTTTGTGGCTCGGCAAACGGGCCATGGGTTTCGACCAAAGGCAATTGAGCCTCACCCTAGCTTCGTGTATTAGTACGCTAATACACGGCCCAAGGAGTGAGCGCGATGGGTTTCAAACACGTTCTGAAAGCGGTCGCACCGGTAGTCGCGCTGGCGATCGCAGGCGGCCTGGCGGGTTGCGACAAGACCGACATCAGGTGGAACGGCAAGGAGGGCGTGCCCCTGGCGCAACTCGACCTGACGGGCGACGCTCCAAGCGAAGTGACCTTGCTCGGGCCCGACACGGTCGACATCCGCGACGGTGAGAAGCTTTCGATCGAAGTCCAGGGCAGCGAAGAGGCGAAGGAGCGGATGCGCTTCGTGCTCGACAACGGCTCGCTCGGCATTTTGCGCGATCATTCCAACTGGGGTGGCGGCGACAGCGATCTGGCGACGGTAATCGTCACAATGCCGGCGCCGGCCAAGCTGACGCTCGCCGGATCGGGCAGGATGTCGGCTGCATCGGTTTCCGACAAGCCCGAAGTGACGATGGCCGGTTCGGGCGTGCTCGATCTGCCGAGCGTCAACGCGCGTTCGATGGAGGCGAGCATCGCCGGCTCGGGAACTCTCAAGGCCGCCGGTGCCACGGATAGTCTCGAACTCAATGTCATGGGCAGCGGCACGGCCGATCTGGCGTCGCTCAAGGCGAACCGCACAGACGTCCATGTGATGGGCTCCGGCAACGCGACGTTCGCTTCGGACGGCGACGTGAACGCGAATATCATGGGCTCGGGCAACGTGACTGTGCGCGGGCGAGCCCGATGCAACGTCAAGTCGATGGGCTCCGGCAGGCTGGTTTGCGAGCCCGGCGACCAATCCCACGACAAGGCCGCCTAAACCCCCGGGCGGTTCATTGACCGCTCACTCGGCGGGGCGCATGGCCGCATCGGAAAAGGATCCCGCATGCGCCCCGTCCTCTATCTGGCCGTTGTTCTCCCGCTCGCGCTCGGCGGCTGCCTCGCCAAGACGGTGGTCGATGTCGCCACCGCGCCGGTCAAGGTCGCCAGCAAAGGCGTCGATCTCATGACTACCAGCCAGTCGGAAGCCGACGAGAAGCGCGGCCGCGAGCTGCGCAAGCGCGAAGAGGCGCTCGGCAAGCTCCAGCGGGAATACGATCAGCAAAGCAAGTATTGCATCAGGGGCAGCCAGAGCGCCTGCGACCAGGCCCGCCGCACTTACGACAAGATCCAGGCCATCACGCCGACGGTGCCGGCCCAGCCGCGCCGCTAGGTAGCCGCTCGCCGCAGGCGATCGTTGATCGCCGCCCCGATGCCCTCGTCCGGAACCGCCGCCACCGCAATGCGAGGCTGACGGGACGCGGCCGCCTCGTGCAGGCAAGCGTAGAGCCTAGCCGCGGCTTCCGCGAGATCGCCGGACGGCGACAGTGAGGCATCGCCCGCCGTATCTCCGAAGCCGATCAGAAATTCACCCGGCTCCGCCGCGGAAGCGTCGAGTCGCAGCGGCTTGCCCGGGGAGTAGTGCCGGGCAAGCTGCCCCGGCGCCTCGATCTTCCCGGGCGTGACAGGGGTGGCGTCACCCAACACCGCCGCCACGGCGGCCTCGGCAATCGGCCCCGGGCGGAGCAACTGCCAGCCGTCCGGACGAATGGCGACGATCGTCGATTCGAGGCCGCGCTCGCAACTTCCGCCGTCGACCACCGGGAGGGCATTGCCGAACGACGCGAGGACGTGCTCGGCCGACGTCGGACTGACCGAGCCGCTGCGGTTGGCTGAGGGAGCGGCGAGCGGCAGGCCGGCTTCCGCCAGGACCGCCCGCATCACCGGATGGGCCGGCACACGCAGCGCGATCGTCGGCAGACCCGCCGTGACGGCCGGCGCCACCGCAGCGGCCTCTCGCAACGGCAGGACGAGAGTGAGCGGACCCGGCCAAAAGCGTTCCGCCAGGAGCCGTGCGCGGTCGTCGAACAGACCGAGCGCCTCGGCGTGCTCGCAGCTCGCGACATGGACGATCAGCGGATTGAACTCGGGCCGTCCCTTGGCGCGATAGATTTCGGCGATCGCGGTCTCGCTGTCTGCGCGCCCGGCCAAGCCGTAGACGGTCTCCGTCGGCAGCGCGACGATCCCGCCACCGCGCAAGATTTCCGCGGCGCGAGCGATGCCGGCGTTATCGGACGCGAGGATCATGCGCCCAGCGCTACACGCCCGGGCGCGGGTTAGCTATCCTCCGGGCGCGCCCGGCACGTGAAAGGCGGCCGGGTCCGGCCGCTTGACCGCCGCTTCCGCCGGCTTGGGCACTTGCGGCAGCCAGGCGTAAGGAATGCGGTAGGCGCGGTAGAGCGCGTTCTGCGCCCGCGGCCCTTCGCCCGGCGGTGCGACGTATTCCCACACGGTTGCCTTGTCGGGCGTGACTGCGAACACGCGCCCCTGGGTACCTTCGGTGATCAGGGTGTTGCCGTTCGACAGCCGCTGCGCGCCGCTGATGTTGAAGCTGTAGAAGTTCGGCGCGGTGTACGACCAAACCAGCGTCATCGCCACCGGATCGATCTCCAGCACGCGCGAGGTGGCGCGCTGGTAGATCGTATCGCCGCCGGGCGAGATCGGACTCGGATCGCCATAGCCGGCGCCGCCGCCGTTATCGAAGAGCAGCAGGTTTCCCGCGCCGGGGAGGCCTTCCGGGATCATCGTGACGTTGTGCTGGCCGATGATCTGGCCGATCGCCTTGGCTTGCGGGGTCGCGGTCGAATCCGGCCCGATCTGCCAGACGATCCCGCCGGCCCGGTCGACGATCGCGACGATGCTCGCCTCGCGGCTGGAAATGACGACGTTTGTGGGAGCGAAGCGCTTGTCGCCGGCAGCGAACCACTTGTTCGGGCCGAGGTAGGCGGCCGAGTTCATGTGGAACCAGTCGTAGCCGTCGCGCTTGCCGCCGCGCCTGACCGCGGCGCGGGCCGCTGGGGTGAATCCGAACGCGTCGACGTGATCGCCGACGCGCCAGCTCCAAGTAACGTTCCCTTTGGGGTCGAGCTCAATCAGCTTGTCGTCGTCGAGCGCGACATCGGCGATTGCCGGATCCTTGTGCGCCGAGTGGGTCAGTATAAGGCGCGAAGACCGTGCGAGCTCGGGAGCGAATTGCGGCGAATAGGCACCGCCGGGAAAGCTGCTGAGTTGCCAGTCATGATGCTGGCGCGCGCTCCATTGCTGCTTGCCGTCGCGAGTCGGGCTCTGCTCGCCATGGTCGAAGCGCCACAGTTCCTTGCCGTCGAAGTCTTCGGCGACGAGCGCGGTCGCTTCGAGGTGCGGCAAGGCATCGCCTTGCGGGGCGATGACTACACCGCCCGGAAGGACTCGCGCCGGCCCGCCGGAAACGAGCTCGAACCCGTTCCACCGCTTGACCACGCGGCCATTCATGTCAACGACGATCACCGCCGGGGTGCCGAGGGGGGAGAGGACGGTGAAGCCGTTCCAGGTCTTGTCGGGCTGGTAGATCGTGGTGCCCGTCGGAAACACCGTCGGCGAAGCCGCGATCGGCGTAGCGCCGGCTATCGTCAGCGCCGCCGCGCCGGCAAGCATCGGCTGGAAGAGCCTCAGGACCATGTCCTCCCCCTTCGATTCCCCGTCACGCATCTTAAGCCAAGGCTTGACGCGGGCAAGGCCGCCGGGCGAGGCACGCCGCGATGACCGATCCGCATGACCCGTTGAGCCGAATCGCCGACGCGCTCGAACGCCTCGCCCCTGCCGCGCCGGGCGCGACCGATTGGCGATCCGCTCCGGCCTATCTGTGGACGGACAGCGGAGGCCGCCCGCTCGCGCGCATCGAAGCCCCTCGCCTCGACTTGCTGAAAGGGATCGAGCGCCAGAAGGAGCAAGTGCGCGAAAGCATCGCGCGCCTCGCCGCGGGCCATGCGGCGCACGACATGCTGCTTTGGGGCGCGCGCGGGATGGGCAAGTCGGCGCTCATTCGCGCCGCGGTGCTCGGCGCTCAGGAGGCCGCGCCCGGGCGCCTGGCCCTGGTGCAGGCCGGCACGGATTCGCTCGAGACATTGCCGCGGTTGATCGCGGAGCTCGGCGCGGTGGACCGCAACTTCCTCGTCTACATCGACGATCTCGGCTTCGCCGATAGCGATGCGGAGGGCCCGCGCCACTTGCGCAGCTGGCTCCAGGGCGGGCTCGAGGCACGGCCGGGCAACGTCAGGCTGGCGGTGACGTCGAACCGGCGTGCGATCCTCCCGCGGCAGATGTCCGAGCAGGACGATCCGATCAATCCGCGCGACGTGGTGGACGACCGCCTTGCGCTGGCCGACCGGTTCGGCCTCGCTCTCGGCTTCCATGCCTGCTCGCAGGACGAGTACCTCGAGATCGTGCGCGGCTATGCCGGCGAATACGGCCTCGGGTACGACGAAGTGGAGGCCCTCGAATGGGCCCGCCGCCGCGGCTCCCGCTCCGGACGCGTGGCGTGGCATTACGCGGTCGAGCTCGCCGGCCGCGCCGGCAAGCGGATCTAGCGCTTACTTCCCGGCCGGTATGTTGCGGGTCGGCAGGCCGCCTTGCAGCATCGCGCCCGGCGTGATGGCGGTCGGCGGATGCTCGAACGCGTCGGCGGGGTTCGCGTGGAGCTCGCGTTGCGGCGGCAGGCTGGCGCCGGTGTTGGCTTTGGGCGCGGCTGCCGGCGCGGCGGAGGGCGAGATGACCCGCCAGATGATCCCGGCCGTATCGTCGCTCACCAGCAACCCACCGGTCTTGTCCCACGCGACCCATGTCGGGCGGCCATGAGTATCGCCGTCTCCGGCCAGGAAGCTCTTCAGCACCGGTACCGGCTTGCCGACGGGATTGCCCCGCGCGTCAAACCTGACGAAGACGACGTCATAGCCTGACGGCGGCTTGCGATTCCACGAGCCGTGACGCGCGATGAACGCGCCGGGGCCGAAGCCGGAGCCCATTTTTGTGCCGCCCTGCGTAAAGGCCAGGCCGAGGGCCGCGACGTGAGGGCCGAGCGCGAATTCGGGGCGGCGCGTATACTCGGTCAGGTAATTCGGCATCGGCGCGTCCACGCGCGTGTCGATCTTGTCCTTCCAGTAAACCCACGGCCAGCCGTAGTTGGCGCCAATCGGCACGTTGGTGAGATAATCGGGCACCAGGTCCGAGCCGAGCTGGTCGCGCTCGTTGACCGTGGTCCACAGCTCGCCGGTCCACGGGTTCCAGGCGAGGCCGTTGGGGTTGCGCAAACCGCCGGCGTACTGCCGGCGGGCCCCGGTCTTGAGGTCGTATTCCCAGATCGCCGCGCGGCCTTCTTCCTTATCCATCCCGCCCTCGCCGATGTTCGAGGCGGAGCCGACGGTGATGTACAGCTTCGCGCCGTCCGGAGAGACGACGAGATTGCGCATCCAGTGGTTGCCCGCGCCCGGCAGGTCCATCAGCTTGGTGGGCGTGCCGGCGAGCGTCGTGTCGCCGAGCTTGTAATCGTAGCTCAGCACCGCGTCGGTGTTGGCGACGTAGAGCTTGCCGTTGGCATAAGCGATGCCGCCGGGCGAATGGAGATCGCTGCGCAGGACTGCGCGCGTTTCCGCCACGCCGTCGCCGTTGGCATCGCGCAGCAGGACGAGCTTGTTCGGCGATGGCGCGTCGGCCCCGGCCCGGCGGAACAGGAATCCGGCCACGAGGTTGACCAGCCCGCCGCCGGCGATCACCCGGTTGGGCGCGTTTGTCTCGGAGACGAGGATGTCGCCGTTCGGCAAGGGATAGATGACTCGGGGATGCTCGAGGCCTTGGGCAAAACGATTGACCGCTAGACCGGGGGCCGCTGCGGGGGCCGCGCTGGACCAGCCGATCGGCCGGAATACGTCGACCGTCGGGATCGTCTGCGCGTCCGGCTCCGCGAGTCTGGGATCGGTACCCGCGACCTCCGCCACGCTGAAGTCCGCTTTATCGCCCCGGAGCATCCACCACCCTGCGACGGCGAGAACGAGGATCACCACTGCAAGCGTGATGCCGATTTTCTTGAGTATTCCCATGTCGCGCTGGATAGGCGAGGCGCGCCCTTGCGGCAATGGCGCACGCGGCGTACCCCACCCCGCATGTACGCCTTTGCCGCCGATCCCGCCCACCCCAAGCCCGAGTTTTATCGCGAGCTGGTCGCGGCGGCTGATGCGCTGACCGCGG
>Ga0207652_10003668_pt1 | contig 12635 bp, 10 predicted proteins | sample KBSC63BmetaG_FD_184334 | JGI IMG/M metagenome (GOLD analysis project Ga0207652, IMG submission 184334) | Corn rhizosphere microbial communities from Kellogg Biological Station, Michigan, USA - KBS C6-3B metaG (SPAdes) (version 2) | ecosystem: Host-associated > Plants > Roots > Rhizosphere ... | reverse complement strand
GCCGACCACCCCCAGGGCGGCGTCGACGCCGCCCGCGACGCGGAAGCTGACCATGCCGCCGAAGTCGCGCATCTGCCGCCGAGCGACGTCGTGCCCACGGTGCTGCGGCGAGCCCGGCCACAGCACGTCGCTGACCCGTGGGTGCTCGTGCAGCATCTCGACCAGCGAGCGCGCGTTGGCGCAGTGCCGGTCCATCCGCACGGCCAGCGTCTTCACGCCGCGCAGCACCAGCCATGCGTCGAACGGGCCGGCCACGCCGCCGGTGGAGTTCTGCACGAACGCCAGCCGGTCGCCGAGCTCCGCGTCGGCCACGACCAGCGCGCCGCCGACGACGTCGCTGTGCCCGCCGAGGTACTTCGTGGTCGAGTGCACGACCGCGTCGGCGCCGAGCGTCAGCGGCTGCTGCAGGTACGGCGAGGCGAACGTGTTGTCGACCGCGAGCAGGGCACCCGCGCCGTGCGCGATCTCGGCCAGAGCCGCGATGTCGCCGACCGTCAGCAACGGGTTGGTCGGCGTCTCGCACCACACCACCCGCGTCTCGTCGCGGATCGCGCCCTTCACGGCGTCGAGATCGTCGATCGGCACCGCGGACCAGGCGAGCCCCCAGTCCTGCAGCACCCGGGCGAGCAGCCGGAAGGTGCCGCCGTAGGCGTCGTCCGGGATCACCACGTGGTCACCCGGACGGCACACGGTGCGCAGCAGGCAGTCCTCGGCCGCCATCCCGGAGGCGAACGCCAGCCCGCGGGTGCCGGCCTCGAGGGCGGCGAGGCACTCCTCGAGCGCCCGCCGGGTCGGGTTGCCGCTGCGGGAGTACTCGTAGCCGCCACGCAGCCCGCCGACGCCGTCCTGCTTGTAGGTCGACACCTGGTAGATCGGCGGCACCACGGCGCCGGTCGACGGGTCGGCCTCCTGGCCGGCGTGGATGGCGAGGGTCTCGAAGGCGTCGCTCACCGGGCCAAGGCTACGGGGACGGAACAGCACGTCCCGTGGCACCGTTGCAGCGAGAGACCCCTGGAGGTGCACCGTGCTGTTCGGCCGCGAGAAGACCCGGATGCCCACGCCCGACGAGACACTGCCCGGTCGCGAGGCCACGATGCCGGTCGGTGATCGGCACGCGGTGCTCGGCACCGGCATCACGCCGCCGTTCCCGGCGGGACTGCAGACGGCGGTGTTCGGCCTCGGCTGCTTCTGGGGCGCCGAGCGGAAGTTCTGGCAGCTCGACGGCGTGCACGCGACCGCGGCCGGCTACGCAGGCGGTTTCACGCCCAATCCGACGTACGAGGAAGTGTGCAGCGGGCGCACCGGTCACGCCGAGGTCGTCCTCGTCGTCTTCGACCCCGAGAAGGTCTCGTACGCCGACCTGCTGAGGGTGTTCTGGGAGTCGCACGACCCGACGCAGGGCATGCGGCAGGGCAACGACATCGGCACGCAGTACCGCTCGGCGATCTACACCGCCGACGAAGCGCAGCAGCGCGCAGCCGAGGAGTCGCGGGACGCCTTCGCGCCGGTGCTCCGCGCGGCGGGCTACGGGGACATCACCACGGAGATCGCCCCGGCGGGGCCGTTCTACTACGCCGAGGACTACCACCAGCAGTACTTGCACAAGGTGCCCAACGGCTACTGCGGGCTGGGCGGCACGGGTCTGTCCTGCCCGACGGGTGTCGCCACCGCCTGAGGGCCGGAGGGCTACGACGCCAGGAAGCCCAGGAGGTCCTGGCGGGTCACGACGCCGGTCGGTTTGCCGTCGTCGACCACGACACAGGCGCCGCTCTTCTCCAGCGCCGAGACCGCAGCGGCCACCGGCTCGCCGGCGCCGATGATCGGCAGCGGCGGTGACATGTGCCGCTCGACGGTGTCGGCCAGGTGCGCGGTGCCGTTGAAGAGGGCGTCGAGCAGGTCGCGCTCGACCACCGAACCTGCGACCTCGCCCAGCATCACCGGCGGCTCCTGCCGGACGACCGGCATCTGCGAGACGCCGTACTCCCGCAGGATGTCGATCGCCTCGCGCACGGTGTCGCTCGGGTGCACGTGCACGAACTCCGGCAGCCCGCCGCCCTTGCGAGCGAGCACGTCGCGGACGGTCGTGTCACTCGCCGTGCCGACGAAGCCGTAGTCGGCCATCCAGTCGTCGTTGAAGATCTTGGAGAGGTAGCCCCGGCCGCCGTCCGGCAGCAGGACGACCACGACGTCGTCCGGCGCGGCCGACCGGGCGACCTCCAGCGCGGCCACCACCGCCATCCCGCAGGAACCGCCGACCAGCAGCCCCTCCTCACGGGCGAGCCGGCGGGTCATGAGGAACGAGTCGCGGTCGCTGACGGCGATGATCCGGTCGGGGATCGACGGGTCGTAGGTCGTCGGCCAGAAGTCCTCGCCGACGCCCTCCACCAGGTAGGGCCGGCCGGTCCCGCCCGAGTAGACGGAGCCCTCGGGATCCGCGCCGATCACCTGCACCCGGCCGCCGGACACCTCCTTGAGGTAGCGGCCGGTGCCGCTGATCGTGCCGCCAGTGCCCACGCCGGCGACGAAGTGCGTGATCCGCCCGTCGGTCTGCCGCCACAGCTCCGGCCCGGTCGACTCGTAGTGCGACAGCGGGTTGTTGACGTTGGCGTACTGGTCCGGCTTCCAGCCGCCGGGCGTCTCCCGGGCCAGCCGGTCCGACACGTTGTAGTAGGAGTCCGGGTGCTCGGGCGCCACCGCGGTCGGGCAGACGACCACCTCCGCGCCGTACGCCTTCAGCACGTTGATCTTGTCGACCGACACCTTGTCGGGGCAGATGAAGATGCAGTGGTAGCCCTTCTGCTGGGCCACGATCGCAAGCCCCACGCCGGTGTTGCCGCTGGTCGGCTCGACGATCGTGCCGCCCGGCTGCAGCGCCCCGGACTTCTCGGCCTCCTCGACCATCCGCAGCGCGATGCGGTCCTTCACCGACCCGCCGGGGTTGAAGTACTCGACCTTGGCGAGCACCTGAGCCGCGCAACCCTCGCTCACGCGGGACAGGCGCACCAGCGGGGTGTTGCCGACCAGGTCGATCAGCGAGTCGTAGACCTCCACGCGGACAAGCCTAGAGAAGCGACCTAGGACTACGATCCGCGCGCATGAACACCCCACGACGTTGCACGCGGCACTCCCGACGCCCCGGGGGCCCCGCATGAGTGCCGTCGAGCTGGCCACCGGTGTCTACCGGATCCCCACCGCGCCCGCCGACCTGCTCAACACGGTCGCCTTCGTCGACGACGACGGCAGCGTGACGTTGGTCGACTGCGGGCTCAAGTCGTCGCCCAAGCGGCTCCTGCCGGCGCTCGCGGCCATGGGCAAGAAACCGGAGGACGTACGCCGGATCGTGCTGACGCACGCGCACAGCGACCACGCGGGCGGCCTGCGCGCGGTGGTCGACGCGACCGGCGCCGACGTCGTGGTGCACGAGCGCGACGCGGTCTACGTCCGCACGGGCACCGCGCCCAAGTCCGACCGCTCACATCCGCTCGGCCGCCTGCTCAACCGGCTGCCCGGCGGCGGGTTCGCGGCCGCCGAGGTGTCGAAGGAGGTGGCGGACGGCGACGTGCTGCCCGTGGCGGGGGGCCTGCGGATCGTGCACACCCCCGGTCACACGCCCGGCCACGTCAGCCTGCTGCACGAGCCGACCGGGGTGCTCGTCACCGGTGACGCGATCTTCAACGTGCGGCGGCTGCGCTACTCGGCGGCCGTCTTCTGCACCGACGCGAAGCTGTCGCGCGAGACCGCAGCCCGGCTCGGGGAGCTCGAGTTCGAGGTGGCGGCGTTCACCCACGGCCCCGAGATCCGGCACCAGGCCCGCGAGGCGGTACGGGCGTTCCTGCGCGGCCGCCCGCGCTGACAGGCCCGACCGGGCGGCAGGCCTTCCGGCGTAGGCTCAGCCCACAGCTGTGGACGCGAAGGAGGCCTCATGCCCGAGGCAGTGATCGTTTCAACCGCCCGCTCGCCGATCGGGCGTGCCTTCAAGGGATCGCTCAAGGACCTGCGACCTGACGACCTTGCCGCGACGATCATCCAGTCGGCGCTCGACAAGGTCCCCCAGCTCAACGTCGACGACATCGACGACCTGATCCTCGGTTGCGGGCTGCCCGGCGGCGAGCAGGGCTACAACATGGGCCGCGTCGTCGCCGTCCTCATGGGCTACACCGGCCTGCCCGGCACGACGATCACCCGCTACTGCTCCTCCAGCCTGCAGACCACCCGGATGGCGTTCCACGCGATCAAGGCAGGCGAGGGCGACGCCTACATCAGCGCCGGCGTCGAGATGGTCAGCCGCTTCATGAAGGGCAACAGCGACTCGCTGCCCGACACCACCAACCCGCGCTTCGCCGACGCGCAGGCCCGCTCGGCCGGCCGCTCCGGCGAGGGCGTCGACGCCTGGGCCGAGGGTCAGGGACTGCCCGACGTCTACATCGCGATGGGCCAGACCGCGGAGAACGTCGCCCAGCTCAAGGGCATCAGCCGCGAGGAGCAGGACGAGTACGGCGCGCGCAGCCAGAACCTCTGCGAGAAGGCCCAGGCCAACGGCTTCTGGGACCGCGAGATCACCCCGGTGACCACTCCCGACGGCACCGTCGTCGACCGTGACGACAGCCCGCGTGCGGGCGTGACCGTCGAGGCGATGGCCGGGCTGAAGCCGGCGTTCCGACCCGACGGCACCGTGACGGCCGGCAACGCCTGCCCGCTCAACGACGGGGCCGCCGCGGTGATCGTGATGAGCGACACCAAGGCGCGGGAGCTGGGCATCACGCCGCTCGCCCGCATCGTCGCGACCGGGGTCACCGGCCTCAACCCGGAGATCATGGGTCTCGGCCCGATCGGGGCGACCAAGCAGGCCCTCGAGCACGCCGGCATGTCGATCAACGACATCGACCTGGTCGAGATCAACGAGGCCTTCGCCGCCCAGGTCATCCCGTCGTACAAGGAGCTGGGCATCGACATCGACCGGCTCAACGTCAACGGCGGCGCGATCGCGGTCGGGCACCCGTTCGGCATGACCGGCGCGCGGATCGCGACCACGTTGATCAACTCGCTGCAGACCCACGACAAGCAGTTCGGTCTCGAGACCATGTGCGTCGGGGGCGGGCAGGGCATGGCCATGATCCTCGAGCGGCTCAGCTGATCAAGCACCCGCGTAGGCAGAAGGGGTCGGGCCCGATGGTCCGGCCCCTTCTGCGTGGGTCGGGGTCTTTGGGCTCTTGTCGCGGGCGGAGGTCTGAGGGAGTCTGAGCACTCGACCGTTGGCGACCTGGGAGGCGCTCATGTCCCTGCCCCAATCCGACGACACGCACCAGTCACTGCTGGCCCGCATCCCGGAGGTCACCGGACGCGACCTGCCGGCATGGTTCCAGGCGATCGACGACGGGCCGGCACTGCTGAAGTTCGAGGAACGGGTCAGCTGGCTGCGCGACGAACATGCGCTGCCCCACGGATACGCCCGGGCGATCGTGCACGAACACGATCGCCGCCGCTCCGCGCTGCGCAACGGCTGATGGAGCCCGAGGCAGCCCGAGAGCATCTCCGCAGCAACCACCGGGCCGTCCTGGCGACGATGCGCCAGGACGGCACCCCCCAGATGTCACCCGTCGTCTGCGCCGTCGACGACGAGGGCTACGTCGTGGTCTCCACCCGTGAGACGGCGATGAAGACGAAGAACGTACGCCGGGATCCCCGGGCCTGGGTGTGCGGGTTCAGCGACCGCTTCTTCGGCCCGTGGGTCGCGATCGAGGGCAACGTAGAGATCGTCTCGCTGCCGGCCGCGATGGACGGGCTCGTCGACTACTACCGGCGGGTGGCCGGCGAGCACGACGACTGGGACGACTACCGCGCCGCGATGGAGCGTGAACGCCGGGTCCTGCTGCGTATCGACATCACCCGCGCCGGGCCGGACCACAGCGGCTGACCGGCGAACGGGACGGGCGCCTACGATCGACTCGATCCCCCGTCGAGTGGAAGGCCGCGCAGTGCGACTGCTCATGCTGGGAGCGCCCGGGTCCGGCAAGGGCACGCAGGCCCGTCGACTCGGCGAGCACTTCGAGGTGGCCCACCTGTCGACCGGCGAGATGCTGCGGGCCGAGATCGCGGCGGGGACGCCGCTCGGCCGGGAGGTCAAGGACATCGTCGCCGCCGGTGATCTCGTGCCCGACGACATCGTCGAGCGGTTGGTGCACGACCGGGTCCTGGAGGCCAGCCGTCACGGCGGCTACGTGCTCGACGGCTTCCCGCGCACGATCCACCAGGCGGTCGCGGCGTACGACATCGCGAAGGAGGCCGACGCGACCGTCCACGCGGTCGTGCACCTCTACGTGCCGGAGGACGAGCTGCTGACCCGGCTGCTCGGGCGCGGGGAGGCCCGGCTCGACGACGACGCGCTGACGATCCGCCACCGGCTCGAGGTCTACCACGAGCGCACCGAACCGCTGATCAACTACTACGAGGGTCGCGGCGTGCTGGCCACGATCGACGGCCGGCAACAGGTCGACGACGTGTTCACGACGATCCTCGAGCGGCTGCGGGAGTACGCGCCCGCGGACTGAGTGCCCGGGGCGGGACTCGAACCCGCACGGCCTCGCGGCCAAGCGCTTTTAAGGCGCCGGTGTCTGCCATTCCACCACCCGGGCAACACCGCGAGGGTACGCAGATCAGCGGGCCTTGGCCGGGGCCTTCTTCTTCGGCGCGGCGCCGTTGCCCGTCGGGGCGCCGTTGCTCGGCGACGCGGCCTCCTCGAACTCCCGCCGCGGGTTCGCGAACGCGCCGAGCGACACGATCTCGCGCTGGAAGAACAGCGCGAGCGTCCAGTCGGCCGCGATCCGCGACTTGCGGTTGAAGGTCGGCACCCGCGCCAGGTGGTAGGTGCGGTGCAGCACCCAGGCCGGCCAGCCGCGCAGCTTGATCCCGTAGACCTGGGCCACGCCCTTGTGCAGCCCCAAGCTCGCGACGGATCCGGCGTAGGCGTGCTGGTAGGGCTGGAGGCGCCCGCCGCGCAGGCTGGCGACGATGTTGGCCGCGAGCTGCTTCGCCTGCCGGACGGCGTGCTGGGCGCTCGGCGAGGTGTACTCGTCGGGGCCCTTCGTCAGGTCGGGTACGGCCGCGCAGTCACCGGCGGCCCAGGCGTCGTCGACGCCCTCGACGGTGAGGAACTCCGTGCACCGGATCCGCTTGCGGTCGTCGATGGGCAGATCGGTGCGCTCGGTGAGCGGGTTGGGCCGCACGCCCGCGGTCCAGACGATCGTGTCGGCGTCGAACTCCTGCCCGTCGTCGAGCACGACGCGACCGCCCTCGACCGATTTGACCCTGGTGTTGAGTAGCACCTCGATGCGCCGCTCGGACAGCCGGTCCACCGTGTAGCGGGCCATGTCCCAGGAGACCTCGGGCAGGATCCGGCCGGTCGCCTCGACCATGACCCAGCGCATGTCCGACGGGTGCAGCCCGTCGTAGTAGCGCATCGCGTAGACCGCCATGTCCTCGAGCTCGGCCAGCGCCTCGACCCCGGCGTAGCCGCCGCCGACGAAGACGAACGTCAGCGCCTTGCGACGCAGCTCCTGATCGGTCGTCGACGCGGCCACGTCGAGGCGGGCTAGCACGTGGTTGCGCAGGTAGATGGCCTCCTCGACCGTCTTGAAGCCGATCGCGCAGTCCTTCAGTCCGGGAATCGGCAGCGTCCGCACCACCGACCCGACCGCCATGACGAGGATGTCGTAGGTGACGTCGCAGGCCTCCCCCTGGTGCGGCACGAAACGCACGACCTTGCGGCCGTGGTCAACGCTCGACACGTAGCCGGCCAGGACCTGGCAGCGGCGCAGCACCTTGCGCAGCGGCACGACGACGTGCCGCGGCTCGAGGTTGCCCGCCCCGGCCTCCGGCAGGAACGGCTGGTAGGTCATGTAGGACCGCGGGTCGATCACGGTGATCGAGGCCTCGGACCGGCGCAGCTTGTTCTGCAGCCGCAGCGCGGTGTAGAGGCCGACGTAGCCGCCGCCGACGACGACGATGTGTGGGCGGCCCGAGCTGCCGGCGGGGGTGCCTGCTGTCATGCCCGCGACCCTACCCAGCGGGCGGCATCGTCCATCCGGCCGATTAGCACCCGAAATCATGATCTCCGAGTGTGATTTCTGCGACAGTTGTCGCGACCTGTCCAGCTTCACCCGGGGACCCCATGCAACGGACGCGCGGGCGGCATGCCCGCCCCGAGCCACGGCGTACGCCGTACGGCGACGCGTTGCGCATCCCCGCCTACCGGGCGCTGTTCACCGCCGACACCCTCAGCAACACCGGTGACCAGATCGCGCGCATCGCGCTCGCGCTGCTCGTCTTCGCGCGCACCGACTCCCCGTCGCTGACGGCCGCCTCCTACGCCGTCACCTACCTGCCCTGGCTGGTCGGGGGGCCGCTGCTCTCCACGCTCGCCGACCGCTACCCGCGTCGCACCGTCATGGTGGTCTGCGACCTGATCCGGGCCGGCCTCGTCGGCGCGATGGCAGCGCCCCGGATGCCGCTCGGCGCACTGTTCGGGCTGGTCCTGCTCGTGACGCTGCTGGAGTGCCCGTTCCGCTCCGCAAAGTCGGCGATGCTGCCGGACCTGCTCGGCGACGCGTCGTACGCCGCCGGGCTGTCGCTCAACACCGCGATGATGCACGTCACGCAGGTCGCCGGCTTCGGCGCCGGCGGTGCGCTGGTCGCGCTGGTGACCCCGCGCGGCGCGCTGCTGATCGACGCGGTGACCTTCCTGGTGTCGGCGGCGCTGATCGTGCGCCTGCCGCTGGGCTCGCCGCTGCACAAGCCGGTGGGCCGGTTGCGGCTCGTGGCCGACGCCGGCTCGGGCGCACGGCTGGTCTTCGGCAACCCGACGACCCGCTACATCACCTTGCTCGCGTGGACGGTCGCCGGCTTCGCCGCGGCACCGGAGGGGCTCGCGGTCGTCTACGCGCACGCCCACGGCGGCGGGGCTTCTGCCGCCGGTCTGATGACGGCCGCGCTCCCGACCGGGATGGCGATCGGGGCGCTCGGGCTTACCCGGTGGCTGTCGACGTCGGCGCGGCGTCGGTCGTTGCTGCCGCTCGCCGCCACTCAGTCGGTGCTGGTCGCCGCGACGTTCGCCAACCCGCCGCTGGCGGTCGCCGGCGCGTTGTGGATCCTCGCCGGCGTCGGGGCCGCGTGCCTGATCCCCGCGAACGAGTGGTTCGTCGCCCTCGTCCCGCCCGAGCGGCGTGCCGCGGCCTTCGGCGTGACCGGCACCGGTGTGTTCGCCGCCCAGGGCCTCGTGGTGGCGATGACCGGGGGCATCGCCGAGTCGTTGCCAATCGCGACCGTGATCGGCATCAGTGGTGTCACCGGTTTGGTCGCCATCGTCGTGATCGGGGTCGCTTGGCGGGCGAGACGCCTCCAAAGCGGGACAAGCTCCGCTCAAGTTCTCGAAGCCGCATGACGAGATGAGGACTACAGCGAGAGGACAGTGATCGCACGATGAGCCCACCGGGTGCGGTCGCGGGGACGGCGCGACGCGCCGACCCCGCGATGCTGCGCGTCTGGGCGCTCATCGGCGGGTTCGCCATCGCAGCCGTCCTTCTCACCGGCACCACGCTCGCCAAGCGCGACCCCTACGTCCCGGACGTGCACATCCCGTGGCTGGTTCTCGCCGCCGCGTTCGCGTTCTGCCTCGCGACCAGCGTCCACTTCGAGGTACGGCGCCAGGCGCACGGAGTACAGCTCTCGCAGCTGCCCCTCGTCCTGGGCTTCTTCTTCTACTCCCCGATGGCTCTGGTGGCGGCAGCAACGGTCGGCACCGTGATCGTCCAGGCGAACCGCCGACTGCCGCTCGTGAAGGCCGCGTTCAACATCTCGATGATCGCGTTCAGCACCGCGGTCGACGTCGCGCTCTTTCGCTGGCTCGCGCCACACGGCGCAAGCGTCAGCCCGTCGGTCTGGCCGGCGACGTTCGCCAGCACGCTTGCCGACGACCTGATCGCGGCGCTCGCGATCGCGTTCGTGATCGGAATCGTTGAGAAGCAGTGGTCCCTTGCCAGCGTCGGCAAGGTGCTGCAGTTCGCCTTCCTCATCAATGTGGTCACGACGAGCCTCGCGCTGGTCGCCGTCACCAGCCTGAGCCGAGAGTTCGACACCGCATGGATGCTTGTCCTGCTGGCAGCGCTGATCACGGTCGCCGTGAAGCTGCATCATCGTCTGTCCCAGCGCCACCAGGCGCTCAGGCAGCTCTACGACTTCACGCGTGACCTCGGTCCGGTGGCTCACGAGGTCGACGAGCTCGGCAACCCGTTGCAGGAGATACGCGGCCTCCTGCACGCCGAGCAGATCGAGCTGTGCCTGTTCAGCGGCGAGACCGGCCTGACGCGGGTCGTGGTCGCCGAAGGCTCGGTGACGACAGACATCCAGCTCGAGGACGTCACCTTAGACGAGCGCGTCGCGGGCGTGCTCCTCACCGGTGAGTCCCATCTGACCAGGCTGCACCGTCGCACGCCGCTGCTCCCACGTCGCAACGCCCGCGAGATCGGCACTGTCGAACCGGGACCGGCGGACGAGGACATGCTAATCGTCCCAGTGGGCGCACCAGACCGGCGAATCGGCGCCCTGATCGCCCATCAACGCAGCGGCGACGTGCGCCAGTTCGATCAGGAAGACCTCACCCTGCTCGAGACGGTAGCGACCCAGCTCGACACAGCGCTGGAGAAGGGCCGCCTGGTCGAGAACCTCCGTCGCGCGGCAACGCGCGACTCGCTCACCGGGCTCGCCAACCTCGACGCGATCCGCGCCCACCTGACCGGGCTGCTCGCCCAGCGCGCCGACACCGCGCAGGAGTCCGGTGTCGTGGTGGTGTTCGTCGACCTCGACCGCTTCCAGGACGTCAACGACACGCTCGGCCACGACGCCGGTGACCGGCTGCTCGTCGACGTCGCCCAGCGGCTCAGCGCGGCGGCGCCCTACGAGGCGATCGCGGCGCGGGTCGGGGCGGACAAGTTCGTGCTCGTGCTGCGAGGCAGCGCCAGCAGCGAGGTCGCGCGGCTGGCCGCCATCGCCATCAAGTCACGCCTCGACGGGCCGGTGCGGCTCGCCGACCTCAGCGCCGACGTGCGCGTGACCGTCGGCATCGCCCGCGCGCCGGACCACGGCACCGATGCGAGCACCCTGCTCCGTCGCGCCGAGATGGCGATGAGCGCGGCGAAGGGCAGCACCACAGGTATCGCGGAGTGGGAGCCCACGCACGAGCGCGGCGGACCACGCCGGCTGGCCATGGTGACCGCGCTGCGCAAGGCGCTCGCGGACGGCACGCTCGACGTGCACTACCAGCCGAAGATCGAGCTCGGCAGCGGCCGGGTCACGGGCATGGAGGCGCTGGTGCGCTGGACCGACCCGGAGTTCGGGCCAGTCCGTCCCGACGAGTTCGTGCCACTCGCCGAGACCTGTGGCCTGGTCGGCGCCCTCACCACCAACGTGCTGCGCAAGGCGCTGGAGACCTGCCGCTCGTGGCACGAGCAAGGCAAGCCCATCGGGGTCGCCGTCAACCTCTCCGCGCGCAGCCTCAACGACCCGGTGCTGGTCGGCCAGGTCGCCGCGCTGCTCACCGCCACCGGGGTGAAGCCGCGCCACCTCACGCTAGAGATCACCGAGAGCAGCGTCATGGACAACCCCGAGCGCTGCATCGAGGTGCTTCGTTCGCTGCGAGCCCTCGGCGTCCGGCTGTCGATCGACGACTTCGGCACCGGCTACTCCTCGCTGACCTACGTCAAGGGCCTGCCGGTCCACGAGCTCAAGGTCGACAAGAGCTTCATCGACTCCATCGACCGCGACGAAGCGGACCGCGCCGTGGTCCGCGCCGTCGTGGAGCTGTCCCACAGCCTCGGCCTGGCCACCGTGGCGGAAGGGGTCGAGGAGCCGGAGCAGGCGCTCGTGCTCGAAGGCCTCGGTCTCCAGCAGGTGCAGGGCTACTTCTACGCCCGGCCGATGCCGGCCGACCAGGCCACCGAGTGGCTGCGCACCCGCCCCGCCGCGCGGGTCTGAAGCTCGTCCCAGAAAATTGTCTCGAACACTCAAGTCGGGGCAAGGTGTGCCGAAAACAGAACCAGGGGCCAGGAGACGGCGTTGCAGCGCCGGACCCAGCCCCTGGATTCAGAGTCGGTGTCGACTCACTCAGGACCAGTTACCGCCCCGCATGGCGCACCTCCTCCCGCGCTTCCTCTACACAGCGCATGGTGCGGCATGCGGGGCATCCTTTGTAGGCCTTTTGGAGTAATTACATCCGCGTCGTTCGGACATTCTTGCCCTGTGACGGACAAAGCCTCCTGTGACTGCTGTGAAAACTGGGGCCACAGCCGTGACTGATGGTGTCTGCGAGGTAGGGCTCCCCGGCTGAGCCGACGGATCTGAACGGCCCGCCGTCCCGACCGGCGCGGCGCCCACGACGCGGCCGCCCGGCCTAGCGAGCCGGTCGGCGGCTCCCTAGGACAAGCCGGCCAGCTCCGATGCGCGGCTCAGCACGTCGTCGAGCATGGTCTCGGTCAGCTTCCCGGTGAAGGTGTTCTGCTGGCTCGGGTGGAAGCAGCCCAGCACGGTCAGCCCGTCCTCCCCTAGTGCGATCTCGACCCCATGGCCGAACCGCGGCCGCCGGGCCG
>Ga0207652_10003666_pt1 | contig 12638 bp, 5 predicted proteins | sample KBSC63BmetaG_FD_184334 | JGI IMG/M metagenome (GOLD analysis project Ga0207652, IMG submission 184334) | Corn rhizosphere microbial communities from Kellogg Biological Station, Michigan, USA - KBS C6-3B metaG (SPAdes) (version 2) | ecosystem: Host-associated > Plants > Roots > Rhizosphere ... | reverse complement strand
CTTCGAAATCACCTTCCCGACGCACACCCGCGTCGACTACCAGAAAAACTTCGAACCCGAAAAACCGGTGCTTACCGGTGATCACTGGGTGAACGAAATGGAAGTCGGAGCCCCCAGCTTCGCCCGCTGCACGCCGAAAACGCAGGACACCTGCGAAGGCGGTGGAACCACCCATATCGCCGCCGAACGTAGCGAAGGCGAAAGGATCATCGACGAATCCGCCGCCGAACAGGTCGCAGGCGGCGTGACGATCGACAAGACCGTGCGCGAAAACGGCGGCGCCGTCCCGGTCGTCTGCAGCGAAGGCGAATATGTGGCCGGCGTTGAAAAACCCTTCCCGCTGTATGGGCCGGGCGACCAGATCTGCTGGAAGCTGAAGGTCGACTTCAACGCCAATCTGTTCTCCGGCGAACCGGTCGTGACCGACTTCCTGCCGCCCGAACAGCGCTACGTCGAAGGCAGCATCGTCAAAGGTCCGAACAACACGGTCACGGCTACGCCGGAACCCGGCGAAGCGGCGGACGGCGTCATCAAATGGACCATCAACGGCGGCGAAGCGGTTGAATCGGCCAAGGTCTTCGAATTCCTCTTCAAGACCGAAATGCTGACGTCGGAAGGCGCCTTCCCGCAGGACATCACCGGCAACCTGATGAAGTTCAGCTACGCCAACACCGAAGGCGAAACGTTCCCGCTGCGCGACCTTGCCGAAGTCGAACGGCAGGAACCCGAGCTCTCGCTGGAAAAGTCGATCGTCGAAGTCGGCGGCAAATCGGTCCCCAAAACGCCGCCGGGCGGGAGGTCCACCGCGGTTGCGGGCGGCGGCGAAACCGTCAGATACGAGCTCGACCTCGAAAACGCCGGCAACCTTGGCGCCGAAGAAGTCGAAGTCTGGGACGTGCTGCCGGAAGGCATCAAATGCGAAGCCGTCACCCTCCCGGCGCAGACCGCACCGCAGGCGGCTGAATGCAAAGAAGACATCATCAGGTGGACCGGCGTCGCGGTCCCGATCGGCGCCCTCACCACGCTCACCTATGAAGTGACGGTGCCGACCGAAGTCGCGCCGGGCCACGCGTTCGTGAACCACGCGGGCGTCACCCGCTTCAAGTCGCCGACCGACACCGGGGAAAAGTTCGAATACATCCCGGCGGAAAACATCAATGCGGAACTGACGAAAGCGAACGCCGGCCCGCTCCTCGACGAAGCGGAAATCAAGACCACCGCGGCGACCCTGGAAAAGAGCGCGACCACCGAGACCCAGCAGCCCGGCAACGGCACCGGGCAGGCGACGATCGGCGAGCTCGTCGATTACACGGTCACTGCGAAGATCCCGGAGAACAGCAAGCTCTACGGGACGCCGATCCTGAAGGACGAACTTCCCACCAACCTCGAAAAGTTCGGCGAAGCCGTCGCCGAACTGGACGGCGCGGGCCTGCCGGCCGGCGTGACGCTCGAACAGCTCGCGAACGGCGCCGAAGTGAAGTTCGGCGGCGCCTATCCCGAAACCGTCAGCGCCCAGGGACACACGCTCGTCCTGACCTTCAAGGCTCGCGTGCGCAACGTCGCCGCCAACGTGCGCGGCGTCACCATCACCAACCAGGCCTCCTTCGAATTCAAAGACGTCGAAGAAGCCGAACCGACGATCCTCACCAAGGCGGTCGGGACGCCGGTGGTCGAGCCCCGTCTCGAAGTGAAGAAGCACCTGCTTCCGGAAGACCGCAGCACGACCGTGGAGCCGGGCGAAATCGTCGAATACGAAACCGAAGTGAGCGACCTGGCGGGATCCTCGACCGCCAACGAGGTCACGGTGACCGACACGGTGCCGGCGGGGATGAAAGTCGTCGACGCCGGCCCGAAGGGGACCGCCGCGGGCAACACGATCACCTGGCATCTCGAAGCGATCGCGCCGGGCGAAACCGAGCACCTCGTCTACAAACTCGAAGTCGTCAAACCCGCGGCGGCGGCGTCCAGCTTCACCAACGTGGTCAGGGGCGAAACGCAGAGCCTGCCCGACGAAGCGGGAGGCGTGGTGCCGGCGGAAACCCGCCAGGCGAGCTTCGTAGAAGGCGCCTACGAAGCCGCCAAAGCAGGCTACGCGTCGGAAGCCAAAAACACCGTCAAGCTGATCGGCGCGACGGTGAGCAAGGAAGTGTCGCCGACCAAGGGCACGATCGGCAGCGAGCTCAGCTACACCCTGCACATGAACCTGCCCGGCGAAATCAAATACTTCAACACGACGCTGGTCGATCGGCTTCCCGACGGGGTGACCTTCGACGGATTCGCCGGCGCCGAATGCAAAGAAGGCTGTAGCGCGGGTGAAGAACTCGGCGTCGAAGTCCAGCCCGACGGCACGACGCTGATCGGCTGGTACTTCGGCTACTTCGAAGCGGGCGGTCCGCGCGAACTGGTCCTGCACCTCAAAGCCCACATCGACGACGTCAAGGTCGGCAGCGGCGCCGAAGTGAAGGCGCCCGAAGCGCCGGCCAATCACGTCGTCGGCGTCTACAACGAAACCGAAGGCACCAAACCGACCGCGGTGCCGGTCCCCGGCTCGAACTCCTTCAGCGAAGAAACGAACGTGGGCGAAGCGACGACCACCGTGGCGGAGCCGAACGTGACGCTGACGAAGAGCGTGACGGCGGGACCGGGGCTGGTCGGGACCGCCGTGCAGCCGAGCAGCAAGCTGACCTATTCGCTGACGGTCGCCAACACCGGTGGCTGGAACGCCTACGAACTCGAAGTCCTCGACACCAACACGACCGCCAACCTGCGCAACGTCACGCCGGTGGCGGGGAGTGAATTCGTCGAATCGACGGCGGGAGAACCGATCGTCTGGGTCCTGCCGGAAATCGAAGCGGGCAAATCGATGACCCTCACCTACACGGCGGAACTCCCGCCGTCGGGGGAACTCCAGGACGGCGAGGCGATCGACAACGCCGCCGAAGTGCCGAGCTACTTCGGGCTGCCGGAACCGGAACGCAAAGAAGCGGAAGCCTCGCGCGAATACGAAGGCCCGCAAGCCGCGAAGGATCTCGAAGTCGCGCTGCCGCAGATCCACGTCGAGAAGACGACCGGCGAAGAAGGACTCCCCGACACGGCGACTGCCGAAGTCGGCAAGCCGTTCCCTTGGCGCGTCGTGGTGGAAAACGAATCGTCGGTCGCCGGGGCGGAAGCCGTGGGCGTCGAAGACCTGCTGCCGCCGAACTGGAAATACGTCGCGGGCAGCACCGTCCTCCAGGCGGTCGGTGGCGCGACCGTGGCGGAACCGGCCTCCGACCCGACCGTGACCGGTACGGAAACCCAGTCGCTGACCTGGGCGAACATCGCCGCCCTGCCGCCGGAAACGGCGGTCGAAGTCCTCTTCAAAGCGACCCCGACGGCCGCGGCGCTCGGTAACTCGGGCGGTTTGCTGCAGGAAAACAAGGCGGTCGGCTCCTTCAAAGATCTCACCGGCGCGAGCGGTGCCGAAGGCGCGCCGTACAGCGACGAAGACAAAGCCTTTGCCGAACTGCTGGAACCCAAGCTCGAAATCGACAAGACGCCCGACGGCGACGAAACCGTCGCGGGCTCGAACGACAAATACGTGATCACGGTCTCCAACAGCGGAACCGGCACTGCACATGAAGTCGAAGTCAAGGACGTGCTCTCGGCCGGCCAGGAATTCGTCGGCCCGGCGACCGCCAACCCGAGCACCGGCTTTGCCCAGAAATCGGTCGAAGCGAACACTCCCGGGCCCGGCGAAACGACCGTGGTCTGGACGATCGACGAAGTCGGCACCGGCCCGGCTGCCCAGGTGGAAATCGAAGCCCCGATCAAGACGCTGCCCGCGCTGAACGATGGCGATGAAGTGACCGACCTCGCCACGGCCAGCTCACCGCAGCAGGTCGAAGAACCCAGCGATCCCGGCTCCTTCGACGTCCACCGCGAGACGGAACTGACGATCGAGAAGACGGCGGTCCAGGAAGAAGTCAACGCCGGTGAAGAGATCGAATACCAGCTGAAGGTCGAAAACAAAGGCCCCTCCGACGCGACCGGGATCGTGGTCACCGACGAACTGCCTGAAGACACGATCTTCATGGGCGCCGATCCGGAGTGCGCGGAAGCGGGCGGGACCATCGCCTGCGAACTCGCCGAAATGAAGGTCGGCGAAGCGCACACCTTCCAGGTCACGGTCGAGGTCGAATCCGGCACCACGGAACCGATCGAAAACAAGGCGAAGGTCGCAGGAGACCAGCCCGAGCCTCCGGGCGGCGGCCCGATCGAATCGTCGGTGGTGACGCCGATCGGCGGCCTTGCCGACCTCGCGATCGAAAAGACCGGGCCCCAAGAGCCGGTGCTGCTCGGCAGCGAATTCACCTACGAGATCAAGGTCGAGAACGACGGGCCGTCCGACGCAGTCAACGCCACGGTCGAAGACGTACTGCCGTCGCAGGTGAGGTTCCTCGCGGCGACGACCAGCGTCGGCACCTGCGACCGAGCGCCCGCCGCGCTCCTCACCTGCGATCTGGGGCGGATGCTGCCGCACGCGAGCGCGACGATCGTGGTGAGCGTGGAAGCGGCCGAAGTCGGCGCCTTCACCAACGTCGCGACCTTCGACTCGGACACTTCGCCGGAACCGAAAGAAGGCGAAGCGCCGGCTGAAATCGTCCCGGCGGCCGACCTCGCGATCACGAAGACCGCCCCCGCGACGGTCGCACCGGACGGCACGCTCACCTACGCGCTCCACGTGGAGAACCACGGCCCTTCGGTAGCCCACAAAGTGAAGGTCACCGATCCGCTGCCCGCCGGCGTCGACTTCGTCTCCGCCGCTGAAGGCTGCGCCGCGGCCGGCGGCGCGGTCACCTGTGAGGTCGCCGGGGAACTGGCGGTCGGCGACTCGGTCGACTTTGAGGTCGAGGTCCACGTGCCGTTCGCGCTCGGCGGCCAGGCGCTCACCAACACCGCGACGGTCGCCGCCGAAGAGGCCGACCCGCACGTCGAAGACAACTCGAGCACGGTCACGACGGACGTCGGGCCCGCCGCCGACCTCGCGATCACCAAGACGATGGGCAGGGCGGAAGCCGGGAAGCCGCTCACCTACACGCTGGCGGTCACCAACCATGGCCCGTCGGCCTCGAGCGCGGTGACGGTCACCGACACCTTGCCCGCCGGCACCAGCTTCAAGACGGCCGCGCCGAGCCAGGGCACCTGCTCGGCATCCGGCCAGAAGGTCACCTGCGGGCTCGGCCCGCTCGCCGCGGGCGGTTCCGCGCAGGTGTCGATCACGGTCGAGGTCGCGGCCACGGCGACCGGCTCGCTGCGCAACGTCGCCACGGTGGAAGGGCCGGAGCCGGACCCGGACAAGTCGAACAACGAGAGCGCTGTCGAAGGTCCGATCAAGCCGCAGGACCCCGCCGACCCGAACCTGAAGGTGGTGAAGACCGCCGACACGTCATCTCCCGCCATCGGCGCGCCGTTCAACTACCGCGTGGACGTCACCAACATGTCCGGCGGGGAAGCGAAGAACGTGAAGGTCGTCGACACCCTGAACGGGCCGGTGAAGGTCGTCTCGATCGAAGCCGGAGCGGCCCACTGCGGCGCGGCGGGCTCGAAGATCACCTGTGCGATTCCGAGGATCCCGGTCGGCAAGACCGTCCAGGTCACCTACTCGGTGGTGGCGGAAGCGGCCGGGCCGCTGAAGAACACGGCCAGCGCCGAGGCCGCCAACGGCGAGAAGGTGCCAGCCAACAACCACGCGGTGAAGGGGGTCCACGTGAAGTACCCGGAGGGCATCTTCTCGCTGCGGAAGACTGCCTCGCGCAAGGTCGTGCCGGGCGGCAAGAAGGTCGGCTTCAGGATCACCCTGCGCAACGGCGCCGCCGCCCTGGTGGACGCCAAGGTCTGTGATCGCCTGCCTGCCGCGTTGGTCTTCGTGAAGGCGCTGGGGGCGCGGTACGTGAACGGTGAAGCTTGCTGGACGAAGAAGAACGTCGCCGCGCACCGGGTCGTGCGGCTCCACCTCGTCGCCCGCGCGGTGATGGGCTACAAGTCGCGCCGCGCCCGCAACGTGGCGACGGCGCGCGCCGGCAACGCGGTGCGTCGCGTCGCCGCGGCGACGGTGCGGATCAAGCCGGCGTTCGCGGGCGAGCCCGGCGGTGTCACGGGCTAGATGGGTGCTGACTTCGCGGTGGGCGTGGGGTGCGGGGGCATTGCGGCTGTCCGAGCGTTGTTCGGGGGTGCTTGCGGCCGTCCGAGGTGCTTGGGGGTGGTCCCGGGCGCCTCATGGGGGTCCTGGCAGGCTGTGACCTCCATGAGGCGCCCGGGACGTGAGGCTTTCGTGGAAGAGGCATCCCAGGGACGGGAGGAGGTCGGACTTCCGTGAGGATTCAGTCCGGGAGCTTCCACACCTCGGCGGGATCGGCGACGAAGATGCCGGGAAGGTCACACTCTCCGGCCCCGGGAGGCCCTTTTCGGGCCGGAGACGAGGGGCCGCCGGAAACGCGTTGTCGACTTAAGGGCCCCTATGGGGGGCTCAAAGTCGACCGCGCGTCCGTGACGGTTGGACAACACGGGAGGAGGCCTGGAGTTATTACGGCCTTTGTGACGAGGCCCGACTCCCGTCACGGCGCACTCCCGTCACGCTTCCGTCCCCGTTCCTCCACTTCCCGCACACCCGCCCCTCTCGCCACGGCCACAGCCTGCCCGGGCCGTGGCGAGAGGGGTGCGCCCCTTCCCGGGCGACAGCTTGCGTGGCCGCATCCCTTCCCCCTCCACCGCCTGCTCGCCCTCGCCGCTACCGCGCTGATCGGCCTCCTCGGCGCCGCCTTCGCCGGCGCCGCGCCGGCCGGGGCCGCGCCCGCGCCAGATCCCTACCGCCTCACCCCGGAGCTCGCCCACGTGGCCCACGTGGTCGCGCCGACCCGGGCGCTGGCGCGGCCCGGAAAAGGGAGGACCGTGATGAAGGTCTCGCCGCTGGCCGAATGGGGCGGCGGCCGGGTCCAGTACCTGGTGCTCCGCTCGGCGACGGTCGACGGCAGCCGGTGGCTGCGGGTGCGCCTGCCGCAGCGGCCGAACAGCGCCGCGGGCTGGATCAGCGCCGACGTCACCCGCGTCTCGACGACGCCGTGGCGGATCGTGGTCTCGACGGGGGCGGCGCTGATCACGGTCGAGCGCGCCGGCCGGCCGGTGGTCAGCTTCCCCGCCGTGGTCGGCAAGCCGTCGACCCCGACCCCGCGCGGCCTCTTCGCCGTCGATGAGCTGATCCGCCAGCCCGCCGGCTCCGAACTCGGCCCCTGGGCCCTCTTCCTCACCGCCCACTCGCGGGTGCTCGACGACTACGGCGGCGGCCCCGGCCGCATCGCCATCCACGGCCGCGCCGGCCCCCTCCTCGCGGCCCCCCTCGGCACCGCCGGATCCCACGGCTGCATCCGCATCGCGAATGCCCGCATCCGCTGGCTCGCCCGCATCGCCATCAACGGCACCCCCGTCCAAGTCACCCACTGACCCACGGTGTTGACGGGCCGAAAACTTGCCTATATGTCTAGTTTTCGGCCCACGAACATGGTTGATGGGCCGAAAAGTCCTCTATATCAGGAGTTTTCGGCCCATCAACATTGAGTCCCGCTACTGGAGTTCGAAGATGACGTGGACCGTTGCCTTGACGCGGGACGTGCCGGGCTTGGTCGGTGGGGTGGGGGTTCCCTTGCTGACCGGAGCGCCCGCGGCGTTGTCGAAGCGGGGGCCGATGAATTCGGCGCCTTCGCCTTCTTCGATCGTCAGGGCCACGCCGAGCTTGGCGCCGGCCTGGGCGGCTAGGACGCTCGCGCGTTCCCGGGCCTTGTCGAAGGCCGCGGCAAGGACCTTGGCGAATGCTTCTTCTTCGTTGCCGACACTGAAGGTCGGGCCGCTGACCCCGGTGGCGCCGGCGCCGAGGCCCTTGGCGATCAGTTCGCCCGCCTTCGCCGGTTCGTGGAGGGTCACCTGGATGCCCTCGGTGGCGATGTAGAGCGTGGCCTTGCCCTTCTTCACCGGGCTGACGTCGATGCGGCCGGTCCGGATGTCGCCTTCGCCGACGCCGGGAAAGGCCTTGGCGGCGGCGATCACCTGGCGCAGGCCGGCGGCCGTCGCCTGCAGCGCGGCGGCGCGCGTCTTGCGTTCGCGTTTCACGCCGAAGCCGACCTTGGCAGTGTCGTTCGGCACCTTGATGCTCGCCGAGGCGGTGACGGCGACGGTGCGGCCGGTCGCGGCGCCCGCGGTCGCGGGGAGGAGGGCGCAGGCGGCGAGCAGCGCGGCGAGGGACAGGACGAGGGTCGACTTCGTGATCGGGCGCATGGTGCCCAAACTACCCCTGACCTAAGGATTGATCACGATCTTGCCGAGCACGTCGCCCGCGGCCAGCGCCCGTAGCCCCTCGCCGACCTCGGCCAGCGGGAAGGTCTTGTCGATGCGGGGGCGGATCCCGGTCGCGTCGATCATCGAGACGAGGTTGTGGAGGTCCTCCAGCGTGCCCATCGTCGAGCCGACGATCTCGAGCTCTTTGAAGAAGACGCGGTTCAGTTCGGCGGCCGGGTCGTGGCCGCTGGTCGCGCCGGCGATGACGACGCGGCCGCCGGGCTTCAGCGAGCGCAGCGTGTGTCCCCAGGTCGCCTTGCCGACCGTCTCCAGGACGACGTCGACTTTCTCCGGCAGCCGCGCGCCCGACTTGAAGGCGGCGTGGGCGCCGCACTCGAGCGCGAAGTCCCGCTTGCGCTCCTCGCGGCTGGTGGCCCAGACGCGGTAGCCGGCGGCGCGGCCGAGCTCGATCGCGGCGCTGGCGACGCCGCCGCCGGCGCCCTGGACGAGGACCGTCTGTCCCGGCTTCAGGCCGGAGCGGTCGAAGAGCATGCGGTAGGCGGTGAGCCAGGCCGTCGGCAGGCAGCAGGCTTCGTCGAAGCTGAGCGACTCGGGCTTCGGCACCAGGTTGCGGCGCGGGACCGCGACGCGCTCGGCGAGCGTCCCCGGGTGGAGCTCGGAGAGGAGCGTGCGGCCCGGGTCGATGATTTCGCCGCCGGGGAACTCGGGGTCGCCGATTACCGCGTGGACGATCACCTCGTCGCCCTTCTCGTCGACCCCGGCCGCGTCGCAGCCGATGATCATCGGCAGGCGCTCCTCCGGCAGGCCGACGCCGCGCAGCGACCAGACGTCGTGATGGTTCAGCGACACCGCCTTGACATCGACCAGCGCCCAGCCGTCGGGGACGTCGGGCTCGTCGACCTGGCCGACCTCGAGGGCGGAGAGCGGGTCCTCCATGGAGGCGGCGACGGCGCGGGCGGCAAGCATCGGACTGAAAGTTATCTGTCAGAGAGATGTGACGCCCGTCACCGAGTGAGCGCGGTCACAAACGCCTGTTCGTGCCTTGCCCATACTTGTATACAAGCCGCAAGCAACACGGAAGAGAAGCAAGAAATGCACAAGACCTGGAACCTCACCTATTACCAAGATGGCCAGCCCGTCGCCGAGCGCAACGGTGTCAGCCACGAGGACGCGGTCACCGAGCTTTATCGACTCTCGCGCGGCGGAGCTCCGGTCGCCCCGGCGCCTGTCGAGGTCGGACCCGACCATCTCGTCGCGTCGGCCGAGACCGGCGAGCTCAGCCTCGCCGCCTAAGCGCGCCCTCGCGCCAGCTGTTCCTTATGCGCCCCATAGGCGCATAAGGAACAGCTGGACGCGGGCCGCTACGACGCCGGGAGCTCGGCGCCGCGCTTGGCGGCCTCGGCCATCGCGCGCTCGACCGCGTCGACGTCCCGCACCGCGCCGGTGTCGGCGGAGGTCGCCATCGCCGCGTAGGCGCGCAGGGCGGGGGAGACGACGCGCTGCCGCGCCACCGGCGCGTAGCCTTTCCCGGCGAGCAAGGCCTCGCGGCGTTCGTCCAGCACCGCGTCGTCGACGCAGAGCTCGATCGAGCGGCTCGGAATGTCGATCGCGATCGTGTCGCCGTCCTCGACCAGGGCGATCGCGCCGCCTGACGCCGCCTCCGGGGAGACGTGGCCGATCGAGAGCCCCGAGGTCCCGCCGCTGAAGCGGCCGTCGGTGAGGAGCGCGCATTTCGCGCCCAGGTCGAGGCCCTTCAGGTAGGAGGTCGGGTAGAGCATCTCCTGCATGCCCGGCCCGCCCTTCGGCCCCTCATAACGAATCACCACCACGTCGCCCTCGGCGATGCGGCCGCCGAGGATCGCCTCGACCGCCTCGTCCTGGGACTCGAGCACGACCGCCGGGCCGTGGAAGGTGAGGATCGACTCGTCGACGCCCGCGGTCTTCACCACGCAGCCGCGCTCGGCGAGGTTGCCGTAGAGGATCGCCAGGCCGCCGTCGGCGGAGTAGGCGTGGGCGATGTCGCGGACGCAGCCCTCGGCGGGGTCGAGGTCGAGCGACTCCCAGCGCTCCGACTGCGAGAAGGCGGTGGCGCTCCGCACGCAGCCGGGCGCGGCGTGGAAGAGCTCGACGGCCTCGTCGCCGGCGTCGCCGCCGCGGATGTCCCACGTCCCCAGCCACTCCTCCAGCGAGCCGGCGTGGACGGCCCGGACGCCTTCATTGAGCAGGCCGCCGCGGCGCAGTTCGCCGAGGATCGCCGGGATGCCGCCGGCCCGGTGGACGTCCTCGACCAGGTAGTCGCCGTTCGGCGCCACCTTGCAGATGCAGGGGACGCGGCGCGAGAGCTCGTCGATGTCGGCCATCGTGAACTCGACCTCCGCCTCCCGGGCGGCGGCCAGCAGGTGGAGCACGGTGTTGGTCGAGCCGCCCATCGCGATGTCGAGGGTCATCGCGTTCTCGAACGCCTCGCGGGTCGCGATCGAGCGCGGGAGCACGCCCTCGTCGTCTTCGTCGTAGTAGCGCGTGCAGAGGGAGACGACGGCGCGGCCCGCGTCCTCGTAGAGCTCCTTGCGCGCGGTGTGGGTGGCGAGCGTCGTGCCGTTGCCGGGCAGCGCCACGCCGAGCGCCTCGGTCAGGCAGTTCATCGAGTTGGCGGTGAACATCCCCGAGCAGGACCCGCAGGTCGGGCAGGCTGCCTCCTCGATCCGCGCGATGTCGTCGTCGGAGACGTCGGTGGCGACCGCGTCGGCGATCGCCGAGATGAGGTTGACGCGCTTGCGCACGGTGCCGTCCTCGAGCACCGCGGTGCCGCCCTCCATCGGGCCGCCGGAGACGAACACGGTCGGGATGTCGAGGCGGAGCGCCGCGTTCAGCATCCCCGGCGTGATCTTGTCGCAGTTGGAGATGCAGACGAGCGCGTCGGCGCAGTGCGCGTTGACCATGTACTCGACCGCGTCGGAGATCAGGTCGCGCGAGGGCAGCGAGTAGAGCATCCCGCCGTGGCCCATCGCGATGCCGTCGTCGACCGCGATCGTGTTGAACTCGCGCGGCACCCCGCCCGCCGCGTGGACGGCGGCGGCGACGACCTCGCCGACCGGCTGCAGGTGGGTGTGGCCGGGGACGAACTGGGTGAAGGAGTTGGCGATCGCGACGATCGGCTTGCCGAAGTCCTCGCGCTCGACGCCGGTGGCGCGCAGCAGCGCGCGGGCGCCCGCCATGTTGCGGCCATGGGTGACGGTGCGGGACCTCAGTTCGGGCATCGGTGACTCCTGCGGGTTGAGACGATCGGCACAGGGAACGCTACCGGCGGCGCGGGGGCGGGGGTGTCGCTCAGCGCAGGGCGGCGGCGAGGTCCCGCCACTCCGCGGCGGGGACGGCCTCGCCGCCGAGCGCCTGCAGGGCGACGTGGTCGGCCCCGGCGTCGACGTGGGCGCGGGCCGCGGCGGCGACGTCGGCGGCGGAGCCGTGTGGGATCACGTGGTCGATCAGCCGGTCGGAGCCGCCGTCCTCGATGTCGGCCGGCTCGAAGCCGTGTCCGAGGAGCGCGTTGGTGTAGTTGCGGAGGCCGAGGTAGAGCTTCGCGTACTTGCGCGCGGTGGCGCGGGCGCGCTCGACGTCCTCGTCGAGGACGCAGGCGATCTCCGGGATCACCAAGGCGTCGGGGCCGACCGCCTCGCGCGCGAAGCGGGTGTGGTCGACCGAGGTGAAGTAGGGGATCGTGCCGAGCGAGCGCCGCGCGCTCATCGCCAGCATTTTCGGGCCAAGCGCGGCGATGATGCGGCGGTCGGTCGGGATCGGGGACGGGGCGGCGTCGATGCCGTCGAGGAAGGCTTCGAGGTTCGACAGCGGCCGCTTGTAGTCGCTGGTCGCCTCCGGGTGGCCGACGCCGATGCCGACGCAGACGCGGCCAGAAAAGTCGGCCTCCAGGGCGGCGAATTCGCGCACGAGGTCGGCCGGGTCGTAGGCCCAGATGTTGACGATCGAGGTGCCGACGACGAGCTTCTCGGAGCCCTCGAGCAGCGGCCGCAGATCCTCCAGTCGCGGCGACCCGCCGAGCCAGAAGGTGCCGAGCCCGGCCTCCTCGGCCGCGCGGGCCGCCGCGCCCGCGTTCTCCCTGCCGATCCGCCGGTACAAGGTCCAGACGCCGAAGTCACCGAAATTCATTCGCGAAAGCGTAGATGGTTGATTCCTTGGCGGGGAGGGACGGAGGCTCGGGGAGGGACGGGCGGGGGTGCGTGGCCTTTGCGGCCGTCCGAGCGTTGTCCGGGGGCGGGCGGCCGTCCGAGGTGGGGCGGCGGGTGTCCCGGGCGCCT
>Ga0207652_10003662_pt1 | contig 12649 bp, 9 predicted proteins | sample KBSC63BmetaG_FD_184334 | JGI IMG/M metagenome (GOLD analysis project Ga0207652, IMG submission 184334) | Corn rhizosphere microbial communities from Kellogg Biological Station, Michigan, USA - KBS C6-3B metaG (SPAdes) (version 2) | ecosystem: Host-associated > Plants > Roots > Rhizosphere ... | reverse complement strand
CGTTTGAAATTTTATTAATTGTTTCAGCAAGTTTATTGCCAGACAAGCTGTCAAGCGCCACCAATTGATAATTATTAATCGGCATTGTATCAATCGAACTACGAAGCTCATTTTCCATAACATGGATGGTACGGCTTAGTTTTTCGCGGTTGTTACTATGATACCGATTGATAAAAAACAGGATAGTGGTAGTGGCAATCACTATAAATGAGAAAACACTTATTAGAATAATAGTGCCATGTACCTGCGTCCTGATATTAAATTGAAATAAGGATTTAAAGCTTGAGTTGGTTAATCTTTCTGTTAGAAAATGATGGGCAAGATTAAAGAAAAGAGCGATAATTAAAAATGAGCAAAACAGCCAGGCAAACAAAGTAACCGATTCAACGAAAAACCTGTCCTGGCGCGCAATTACAATTACTTTATCAGCATTGGCCTTGTACCATAATTCTTCATAGCCGTTTTTATTTACAATCCTGAATTCATTATAGGTGAAGTCGTTATTATCAATATTGGTCGTAAACGGATAGTCGTTGTAGCTGGTACTCAATTTATTATTATTATAAACTGCAAAAGCATACACCGGCGAGCTTTCAATCGAATTGTTATTTCCCTTTGAAAACAACTCCGGATACAGTGCATCGCTTTTATACCTTTTTGGTTTTGAAATAATAAAAACATATCCAAGCTTTAAGCCTTCATCGTTAGTGACTTTCTTTTTACTTATATAATTAAATCTGTCGTAAGAAATATCATAATAGAAGAGATCGGGAATATCTGTTGGCTGGCCTTGCGTTTGTATAATCGCATTCAGCGCATTAAAAGTGGTTGAATCTTCATTATACAAAGGCATTTCAGCCGCGTTAAACGTATATATTTTTGTATCATACTTGTCCAGATAACCCGAAAAATTTTCGTTAATAAGGCTATCTTTCAAATACCTGTTTTCGAAAGGATCTTTAAAACGGGAAAAAATATTAGCCAGATAATCGTTCGTAAAATCTTTCAGGATAATGCTTACAATTACGGGCCCGGATGGATCCGCTTTGTTGGCCAGGTTCTCAGCAAAGTGTTTACGGTCTTCAAGTTCTTTAGTCCTATTTTGCAATACTATGATTGCGGTAATGGAAACAGAAAAGAAGAAAACCCAAAAAACAAATCTTGATGAAACGAGGTTGTATACCTGCAATAAAAGCATTCGGAAATTGAGGAGAAAGATTAGGGCAAGCAGCCAGATAAGGGTTGCCAGGTTAAAGCTTAAATGATCAGAATGAAGGTCGAGCGTTAAAAAAATCAATGATACAATAGACAGAATGAGATACAATTGATATCTCTTTTCTCCAACAAAAATATTCAACGGCTGAAGCAACAACGTAATCAAAAAAAAGTATCCTATAGCCACACAACTCAATACCAGAAAGCCAATAACGCTGTATATATTGATAGTGAAAAAGTTTATTACATCAAATGAAATCTGCGAATCTGCCACGAGGCTACGGATAGTAAAGCTGCCAAGCAACGTAATAGTGACCATCAACGCGCACACAAAAATTGTCGCTCCATACCTAACTGTTTCTGACTTGAATTTTATTTTTGAAAAATCATATTTAAAATGATATCTCACAAACAAAACCACCCAGATGAATAGAATTGAATTGATAAAAAGATCACCCAGCGATTTTAAAATAAAATTAGCGCCGTAAATTGATGGATCAAATAATTCCAGATTGGTAAAGTTTATAGGAACAGGAAACACATAACTTAAAGCCCTTAAGACCGTAAGAGGAATCACAAGTAAAGCCAGGCCCACCAAAAATCCGTTCTTTTGTACATAATACGTGGCCAAGCGATGGATAAAAATCAAAATCAAAATAGTGGCGAGGATTCTCAATATCAATGCCAGCACATTATCGTGGCCTACCGGATTTGTAGATTGTTTTAGATAAAATAAATTTTGGTTTTGAAGGTCTTTTACTCCATATCTCGTAGGCGTTAGCGAAACATCATAAGCTTTCTCAATATTATTTTCGGCAATAAAAGTGTTTTGCAAATATTTGTTCTGAATATAATAGTTCCACTTAACAGGAATAAGAAAAATAATCTTATAGAAATCCCCTGCAGAAGTTTGATATGTTTTTCTGTTGGTAACATACCATCCGTTCAATAGTTTCCGAAAGCCAACCCCGCTGTCTTCATGTAACACAAATGAATCGGGAGCGATAATTTGCGTATTCCAGAAAATGGAAAATAATTTTTTGTTTTCAGGATTGATTTTGTAAATGAAAATAAAATAATTCTTGTCTACGACGCTTTGCAATTCATCCTCCGTATATTTTCCGCTGATGATTTTATTGATAAGGACTGAGTCGAAATAAAAATCATTGCTCTTGCTCAGTTTTGAGCTTATATCTTTTTGAATTGCTTTCTGGGCTGCATTCGACGGTGAACTTCCACTCCAGTAATTATCCACGATAAATGCCAAAGTGAAAAGCCACGCCGAAGCAATTAACAAAAATGAATTTCTTTTCAGAAAAGTATTATCCTTTAACCAATTCAAATCTGAGAGTTTTGTTTTTTAATGTCATTCCAAATCGCATCCATTTCGGAGAGTGACATTTCACTTAAATCTTTACCGCGTTCCTGCACTATTTCCTCAAGCCGCAGAAATCTGTTGATGAATTTTTTATTTGTCAGCTCAAGACAATTTTCCGCATCTACATTCAAAAATCTTACATAATTGATGAGAGAAAAAAACAGGTCGCCCGCCTCCTCCTCTATGTGCTCCTGATTACCTGATTGAACCGCCTCTAAGAGTTCTTGCTGTTCCTCTTCTACTTTTTTCCAGACATCCTCTTTTGCAGCCCATTCAAAACCTACCTGCTTCACCTTTTCCTGGATCCTCATAGCCTTCACCATAGCCGGCAATGAGTTCGGAACGCCACTGAGAACGGACTTTTTACCTTCTTTTAGTTTAATGCGTTCCCAGTTTTGCTTTACTTCCTCCTCATTATCTACAGCAACATTTCCATAAATATGAGGATGCCTTTTAATTAACTTGTCGCAGATATTGCTTATAACTTCCTGCAATGTAAATTTATTTTGTTCACTGCCGATTTTTGAATAAAACACAATATGCAGCAATAAATCTCCCAGTTCTTCCTTAATGGCTATCCAGTTTTCGTCGGTAATTGCATCTGCAAGTTCGTATGTTTCCTCGATAGTTTGCTGCCTTAAAGTGTGAATGTTTTGTTTCTTATCCCATGGACATTTCTCTCTCAATTCGTCCATAATTTCTACAAGATGATTAAACTCTGATTGTGATTGCATTTATTAAAATTAACATTGAAAATCGGGAATAAGAAAAGCGGCTATATCCATTATTTTAATATGAACCTTGCTAAAATATAGATAAACAATAGCTTTCTCAAAAGTTACTAAATTTAAAGCATTTGCAATTCAGAAAAGACTGAATGTATTGATTTGTAAAAATTATAGCGAACAAGTAAATAGGGAGATTTTTTATTTTGCGTTCATACAAAATGTGAAGAAGGAAATTATATACATCAGCCAAAAAAATTTTCTGGATTGTTGCTAAACAAAAAAATGGATAATTTGTCTGTTTACTGGCAGGCAGATTAGTCTGCTTTAATTTTACCCTCTTAAAAATATAACCAGTCAACAACAAGTCCTGGCATAATTCCTAATAAAACGATCAGCGCGGCTGTTAAAAGCAAAAGCCAGCTATATGATGAAGAAATACGGATATTATCATTTACTCCGGCAACTGGTTCTTTGAAATATATGGCCTGTATTACTTTAAAATAATAAATGGCGCTGATGGCAGCACAAATGACTGCAAAAATTACAAGCCACAGATGATGACCATTTTTTACTGCTGCCATTAAAACGTAAAACTTGGCTGTAAAACCGGCGGTTAAAGGAATTCCGGTGAGTGATAGAAGAAAAATAACTGCGGTGAAAGCAAGCAAAGGTTGCTTTTTCCCGAGGCCATTAAATCCCTCAATAGAATAATCAGACAGGCTGATAACTACTGCAAAAATGCCTATTGTGGCAAGGCTATAGGCAGCGGCATATAACAACAAACCTTCTTTAGCCAGGTCATTCAACGCAAAAAGGGCAAACATCATAAAGCCCGCGTGCGAAATGCTGGAATAGGCCAGCATTCTTTTTACGCTAATCTGAAAAACTGCTGTGACATTTCCAATTAATAAAGTTGCTGCGGTTATAATAACAATTAAAGTTTGCCACTGATCCTGTATTTTGCCAAAAGAAGTTGAAAAAAGCCTGAAGAAGGCAATAAACGCAGCCACCTTAGCAACCGTCATCATGAAAGAAGTAACTACTGAAGGAGCACCATCATAGGCATCAGGACCCCAGAAATGGAATGGCGCAGCAGAAACTTTAAATGCCATTGAGACCATTAGCAAAACCAGGCCGGCGGCTAACATTACTGAAAGATTTCCCTGGCCTAAATTGATAGCATCTATATAAAACGACCCGAGACTGTTGCCACCATAAATCAAGGCGATTCCCATTAGCATAAGTCCTGTAGAAAATGCGCCCATCAAAAAATATTTTAATGAAGCTTCATTTCCTTTCAGATTCCGTTTATCACTGCCCGTAAGAATATATAAAGGAATTGACAAAATTTCTATACCAAGAAAAAGCAAAAGCAGCGTATTAAAGGAGGACAATATGGATAAGCCACACAACACAAAAAACATAAGGCAGAAATATTCGGAAACATGCTGCCCGATTTTTTCAAAATCCTTCCCGTTCAATAAAAACAGAAGTAAAGTACAAATAAAAGCTACGGAATTAAATACCAAACCAAACGAATCAAAACGCAGCATGCCTTTGGTATCAACATTGAAGAATGGGTAGCCCAAAAACTCAAGGATGTTCGAGGCAAGTATAATTAAAATGCCGGCGACAGCCCAATATTTGGGTGTCGTGCTTTTTTTAAAAAACACGCCTCCAATCATCATTACAACTCCCCACAATGCACTTAAAATAATTGCGTTCATAATTTAATGCCAACAGCCAAGGGCTTTTATTTTATGGTTATATAAAAACTAATTCCATTTGCCACCTCAAAACTCTGCTTCTTTAAAATCATTTTTTTAATGAATGCGGGCTAATACATTTGTCACGGTTGATTGTGTCAGGTGAATTACGGGTTCCGGGTAAATTCCGAGAAACAAAATTCCAATAACCAACACAAATAAAATAATATACTGACCCACTGATAATTTGCCTACACTTTCTGCAACTCCATTCGGCTTCCCATAAAAAACTTTCTGAACCATAGTCAGCACATATACAGCAGAGAGCACTATGCCAAGCACAGCAAACACTGCATACCATTTATTCAATCCGAACAAACCATTTAACATCAAGAATTCGCTGATGAACGAATTGGAAAGCGGGAGCGCGATGTTGGCAAATGCAATTATCACAAGGAAAATAGCCAGCGATGGAGATTTTACGGCAAGGCCACTCAGCTCTGACATTTTTCTTACGCCTGTTTTCTTCTCAACTATATCTACGATGAGCCACAGCGCTAATATATTGATGCCATGATTTAGCAATTCAAGCATAGCTCCCTGCAAGCCCAGGTTCGTTCCCGAAAATATAGCGGCCGCAATCAACGCGAGATGCGCAATAGACGACCACGCCACAAATTTTTTGAGGTCATTTTGGTACAATGCAATGCAGCTTGCATACAGTAATCCGAATATGCAAAGAATAATGATGAAATTATCGTATTTAGCCACGGCTTCAGGAAATACAGGAAGCAGCCATCTTATCATCCCAAACAAACCCATCTTAACCATTACACTACTCATCGTCATCGTAGATGCATAGTTGGACTGTTCATACGCATACGGCTGCCATGTGTGGAATGGAAACAACGGAATTTTTACGGCAAATGCAAGAAAAAATAACCAAAATACCCATTGCTGCTGAGATTCAGACAAGGTAGCTTTGTAAAACGCATTTATAGAAAATGAATGTGCTGAATCTACAGATACGGCGGGCGCATGTAAATAGACATAGATAATCCCAATCAACATAAGCAGTGAACCTGTGAACGTATAAACAAAGAACTTAAACGTCGCATGAACCCGTTTTTCTTCGCCCCAGCGGCTACATAAAAAATAAAATGGAATGAGGGCCAATTCCCAAAAGAAATAAAATAAAAGTGCATCGGTAGCAACAAATACGCCTATCATGCCCGCCTGTGCAAGCAACAGCAATCCGAAAAATGCATTGGGATTTTTATGCTCATTTTTACCTATCGCCAAAAATATAAGTGGAAATGCCAACGAGGTCAAAAATGTAAGCAGGAAGCCTATTCCATCAAGCCCCACTGCGAAACTGGAACCAATATAGGGCATCCATACATAAGAAACGTTGTTGTAATAAAAGTATTCAGGATGATGAACTACATCTGTATAAAATAAACTAATGACAGATACAGTGAGCGAAAGTAGTGAAGAAATAATGGCAAACGTTTTAACGCTTTTTCCATTATTGATAAAAAAAGCTATCAGTCCTGTAACAAAAGGTATCCAAATCAACAATTCAGGAAAAGTATAGTATGTACCCAGCATCAATATTATTTTGTAAACAATTGAATAATAAAAAAGATCAATAAACCGATAACCATTAACAGAAGATACGAACCAACCTGGCCGCTTTGCAACAATCTTAACTGGCGACTTCCATAATTAACTGATTTACCCACACCATTTACAAGGCCATCGACTCCTTTTTTATCAAAAATATTATTTAAAAAGGCTGACAGGGAGTGATAAGGCCGCACAAAAACTGCATCATAAATCTCATCCACATAAAATTTATGGCTGATAATTTTTCCCAATCCGCTTTCAGGAGCAGGAGTTAAATAATTTTTGAATTTATTATATGCCCAAATGGAAACAGCAATGACCAATAGCGAAGAAACAACCAGCAAAATCCATTCAGTCTGATGAGGCAATTCAGCTACTGACACATATCTTTTGGAATGTTCAAAAACCGGTGAAAGAAAATTACCAATCACATTCCCATCCTTTATAAAACTCTGCGGCATTCCAAGAAAACCTCCTATTGCAGAAAGAACAGCAAGAATAATTAAAGGGACTGTCATGGTAGCCGGGCTTTCATGAAGATGATGTTCCTGTTCGTCAGTTCCCCCGAATTTTCCTTTAAAAGTCATTGCCAGCAACCGGAACATATAAAAAGCGGTAAGCAAAGAACCTCCAAGGCCCAGAATGTACAGTATAGGGCTTTGCGAATAAGCGGCCGCTAAGATTTCATCTTTGGAAAAGAACCCTGCAAAAGGGGGAATACCCGCAATAGCAAGGCAGGCGATAAAGAAAGTAACATAAGTAATTTTCAGCCTTTTGCCTAAGCCTCCCATCTTCGTGATATCCTGTTCACCGCCTAAGGCATGAATAACAGAACCCGCCGCAAGAAATAAAAGCGCTTTAAAAAATGCGTGTGTCATCACATGGAAAACGGCCGCTGAAAATGCACCAACGCCTAAACCTAAAAACATATAACCCAACTGGCTGACGGTAGAATAAGCCAAAACCTTTTTAATATCATTTTGCTTAAGAGCGATAATTGCAGCGAAGATGGCAGTTGCTAACCCAATACCGGCCACCACAGCCATGGTAGTTGGCGCAAGGGAATATAAAATATTGCTTCTTGCAATCATATAAATTCCGGCGGTTACCATGGTAGCCGCGTGAATCAAAGCAGAAACCGGCGTTGGACCTGCCATGGCATCTGGCAGCCATGTGTATAACGGAATTTGCGCGCTTTTGCCTATGGCCCCTACAAAGAATAACAGAGAAATTCCCACCAGTTCCGGGGAATTAATGGTGGATAAACTAGCAATTAATCCATTTTCAGGATTGTATAAATCGTGGTAGGAAACTGTACCGAATATCGAAACCAGCCAAAATATGGCCAGCAAAAATCCCATGTCACCAATGCGGTTCATTACAAAAGCTTTTCTTCCTGCATCGTTATTAGCATGGTCTTTAAACCAATACCCTATCAGTAGGTAAGATGCCAGCGCTACACCTTCCCAACCGATGTACATTATAACATAATTGCCGCCTAACACCAGGATAAGCATGGCAAACACAAATAAGTTAAGGAAAGAAAAATATCGTCCGAAGCCTGATTGGGTTTCGTCTTTCATGTAGGAAATTGAATAAACATGAATTAAAAAACCAACGCCGGTAATAATTAGCAGAAAAATTGCGGTTAACTGGTCTATGGTAAATTCAAACGGAATATTCAGTTTGGCTACATGGATAAAAGTAAAATAGGAAATATTTTTTGTAGTAAATCCTGCTGCAGATACTTCGGAAAAAACCCAAATGCTAAGGCAAAAGGAAATGAAAATTACAAGGCTGCCAATAAAACCTGTAACTGACTTAGGCAATAAATTTCTTCCAAAGCCGGTGATGAGGCATCCAAGAAGTGGAAGAAGAGGTACTAAATAAATAAGTTGAATTGCATCCATAAACCAACTGCACCAGCATTTAAAAATTAAAAATGTTTTTTTCGCTTCAGCTATCTGAAAACGAATTTTAGTTTTTTAATCTGTTTAAAAAATTAATATCAATAGACCGGGTATTTCTAAATAGCATAACAATTATAGCGAGGCCCACACTCACTTCCGCGGCGGCTAATATCATAATGAAGAATACAAAAATTTGCGCGCCGGTGGCCATACTGGCTCCAAACGCGTTAGGAACAGCCATGTGCATTTTTGAAAAGGCCACCAGTAAAAGATTTACTGAATTCAACATTAATTCTATGCACATGAAAACAATAATGGAATTTCGCCTGGTTAATGCACCAATAATGCCGATGCAAAAAAGAATGAGCGATAAAAATATATACCATTTAATTTCCATAATTATAGTTTTACGTACAAACCGACACCTACGGTATTGCTTGACGGCCCAATTGAAAAAATATCTTTAATTTTTTTTACGGCAATACCGTTAAAAATATCTACTGCTTTATAGGATGCGCCCTTCGTCAAAAATTTGATTACCAGGCCTGTCCCAATCGCTGAAATCCCTGAATAAAGTGCGCCGTTATAATCATTTGATTTCACTGAATTGTCCACTTTTCTTACAAGGCTATATATTGCTATCGCTCCGCCTGCATAAGCAGCCACTTTATAAATCGCGCGCCCTGTTTTAAAAGTTTTAAAGAGCCGATTTACCTCCGTATTTTGCTTTAATCCCAAAATTTCCTGCACTTTGGATATTCTTTCTATCGGGGTGTTACCAAGTGAAAATTTAGGAGCAAATCCTTTTTGAACATGAACTACCTTTCCGATCAAATCTTTCAAATCAAGATTGTTGAGATCAATTTGCGCAAACGATTTTGAACTAAACAACAAAGCTGAAAACAGAAATAAAGCTATTCGCCCTGTCCTCATATATTCTTTTGTTTTACTGATTCCTTTTTACCAATTAATATAGCTCCAACCATTGCGCTCAAAAACAATACACTGCTTATTTCAAAAGGGACTACATAATCATTAAAAAGAGCTTTTCCCAGGTTTTCAGTGAGCCCGATACCAGTCCCCTGCTTCATCACGATGGTGGCATTTTCAGAATGAGACAAAGCTGCTACCAATACAATCATCAGGGTAAGACCTGAGATGATACCGGCCATTTTCATGTAGATGTTTTTTACCGGCTCGGTTTCAGCATTCAGGTTAATCATCATTATCACAAAGAGAAACAATACCATGATGGCTCCGGCATATACTATAATATTTACAATCGCGAGAAACTGTGCATTCATCAAAACGTAATGCCCTGAAATCGCAAAGAAGACCACGATAAGCGACAAGACACTGTATATCGGATTTTTGCTCGCAACTACTCCGATAGCGCCGCTCAGAGCCAAAACTGTGAGGAACCAGAAGAGAATTTTTGTAATTTCCATTTATCAATTTTCTAGTTGCTTTTCTTATAAAAGCGACAATATTCAATTTATTTGGCCGGTTTTATTTTATACCGATTGGAACAAAATAAAAAGTTTACTGTTTTATGCGTTTACTGTTATATTCAAATTTATATCGGATTCATATATTACCGTTCGTTCCCATGCCCCTGTGGATTATTAATCCTGCTTCCTCTCGCTTTGGCAAATCCTTCAGGATCTGTTTTGGGGTCCGGTATTAATAAATCTTCTTTTCCATAAATAAAGCCTTTCCTGTTATAATTGGACGGTGCAAAAGTTTCAGTCAGGTACACCGCGTCTTTCGGGCAAGCCTCTTCACACAAACCACAAAAAATGCATCTTAACATGTTGATTTCATATTTAGCTGCATATTTTTCCTCGCGGTAAAGATGCTCTTCTCCGGGTTTTCTTTCAGCGCATTCCATCGTTATAGCTTCAGCCGGGCAAGCAAGGGCGCACAAGCCACACGCGGTACAATTTTCACGACCTTCTTCGTCCCTGTTTAAAATCTGCAATCCTCTGAAAACCGGACTGAAAGGCCTTATTTCTTCCGGATAATTGATGGTAGCCTTCCTTTTAAAGAAATGCCTTAGTGTAATCATCAGGCCTTTAAAAACAGCCGGTAAATAAATGCGCTCCCACAGAGTCATCTTATGCCTGTCCACCGGTTTCAATCTGTTAGTTAGTGCTTCCATTTTTTTAATATTATAAAAATCACCACGCTTGTTGCAAAAGTATCGCTAACTTTTAAAAATGCCAGTGATTTTGTTTCAATAAAATTAATGCGCCTGTTACCAGCATATTTAACAGTGATAAAGGCAACAATATTTTCCAGCCAAGATTCATCAATTGATCGTACCGGAATCTTGGAACGGTCCATCTTACCCACATGAAAAAGAAAATAAACAGTGATATTTTTATAAACAACACAACTCCCTGAATAATTGCCAGCCAATTGGTGCCAAGAGTTTGCAACAAATGGGCATCGTTAAAAAAAGGAATATCATATCCTCCAAAATACAACGTAGTCATTACTGCGCCACTCAGGAACATATTTACATATTCAGCAAATAAATAAAAGCCCAGCTTCATAGAAGAATATTCTGCATGATAGCCGCCCATTAATTCATTTTCAGCTTCCGGCAAATCAAAAGGCGTACGATTGGTTTCTGCAAATGCACAAATCAGAAAAATCAAAAAACCAAGGGGCTGTTTAAAAAAATTCCAGGTGCCATCTTTTTGTTGATGAACCATTTCACTCAGATTCAGTGTTCCGGTTAGTAATAATAAGGCTATCAGGGCTATCCCAAGAGCGAGTTCGTAGCTAATTATTTGTGAAGCCGCCCGCATAGCGCCAAGTAAAGAAAACTTGTTATTACTTGCCCATCCCCCAATCATAATTCCATATACCCCAAGACTCACGACACCAAAAATATATAGTATGCCTATATTGATATCTGCTATCTGAAGAGAAACATCTCTACCGAGGATATGCATATAGTTTCCCCAGGGAATGACTGCGCTTACCATGATGGCAGTTAACATGGCAAGAATAGGCCCAAGGATAAATAAGAATTTGGAAGAAAAGTTGGGTACAATTTCTTCCTTAAAAAAAAGTTTCATCCCATCGGCCAATGGCTGTAATATGCCGAACGGTCCAGCCCTGTTAGGGCCTCTCCTGTCCTGCATAAAAGCTGCTACTTTCCTTTCCGCATAAGTGGAATACATGGCAACTACAAGTGAAACACTTACCACAATTACAATTAAAACAAGTTTCTCAATGAATAATGCCCAATCAATGCTGAGAAATATATGGTTATAATACATATTGCGAAACAGGTTTAATTATGGTTTTTTATGATCATTAATAGCTAATCTTTGAGCAGGAGTTTGTTCTATCTCATCTTCTACATCCTTTTCAATAAATGTGGTAGAGGTGGCCGGCCCAGGCAAGAGACTTAGTTTAATATCAGAAGGATTCACCTGGCTGATGTTCTTAATATCCATTAATAACATAGGGCTTCTTCCAAAAAGCACTTTATTTAAAGGATCGGGCGGTACTTGTTTTTTAACGTAATGGTTGGTTGAAATAACAGAATGGCGCTTCACTTTGGTAGGGCCTTCAATTACCCAGTCAGAAGTTTTTTTCTTTTCAAAACGGCATGTGTTGCATATCCATCCCGGCTTGCCATCGTAGCGTTGCACTTCTCCCCAGGGATCCATCCGCGTGGTAACTTTAAAAACCTCTTCACCACGTCGCCAAAGCGTAACCTTTCCGCAACATTTGTCGCAATCCCGGTGCGCATCCATAGGTTTTAAAAACCATATCCTGTTTTTGAACCGTGCAGTACGGTCAGTAAGTGCCCCTACAGGGCAAACATCAATCACATTGCCACTGAAATCGTTAGTAATTGCTTTAGAAATATAGGTGGAGATTTCTGAAGAGTCGCCTCGTAATAAAATGCCATGACTTCTTGAATCAGTGACTTGGTCGGCTACCATCAGGCAGCGGTAGCATAATATGCAGCGAGTCATGTGAAGCTGGATATATGGGCCGATATCTTCTCTTACGAAAGTTCTTCTCTTAAACTCATACCTGGTTCCCACAATTCCATGG
>Ga0207652_10003656_pt1 | contig 12658 bp, 10 predicted proteins | sample KBSC63BmetaG_FD_184334 | JGI IMG/M metagenome (GOLD analysis project Ga0207652, IMG submission 184334) | Corn rhizosphere microbial communities from Kellogg Biological Station, Michigan, USA - KBS C6-3B metaG (SPAdes) (version 2) | ecosystem: Host-associated > Plants > Roots > Rhizosphere ... | reverse complement strand
CTCGATCGGCGTCGGCGGGTCATATTCGAAGCGCACCTTGCCGGGCTTCTGGATGTAGAAATCGCCTTTGGTCTTGGTGCCGTCGGGCCCGACCTGGACGAAATTCCCGACCAGCGTCTGCAGCGAGGACAGATAATTGCTGACCTTGGCGGCCTGCGCCTTCTGGTTGGCGTCGAAGGTCGTGAAGATGCTGCTCGGGACATTGCGATGCGGATCGGGGATCACCGGGTCGGGCGGCGTGGCGCGCGTGGCGCCGGTCGTCATCGGCCCCTTCGTCTCCGCGCTCATCTGCATGTTGTCGCGCCCCTTCGGCGCGGGCTTTGGAATCGGAACGGCCTGTTGCGCTGTCGACGGCGCCGCCTGCGCGAACATCACGGCGGCGATCACGGCTGCGCCCGCGGCGATCAGGCGGGTACGCGTGCGCGAAGCGGTGATTCGGAATTTTCGATTGCTTTTCAACGCATAATCCTGACTGGCTGCGGCCATTTTACCGTAGTTTCGGTGCAATGCGGCATCGTTTTTCCGTGAAAATCAGGCTGCCGCTTCTGCATTGCCTCGACCCCAGCCTTCGCCTTAGAAGCCTTCTTCCTCCTCGGCGACGAGGATTTCGCGCTTGCCGGCGTGGTTGGCCTGGCCGACGATGCCTTCGAGTTCCATGCGCTCCATCAGCGAGGCGGCGCGGTTGTAGCCGATCTGCAGCCGGCGCTGGATGTAGCTGGTCGAGGCCTTGCGGTCGCGCTTGACGATCGCAACCGCCTGGGAAAACAGGTCGCCGCCGCCATCGGCGCCCATGCCGGTGGCGTCGAACACCGCACCCTCCTCCTCGCTTGGTTCTTCCGCGGTGACCGCCTCGAGATATTCGGGCTGGCCTTGCGTCTTCAGATGACGCACGACCTTCTCGACTTCTTCATCCGACGCGAATGGGCCGTGCACGCGGCTGATGCGTCCGCCGCCGGCCATGTAGAGCATGTCGCCCTGGCCTAGCAGTTGCTCGGCGCCCATTTCGCCGAGGATGGTGCGGCTGTCGATCTTGGAAGTGACCTGGAAGGCGATGCGGGTCGGGAAGTTCGCCTTGATGGTGCCGGTGATCACGTCGACCGAGGGACGCTGCGTCGCGAGGATCACGTGCAGGCCGGCGGCGCGCGCCATCTGCGCGAGGCGCTGCACCGCGCCTTCGATATCCTTGCCGGCGACCATCATCAGGTCGGCCATTTCGTCGACGATGATGACGATGTAGGGCAGCGGATCGAGATCGAGCTTTTCTTCCTCGTAGATCGCCTTGCCGGTCTCCTTGTCGAAACCGGTATGCACCGTGCGCGTCAGCTCTTCGCCCTTGGCCCTGGCTTCGCCCAGCCGCGAATTGTAGCCGTCGATGTTGCGCACGCCGAGCTTGGACATGCGCTTGTAGCGCTCCTCCATCTCGCGCACTGCCCATTTCAGCGCCACGACGGCCTTCTTCGGATCCGTCACGACGGGCGTCAGCAGATGCGGGATGCCGTCATAGACGGAAAGTTCGAGCATCTTCGGATCGACCATGATCAGCCGGCACTGGTCCGGCCTGAGCCGATAGACGAGGCTCAGGATCATGGTGTTGATCGCGACCGATTTGCCGGAGCCGGTGGTGCCGGCGATCAGCATGTGCGGCGTACGCGCGAGATCGATGATGACGGGATCGCCGCCGATGGTCTTGCCGAGGCAGAGCGGCAGCTTGGCGACGGAATCGTTGGCTTCCTTCGCGGTCAGGAGCTCGCGCAGGTAAACCTTCTCGCGATGTGCGTTCGGCAGTTCGATGCCGATGGCGTTGCGGCCGGGCACGACGGCGACGCGCGCCGACAGCGCGCTCATCGATCGGGCGATGTCGTCGGCAAGGCCGATCACCCGCGAGGACTTGATGCCGGGCGCGGGCTCCAGCTCGTACAGCGTGACGACCGGACCCGGATTGGCCTTGGCAATCTCGCCGCGCACGCCAAAATCCCCGAGCACGCCTTCGAGGCGGCGCGAATTGGCTTCCAGCTCGGCCTTGGAGAGCGGCTGACGGTCGGTCGCCTTCGGCGCGGCGAGCATCGACATCGCCGGGAAATCCCATTTGTCGGATTTCCTGGACGGCGACTTGGGCGCGGCCTTCTTGCGCGGGGCGCGCGCGGCCGGCTCATCCTCATCCTCCTCGTCCTCCTCCTCTTCCAGCTCCTCGTCGTCGGCCTCGGGCGCAATCGACGGCGCAGCACGGCCGCCGAGATTGGGCTCCTGGCGTTCGAACGACAATTTGCGCGGCTGCGGGCCGGAGGAAACCAGCGAACGATAGGCCGTGCCAAAGAACCAGGCGAGCCGCGCCTTGGCGCTCATCAGCGCATGGAAAATCCAGCCGAGCGACACCGAGCCGCGATCCTCCTCGTCCTCCTCTTCGACGAACGGCGCGTCGTCGTTCTCGATAGCGGTCAGTCCCTCTTCCTTCGGCTGCGAGCCGATGCCGCAGGCGATCAGGAAGGTCACGACCATCGCGGCGAACAGGATCAGGCCGAGCACGAAGCGATAGATGAAGCCGGGCGGGCCGAACACCACCGCCGGCGCGCGCACCAGCGCGTCGCCGACGACGCCGCCAAGACCGGTCGGCAGCGGCCAGGCACCGCCATGGGGCCAGCAACTGGAAAAACCCGCCGCAATCACCGTGCACAACACCCAGCAACCGAGCCGCAACGCTTCGCGATCGAAATCGCGATGGGTCATCATGCGCCAGCCCCATACCGCGATCGGCAGCATCAGCATGATCGCGCCGAGCCCCAGAATCTGCATCAACAGATCGGCGCCGATCGCGCCGGGATAGCCGACGATGTTGCGGATCGCGCGCGAGGTGGCGTGGCTGAGGGAAGGATCCTGCACCGACCAGGTCATCAACGCCGCCGCGACGACGCCCGTGAATGCGATCAGGCCGAGGCCCATCAGCTCGCGAAGCCGCCTGACCAGCGCCTCGCGAATGGAGGTCGGCAAATGAGCGACCAGTGGGATGACGCGTTCGATCGCCGGCATATGCCCCTGAGCCTCGCGATTAAGCCAAAGTTTCGACCAGCCGGTGCAGCGCCTCGGCCGTTGATTCACTGTCCGACACCAGCGCCAGCCGGATGAAACCCTTGCCGGGATTGAAGCCGTCGTCCTGCTCGCGCGCGAGATAGCTGCCCGGGATCACGCGCACGCCCGCATCGCGATAGAGCTTCACCGCCGCCGCCTCGTCGCCGCCGTGCTTCGAGACATCGAGCCAGACGCAGAAGCCGCCCGCCGGGCGCTTGTAGCCGTAGCGGTTGGCGAGGATTTGGTCGGCGAGATCGAACTTGATGCGATAGAGCTTGCGATTCTCCTCGACATGCGCCTCGTCGCCATAGGCCGCGGTCGCGACCTGTTGCAGCGGTACCGGGACCTGCGGAGCTGCGACATTGCGGAGCTCATGGAAGGCGGCGAGGAATGTTTTGTCGCCGGCGGCGAAGCCGACGCGCATGCCCGGCAGGTTCGAGCGTTTCGACAGCGACTGGAATGCGACGACATTCCTGAAATCGGGTCCGGCGCATTCGAGCATGCTGCCCGGCGCTTCCCGGGTGTAGATCTCCGAGTAGCACTCGTCGCTCAGCACGATGAAGCCGTAGCGATCGGCGAGCTGCTTCAGCTTGCGGAAATAGTCGGGGGTTGCGACCGCGCCTTGCGGATTTGCGGGTGACGCAATGTAGAACGCGACGGTACGCGCCAGCACCGCTTCGTCGATCGCGTCGAGGTCGGGCAGGAAGCCGTTGGCGACCGTGGTCGGCAGATAAATCTGCTCGCAGCCGGCGGCGCGGCTGCCGGCGCCATAGGCCGGATAGAACGGGTTCGGCATCAGGATCGCGGGCCGGCCGCACCGTTCGCCGACATAGTCCTTGGCGGTCAGCGCCGCGAAGAACAGCCCCTCGCGGCTGCCGTTCAGCACGAGCACTTCGCTGTCGGGATCGACCGGGCGTGGCAGCTTGAAGCGGGTCGAGAGCCAGGCGGTGGCCGCTTTCCGGAACGGCTCGATGCCTTTCGCCAGCGGGTAGCGGCCGAAATCGGCGATATGTTGCGCCAGCACCGGGCCGACAAAGCCGGGCACGGGGTGCTGCGGCTCGCCCAATGACAGCGTAATCAAGGGCTTGGCGGGCTTATAAGGCGCGAGCAGCTCGGTCGTCCGCGCAAAAGGCGAGCGTTCGCTTTCCTCGGGTCCGGCCCCCGAGGGAGCGCGGGATGGAGCGGTCATGGCCATACGTCAAAGCGCCAGCATTTCTTGATCTGCCGGTCGCGAAACGAGACCGGCCGGAAGCGACAAACCACCATAGATACGGCGAGGTTAAGACGCGATTAACCATCGACGATACTGGACAATTTGCGAGGTATTACCATATCTTCAGCAGGTAATACCGGGAGAAATCAGATGGCGACGACCGTGACCAGTAAGGGTCAGGTGACCATTCCAAAACCGGTCCGGGATCATTTGGGTATCGGGCCAGGCAGTGAAGTCGCATTCCGGCTCGCCGACGACGGGAGCATCGTGATCGAGAAGGCGGATGGTACCCGAGAACCGAGCCGTTTTGCCAAGGCACGTGGCTCTGCTGGACCGGGCATGACGACCGACGAACTCATGGCCCTGTTGCGCGGCGAGCCTGAATGACATTGGTCGATTCGAACGTGCTGCTCGACGTTGTGACGGACGGGCAGGTCTGGGGCGATTGGTCTCAAACACAACTCGAACGCGCGGCAGCGAGAGGACCGCTCATCGTCAACGATGTGATCTATGCGGAAGTCTCGACGCGCTTTGGCTCGGTCGGAGATGTCGAGTCGATGCTTCTGGATCTGAAGATTGATCTGGTCTTGATTCCACGTGAGGCGCTGTTCCTTGCCGGCAAGGCCTATCTTCAATATCGAGCCGCCGGAGGCGTTCGGACAAGCGTCCTCCCGGATTTCTTTATCGGCGCGCACGCCGCGGTCGAGCAGCTACCGCTCCTGACCCGCGACGTCAGGCGCTATCGCAGCTATTTTCCGACGGTGAATCTGATCGCTCCCGAAATGGAGCAATAAGCGACAATCCCACGAAGTCGCCGTCTCGCCAAATCAGGCGGCATGGAACCGTTGTGTGCATGCCGTCGAGCGAAAGCCTGAACTCGGTCGTCAGGATCGCGAGCCCGTTCAGTCGAATACCTGCGCCCAGGTGGCTCAGATCCCGCACCGAGCACGAATGGACGCCGCGGACCCCCGGTATGGTCAGTAGCGCGCCTCTGTTTACCCACTTCCTTTCAATCGCCCGACGCTCTTGACCGAAGTGCATTTTCGATCTCCCCATTGGCAGTCCACGTACCGTCGTACCTCGGTCTCCCAAGCGACGGCTGCCGTCTCAGCTACGATCGTCAAATTCGATAAAGCGCCTGTAGCGCCAGCGGCGGCCATCATGGCGTCGCCAGACGCGGCCCCAAACAAATCCCGCGTCGACGGAGCGGCGAGGCAGAATCAGCGTCCACATGTGCCAGACACAGGCCCATGCGGGCTTGGTGTGGTTCGGTTCGAAATTTTCGGCTTCGCTCGGAATGGTCCGTCGCATGTGCTTTTCGGTTGGTGCGGGAGCGAAGCCGCGGGCGGAATATGTTCGTCCCGCGACTTCGCCGTGCTGGTCCCGGACGAGGGCAATGTCCGACGCAGCATGACTACATCGCCGAAGCGACGTCGCAACGAAATGTAGATATTAAGATTGATGCCGGCGAAGGAGGTTAAATCTGGAACTGCAAGGTGGAGAATCCCGAGCCGATCCGAGGCACGTCAGCCTGCATGCCAGGCAGGCTGCCGGCTTACGATCGCGCGGCTGCCTTCCGCGAGCAGGATACGATCGTGCAGCGCGTCGCAGGCGTCTTGCAGCTTGTGCGACCGCAATTCTTCGGCAAGGAGCCGGGCTGCGCGGATTTCCGTCATCGCGCCACGCATATCCGTGCTCGACAGCTGCAGACCTGCGATCTGAAGCCTCAGGCGCGCTACATTGGCCCGGCTGTCGACACTCGACCAGAGCTGCCGGGCCAGATGCAGATAGCGCGCGGCCAGGTCCCGATCCTCATGTGCCAGCGCCAGGACGGCATTGGCTTCGTTGGTCAATGCGCGGATCGACGGCATGGGCCAGCGATCGGAGCTGCCGGTAAGATCCTGGATGAGAGCCGCCGCCTTTTCATGGCGACCGGTGTGGGCGGCGACAAGCGCAAGGTGAGCGAGAAGGATGCCGTGCCGCTGCAGCGTCCACCAGGTCCTGCCGATCAGGCTGCGCTCCAGGCTGGCATAGGCCGCCTCGGCATCACCGGTTTCAAGCAGCAGCATGGCGTGCCCGGGTTCCGGACACCATCCCAGCGCGTAGGCCTTGTCGTAGGCTTCGAACGCCGCGGCTTCGTTGCCGATGGCTGCGTGAACGTCGCCCAGGATACGGTGCGCGTCACCCAATGCCCAGGGCGCGTCGTCGACAATACGTGTCACGGCGTCCTGAATTCGCAGCAGCGCCTCTTCCAGCGATCCTCGAACACCGAGCACCTCGGAGCGATGAAGCTGGCACGAGCCGGAGAGCTCCATGTGAGTGTCGGTGCAAAATCTCTGATACCCGAGCGTCCACTGTTCAGCGCGCGCCCAGTCGCCGAACATGCGGCTGGCCCACAGTATGTTGCAGTAGAGCGTCCCGCCCGTGATCGGATCCACATTGCTTGACAATGCGAGCGTTGCCGCATGGTCCTGGTCGGCGAAGCCGCCGGCCGTATCCCCGAGACTGAGCCGGTAAAAGCCGCGAAAGGCGAGCGTCAGCGCCTCGACTCTCAGGGCGCCCTTGTCGCGGGTCGCAACGTAGGCCTTTTCGGCAAGGGCGAGAGCCTGTTCCGGATTTCCCGCAAACGCGGCCATCTTGGACTTCGTCCAGAGCAGAAGTCCGGTCGTAGCGGGATCCTGCAGCTTCGACGCCCAATCCTCGGCGCGCGCAAGCCAACCGTTGCCGGGCGCATCCTCTCCACGTTCAAGATACAGGCCCGCGAGCGCCAGGGCATCGGCTGCCGCTTCACGGCAATTTGCCGCGGCGCTGTGGGCGGCCACGGCGCGGACCAGCACGGGAATCGCAGCAGCCGGCTTTCCGGCACATTGCAGCGCGAGCGCCCAGCAATCGAGCTCGCCGCCCTCGCCGATCGCATTTTCCGCGTCGGCGCTCTCGAACAATTCAGCCGACCGCTTCCACTCCTGCCTTGACGCAGCAAGCCGGGCCGCTCCGAGCGCGCCCGAAATGACGCGGCCATTCGTCGCCGCGACCTGCCTTGATGGCGCGGGCCCGAGGTCCACAAAGAGACGATAGCCCTTGCCCGGAAGATTTCGGATCGCGCTCTCGAGTCCGCCCTGACGCAGCATCGCACGAAGGCCGCTGACGGCACGCTGCAGCGAATTGTCGGTAACGGTCACGTTGGGCCAGATCGCGTCTAGCAATTCGTCTTTCGACACGACCCGCCCGCGGCTTTCCAGGAGATAGACCAGGAGATCGAAGACGCGTGGCTGCAACTGAACCTCCCGCCGCGCGCAAGTAACTACGCGGCCGGGTACATCCAGCTCGAACGGCCCGAATTCGAAGGTCATGCGAATAGGTCTGCAATCCGCCGGAAAGGTTCAGCGAGAGATCAGGAAATGGTCAGCCCGCCGTAAGGACGTTGGCGCGCACCAGGCGCATAGTTCCAACGTGGCCTGCGACAACTTGGCCAGTGACGGGCGAGCACCGCCTAACCTCAAGGAGAATGCAATGGACCTCTATGTGATCCGCCGCCCGAGCGCCTGGGCAACCCTCAAGGAACTCGAAGCCGCGGGAGCCAAGTCCGCTCGCGTCGGCAACGAAGAGATGCCCGATCAGGTCCGCTGGATCCGCAGCTATGTCGTGCACGAGGCCGACGGACGTATTGGCACGTTCTGTGTCTACGAAGCGCGCGACGGAGAGTCGATCCGCGAACATGCCTGCCGCGTCGGAATGCCGGGCGACGAGTTCTACAAGGTCGCCACCACCGTCGTCGTTCGCGACGATCCGCTGTCGGCGCAGGCGGCCGAATAGATCGGGCCATTCGCGGGCTGCGCCAAAGCGAAGCGCGCCCACGACAAATCAGGACAACTCACGTGACTTCCCTGTCGGCAGTCCATTCATCGAACGCCAGGCTGCGGGCGCGGAAACGCCTGATCGTTGTCCTGGTCCACACGCGACGCATCCTGAATCGCCTGGTCGCGACCGCCCTTGCGAGGTGTGCACGCAACGCCACGCGCTTCGTGATGCCGACGGACGCGCGTTAGCGCGATCAGATGATCGTCGTTGCCGCGGCGCCGGCATGGCGTCGCCAAACGGCAGTAGCTGTATTTAACCTGCAAAGGAGATTCACCATGTCCATCACCATGCCGAATGGCACGGACCAGTCTGTTTCAAGAGATACATTTGTGACGCGAAGCGTCGCGCTCGGCTTCGGGGGCGCCGCCTACCTGATTTTTCTGGCGACCTTCCTCTATGCCATCGCCTTCGTGACGAATCTCGCACCCAAGACCGTCGACGTCGGCCCGACCTCGTCCTTCACGACGGCACTGATGATCAACCTCGCCCTGATGTCGCTTTTCGCCATCCAGCATAGCGGCATGGCGCGGCAGGGTTTCAAGAAGCTGTTTTCCCGCTTCGCCTCGCCCGCGATCGAACGGTCGAGCTATGTGCTGGCGGCCAGCCTGAGCCTGCTGCTCCTGTTCTGGCAATGGCGGCCGATGCCGGAAATCGTTTGGCAGATCGAAAGTCCAGCGTTCGCGGGCCTTGCAGTCGCCGGCGGCTTCCTCGGCTGGCTGATCGTTCTCTACAGCACGTTCCTGATCAGCCATTTCGAGTTGTTCGGTTTGATCCAGGTCGTTTCACACTTCCTTGGCCGGATGGTTGCTCCGATGAAGTTCAGGACGCCCGGGCTCTACCGCCTGATACGACATCCGATCTATCTCGGCTTCATCGTTGCGTTCTGGTGCACGCCTTCGATGACGGTCGGGCACCTGCTGTTTGCGGCCGTGACCACGGCTTACATCTTCGTCGGCATCTGGCTGGAGGAGCGCGACCTGATTTCACTGTTTGGCGATGAATACCGCCGTTACCGAGAACGGGTCGCCATGCTTCTGCCCGGCCTGTTCTAGGCAAGAAGGATCGGTTCCAACGTTCGATGTCCGCTTTGAGGTCCGATGCATGGATGGCGAAAGATCCGGCTTTGGCGCAGGGCGGACATTGGTGCGGCGGACGAGGTACGCCAAGGCCACAAGCCGCCGTAAGCGGAAAACGCACAAATCTACTTTTGGCCTTTACCGTCGCGGCTACGCGGACGGAAACTGGCTTGCCGGCAACGCGGCGCAATGGTCGTAGATCGCCGACGGCCTTGTGAACCACACCTTGTCCTTTTCCGGGTGGCTTGCGATGTGCTGTAACGCTTCGCGGAGCATGCGCAGCCGGTATGGCTGGCCCACGATCATGGTGTGCAAGGCGATGCCGCAGACGAGCGGCTGTCTGGCCGACTGGCGCAACAGCTCCTCGAATTGACCGATGATGAAATCGCGGAATTGTTCCGGCGAGTGATGCCGCACCAGGATCTGCGGGCTGTCGTTGATCTCGATCGGATAAGGCACGCTCATGATGGGACCTGCGCGCGTCTTCATCCAGAGCGGCTGATCGTCGGCCGGCCAGTCCATCAGAAAATCGAAGCCAACCTCCTTCAGGAGGTCGGGCGTGTGGTGTGTCGACGCCATCCATGGTGCCATCCAGCCTCGCGGCGGCTTTCCGGACGCGCGCTCGATCGCGTCGCGAATCTCCTGCAGGAATCGCTTCTCGTCGGCCTCCCACATGTGGCTGTGACGCTCGGCGTTGGTGCGGCCATGCCCGATGAATTCATCGCCACGCGCTTTCAAGGCATCGACGATGCGCGGCGCGTAGTCGAACACCGCGGTGTTGATGAGGTGAGCCGCCGGGAGATTTAATTCATCGAACAGGTCGAGGCAGCGCCAGACGCCGACCCGGTTGCCGTAGTCCCGCCAGGCGAAGGTCCGGGGGTCCGGTGCGGCGCCCGCGACGGTCAGGAGATGGCCTTCGCCCGCGCCGAATGCGAAATGCTCGATGTTGAGGCCGAGATAGACCGCCAGCCGCTTTCCGCCCGGCCACGAATAGTTCGGTCGGTCGACGATCGGTGAGTAGGCATAGCGGTGATGATAAGGAAGTTGCATATCGGTACTCCCGCAAATCGAGTGTTGGCTTGTGCATTGCTATTGCGCCACGGCTGGCGAAAGCCCCGCCTTGGTGATGACAGGGGCTGCCTCGGGCGAGTTCAGGAAGCGCAGCAGCGCGGTTGCGGCTTCGACTTCCTGCGCCTGGCGCGTGAGCGCACCCGCGAAGGTAAATCCCGGCTGAAGCTCGGCCGGAATCGTGCCGACATAGTCGACGCCTGCAACGTGGATCAGCTCGCTCACCTGTTGGAAGCCGATCTCGGCCTCGCCGCGCGAAACGACGGCGGCGACCGGCTCGCCCGATGGCGGACCGCGAACCCTGCGGCTCTTGGGCAGCACCTGATCGGCGACGCCAAGCTTTGCAAACAACTGTGTCGAGAGATAAGTGCCGCTGCCGCTGTCCGAATAGGCGATCGACCGTGCGGCAAGCAGCGCGTTCTTGAAGGCCTCGACGCTGCCGATGTCCGGCTTCGCCGCTCCCTTTTGCACCACCGTGCCGATCAGCGAGCGCGCGAGCGTGACCTTGCTGTCGGCGCCCACCAATCCCCGCTTCGCGAGGACGTCGGCTGCGCCCCCGTCGAGGATCACGACATCAACGGCTTCGCCACGCGCAAGGCGGGCCGGGATCGCTTCGGGCGAGTCGCCCATCGATGGCCCGCGGGTCGTGATCAGATGGTGCCCGCTCGTGCGCTCGAACGCGGGGCCGAGCTCAGAATAGGCCTGATAGAATCCGGCCGAGATCATCACCCGAACATCCGCCGCGACGCCGGCGCCGGGCATCGCCATCATGGCGCTGCCGGCCACCAGCAAGAGCCGGATCATCCACCTCGACCTGGTCAATCTCCCATCCTCCGGCTTCATCGGCGGCCGCAATCCTAATTTAATCGTTGCAATCGGGGAAAGGGATAGTGTCCATTCTCCGGCCACCACCAGAAAGCTCCTTCCATGCAGCGTCCGATTCCCGCCGTCTTCATGCGCGGCGGCACCAGCAAGGCGATCATGTTCCACGCGCGCGACCTGCCGCAGGACCGCGCGGCGTGGGACGCGATCTTCACCGCGGCAATGGGGTCGCCCGATCCCTATGGCCGGCAGCTTGACGGCATGGGCGGCGGCGTCTCCTCGGTGTCGAAGGTCTGCGTGCTCGCGCCGTCGGCGAGAGACGATGCGGACATCGACTACACCTTTGCGCAGGTTCAGGTGAAGGAAAGGAAGGTCGACTACAAGGGCAATTGCGGCAACATGAGCTCGGCGGTCGGCCCCTTCGCGGTCGACGAGGGCCTCGTCCGCGCCGGCAGCGATAGCGCGACGGTGCGCATCTTCAATACGAATACCAAAAAGATCATCCGCGCCACGTTCCCGCTGGAGGCCGGCCGGGCCCGCTATGACGGCGATCTCGTCATCCCCGGCGTGGCCGGCACGGGCGCTCCGGTGCGGCTCGATTTCGTCGAGCCGGGCGGTGCGGCCACCGGCAAGCTGCTCCCGTCCGGCAACACGATGGATCGGCTCGAGGTGCCGGGCTTCGGTGCGATCGACGCTTCGCTGGTCGATGCGGCGAATCCGGCCGTCTTCGTTCGTGCGCGCGATATCGGCCTGACCGGCACGGAATTGCCCGAGCAGCTCGAAGCCAACCCGAAGATCATGCAGCTGCTCGACGATATCCGGGTGCAGGGATCGATGCGGATGGGTATCGCGCCGGACGCCGCGGCGGCGCGCGCCATCAGCGCGGTGCCCTTCATGGCCATCGTCAGTCCGCCAACGGATGCCCGCACGCTCACCGGCGATCCTGTTCATGCCGCCGACATCGATCTCACCGTTCGCGTCGTCTCGAGCGGACAGCCGCACCGGGCGCTGCCGGTCACGATCTCGCTCTGCACGGCTGTCGCCGCGCGCATCACCGGCACGGTCGTAGCCGAAGTGCTGTCACCGGCGGCAGGCAGCAAATCGTTGCGCCTCGGAATGCCCTCCGGTGTGCTGACGGTGGACGCCGACGTCGCCTCGGAAGGCGGTGCCTGGATCGCGCGCGCCGGCTCGTTCTATCGGACCGCGCGCCGGCTCTTCGATGGACGGGTCTGGGTGCAGTCGGTGTGACGAGTAAGCAACTTATTTGCGCATGATCTTTCCGGAAAACCGCTGCACACCCCGCATCAAGTGCGGGGCGGGCTTTTCCGGATCATGCGTTATTGCGGCGGCGGCCGTCGCTCGAAGGCCGGCATGCCCTCGGGCACATGATGGAACGGCTGCTTGTCGATGGTAAAGATCGCGATCTGCGGCATGATCTCGGCGGGCTTGTCGAGCGTGCCGACCTTGATCACCACAACCGGTCGCTGCGGCCGGGTCACGACATGGGTGCCGCATTCGGCGCAAAATTCGCGCGTCACCGGTTTCTCCAGGTCCTTGC
>Ga0207652_10003653_pt1 | contig 12661 bp, 9 predicted proteins | sample KBSC63BmetaG_FD_184334 | JGI IMG/M metagenome (GOLD analysis project Ga0207652, IMG submission 184334) | Corn rhizosphere microbial communities from Kellogg Biological Station, Michigan, USA - KBS C6-3B metaG (SPAdes) (version 2) | ecosystem: Host-associated > Plants > Roots > Rhizosphere ... | reverse complement strand
CCGCATGAACCAGTGCCGGAACTCGTCGATGATCTCGTAGCCCGTCGGGATCACGAGCAGCGTCAGGAACGTCGACGTGATCACACCGCCGATCACCGCCACGCCGAGCGGCGCGCGGAACTGCGCCCCTTCGCCGCGGCCGAGCGCGACGGGCACCATGCCCGCGATCAGCGCGAACGTCGTCATCAGAATCGGACGCAGGCGGATCGCGCCCGCTTCGATCAACGCCTCGCGCAACGGCTTGCCCTGCTCCTCGCGCGCCCACTTCGCGAAGTCGATGAGCAGAATGGCATTCTTCGCCACGATGCCCATGAGCAGGATCACGCCGATCAGGCTCATGATGTTGATCGTCATGCCGCTGATGGACAACGCCACCATGACGCCGATCAGCGAGAGCGGCAACGACATCAGGATCGCGGCCGGATCGACGAACGATCCGAACTGCACGACGAGGATGAGATACATCAACAGCACGGCCACGCCCAGTGCTGAGAAGATCTGACCGAACACCTCGGCCTGTGATTCGGCGTCGCCACCAATGGTGTAATGGACGCCGGCGGGCAGCCGCATCTTCGACAGCTTCGCTTCGATGTCCGCGGTGACGTCGCCCGCCGCACGTCCAGACGTATTCAACTCGACGGTAACGACCGGCTCGCGATTCAGGTGATCGATGATCGCCGGGCCAACGCCTTGATGAATGGTCGCGATCTGGCCGAGCGGCATCGTCGTGGGCGCGCCGTTGGCGCCAATCACGACCATCGGAAGCTGCACGAGGTCGGCCGCGCGCTGACGCGATTCCGGCGTGAGACGCACCGTCACCTTGCGCGACTTGCCCGAAGGATCGATCCAGTAGCCGGCATCGATTCCCGCGAACGCCGGACGCAGCGACTGCGCAACCTGTCCGACCGTCAACCCGAGTGAACCCGCGACACCACGATTGAGCTCGATCTCGAGCTCGGGTTCCTGGCCCTTCGTCGACAATCCGATGTCCACCGCACCCGGAATCTTCTCGACCTCGGCCTTCACCATGTCCGCGGCCTGCGCGAGCGCCGCGACGTCCTGCCCGCGAAGCTGCAACTGGATCTGCTTGAATCCGGCGTTGAAGTCGCTCGTGAAGACGGAAATCGTCGCGCCGGACATGCGCGACGTCTCGTGGCGCAACTGCTCCGCGAGCTCCTCGATCGACACGCTGCGCTTGTTCTTCGGGACAGTGCGAACATAGATGTTGCCCTCGTCCACACCGCCCGTCGCGCCGTTGCCGAGCGTGGTGTACGTGTACTCGACTTCAGGATGCGAGCGCGCGATGTTCGCCGCCTCCTGGGCCTTGAGTCGCGTGTACTCGAGGTTCGATCCCGGCGGCGTCTCCAGCGCCATGATGAACTCGGCGCGATCGTCCTCGGGGAAGAACGCCGTGCCGACGGTGCGCACGGGCGGCACCGTCATCGGCAGAATCGCGAACGCCGCGAGTCCGACGATCACGATCGCCGCGCGTCCCGCCCAGTGCACGCGCTTCGCATTGAGGCCGAACACGACGATCGCGATGCCGACGAGTGCAGCCGCGAGCCCCGTCAGACCACGAGACGGCAGGAAGAACGACGCGAAGAACGTGAGCGCCGCCATCGTCATCATCGACGCACGATGGTCGAGCGCCCACGCGATGACGTGCTTGTAGTTCTCCGCCTGGCGGTTGAACCAGGTGTTGAACTTGCCGATCTGCCGCGAGATCCACGCACGCTCGTGCAGCGGCTTGTGCGGATCCGCCCAGTACGCCGACAGCATCGGGTCGAGCGAGAACGAGACGAACAGCGAGACGGCGACCGAGCACGCCATCGTCAGCGCGAACGGCTTGAACCACTGACCGCCAATGCCGGGCATGAAGCCGATCGGCACGAACACGGCGAGAATGGAGAACGTCGTCGCGGCAACGGCGAGTCCGATCTCGTCCGTTCCGTCGTGCGCCGCGCGGAAATGGTCTTTGCCCATCTCGACGTGGCGCACGATGTTCTCGCGCACCACGATCGCATCGTCGATCAGGATGCCGATCGCGAGTGAAAGTCCGAGCAGCGACATCGTCTCGAGCTTGAACCCCAGCGCCCACACCGCGATGAAGCTCGCGAGCACGGAGATTGGCAGCGCGACGCCAGTGATGACCGTCGATCGCCATGAATTCAGGAACACGAACACCACGAGCACCGTGAGGATCGCGCCCAGGAACAGCGCTTCTTCCACATTGCTCACCGCGTGCTCGACCCGAGTGCCCGAGTCTTTCACGAGCTCGATCTTGGTCCCCTGCGGCAACGTCTTCTCGATTTGCTCGAGCCGATCGCGCACCTTCTGCGCGACGTCGGTGGTGCTGTAGCCGTTCGACTTCTTGACGTCGATGCCGATGGCTTCCTTGCCGTTGTAGAGCGCCAGCGTGCGCGGCTCTTCGGTCGCGTCCTTGATCGTTGCGACCTGGCTGAGGCGAATGAGCTGCCCGTTGCGATCGGCGACGACGAGATTGTCGAACTCCGCGGGATTCTGAATGCGCCCGCGCAGGCGAATCGCACGCTCGTCGAGCGCACCGTTCACTCGGCCCACCGGCGCGGCGAGGTTCTGCGCCTCGAGGGCTTGCACGACCTGTGCGACACTCACGTTCGCCGATTGGAGCTTGTGTGGGTCGACTTCCACCGTCAGCTCGCGATCGACCTTACCGAAGATCTGCACGTCGGCGACGCCGGGAATCGCGCGCAGTTCGCGGGTGATGTCGGGATCGGCGAGACGCGTGAGCTCGGGGGGCGACAACACCGTCGACGAGATCGCGACGGACACGATCGGCCGATCCGTGTTATTGAACTTCTGAACGATCGGCTCCTTCATCTCCGTCGGGAGATCGGCGCGGATCGTCGAGATGGCATCGCGCACTTCCTGCGACGCCACGTTCAGATCCTTGTCGAAGAAGAACTCGATCATGATCATCGAATAGCCGTCGTATGCTTTGCCCATGATGCGCTTCACGCCCGAGATCGAGCCGATCTGCTCCTCGACGGGCTTGAGCACTTCACTCTCGACCACATCGGGCGACGCGCCGGGATAGACGATCCCCACCGTGAGGAACGGCGGATTCACGTCCGGGAACTCGTCCGTCTTGAGCTTGAACAGCGCGAACGCGCCGAAGATCACCATCGTCACCATGGCGACGACGGTGATGAGCGGGCGCTTGATTGCGAAATCGCTGATGATCATGGGGTCCGCCCCGTGTCGGCTGTTGCGCTGACCTTCACCGGTGTCTTCTCGGAGATGCCGCGCGCGGCGCCCAGCAGGATGGTGTCACCGGGCTGCACGCCGCTCCGCACCTCGACCGTCTCCGTCGCCGCGTCGCGAATACCGAGCTCCACTTCCGCTTTCTGCACGAGGCCGTTCTTGATACGCATCACGAACGGCTTGATGCCGCGTTCATCGATTGCCGCGAGTGGCACGACGGGCGCCGAGCGCACCTCGCTCGCGACATGGCCATCGGCAAACAACCCGCCCACGAGGACGCCATTCGAGTTCGGGAGCGTGACGATGATGCGGACCTGCCGGGTCGATGGATCGGCGACGGGATTGATCCGCGTCACATGGCCAGTGAACTGCCGGTTCGGGTAGCCGTTCACGGTGAAGTCGACCGGCACGCCGACGTGCACCGCGGACAACTGGTCCGCCGGCACCGACGCCTCGAGCCGCATCGTCGCGGGATTCACGATTGTATAAAGGGCGCCGCCCGGCTGGACGACGTCGCCTGCGCTGACGGTGCGCGCGCTCACGATGCCGCTGAACGGCGCTTCCACGGTCGCCTTGCTCAACTGCTTCTGGGCGTTCGCGAGCTGCGCCTTCGCGTTCGCGAGCTGCGCCTCTGCGGCCGAGTACTGATTGCGCGTCATCTCGAGATCACGCTCGGCGATGGCGCCCGCCTTGATCAGTGCCTCGCTGCGGTCGACCTGACGCTTGTTGATGTCGACCGTGTTCTGCGCCGTCGTCACGGCCGCGCGCGCCGAGAGCTCGGCTTCGCGGAGCGCGGAGTCGTCGATGCGAACGAGCAGTTGGCCCTTGCTCACCGCCTGTCCCTGCTCCGCATATGTCTGCAGCACCGAGCCGCCGACTTCCGCGCGCACGGTCGCCTGCTCTTCGGGGTCGAGGTTGCCCGAGATGGCGGGGCCCGAGCGAATCTGCTGCGCGGTGACGACCGCGATGTTCTCGGGGCCGACGACCATGCCGGTCGGCGTCGTTGCGGCCTTGGTGGTATCAGTGCCCTTGCAACCAGACAGCGAGAGCGTGGCGAGCGTCAACGACGCGATGGTGATGGTGGCGCCGATGCGTCGATTCACGTTGCGACCTCTATTCATGGTTGAATGCCCCCCGGACCGCCGGTACCGGTTGCGGAAGTGTTCGTACGTTGTTGTTGGGTTTGGAGCTGCTGCGCCTGCTGCTGCTGTTGTTGCTGCTGGTTCTGCGTCGCGCCGGCGGCGCCGCCACCGGTGGCGCCGAGCGCATTGTTCTGCGCCTGGAGCGGGAGATCACGAATCAGGGCGAGGCGGACGCGGGCCACGGCGAGGTTGCGCGCGGCCTGCGCGCGATTCGCCAGCGCCTGCTCGAGCAGCAAGCGGGATTGCGTGAGATCGGTCTGCGTGGAGATGCCTTCGCGGTAGCGCACCTGGTCAATCGCATATGCGCGCTGCGCCTGGTCCGCGGTTCCGCGGCTCGCGTCCCATGTGGACTGTGCTTCCTGCAACGAGTTGAGCGCGACTCGCGTGTCGAGCGCGGCGAACTGGCGCGTTTGCTCACGCTGTGCGCGCGTCTGCTGAAGGCCGGCCTGCGCGATCGTGATGTCGCCGCGAATGCGTCCGCCATCGAAGATCGGGAAGCTGGTGGAGAGCCCGACCGTCCAGTTGTTGACGCCGTTGCTCAATGCCGGGAAGAGCTCGGCCGGGAAATACAGGCGCTGATAGTTCGATACGAGCGCGAGTGACGGAATGCGTTCCGAGCGTGCGATACGCACCTGCGCTTCCGACGCGTTCACTGCTTCGTCGAGCTCGCGAACAGCGGAGCGATCGGTGACCGCCGTGTCCATCGCCGTGCTCGCGATCGCCGGCAGCGTCGGACCGTTGGCGCCTTCGATGCCGGTCGTCAACGCGAGGACGTTGTCGAGCGGCATGTTGAGCAGTTGCTTGAGACGCAGGTAGGCGACCTGTCGGTTGGAACGCGCCTGGATCGCTACGGGCAACTGGTTGTCGTGCGTGACCTGCGCACGGAGCAGCTCATACTCCGACGCGTTGCCCACCTGCCGGGCAAGCTTCGTCTGATCGAGCAGGGCCTGCGTCTGGGCGACTGACGAATCGGCGATCGACACCAGTTGGTCCGCAAGCGCGGCGTCGTAGTACGCCGAGGTGACGTCGAGTGACACCTGTGCGCGCTGCGCACTGACTTCGATGTTCGCGGAGCGAAGCTGCGCATCGGCGGCGGCGTTCTGCGCGCGGATGCGGCCGCCGGCGAACAGGTTCTGCGAGAACGAAAGCGCGAGCGCCCACTGGTTCGTTGCGCCGAAGCTCGTCTTGCTCAGATCGAAGCCAAACCCGCCGCTGGCGGATGGGCACGAGGCGGCCTGCGCGAGCGCGGCGGCACGCTGCTCGGGCGTCGCATTCGACGCGATCGGCGGCGTGCACAACGACTGCGTCTTTGGGGCCGTCGTGTCGACCGCCGGCGTCGACGATGCGAAGCTCGAGAACTGGGACTTGAGCGTTTTCGTATAGCCCGCCGTCCCGTTCAGTTGCGGCATGTACTGCGAACGAGCCTGCATCCGCTGGCCGGTGGCGCGGACCACTCCGGCCCGCGCGACTTCGACGGTCTGGCTCTGCTCCTGCGCAATGCGAAGCGCGTCGTCGAGCGACAGATGGATGGAGGCGCCGGCGGTTGCCTGTTGCGCGCGCGCCGTCATCGGGAGTCCGAGCGCTGCGACCGTCAGAGCCAGCGCGACGCGCCGGCCCGGCCAGTGGCGCGGGAGCGAATCGAATGACATGGGTGGAATGCGTTGGATGTGAGCGGCGTACACGGTCAGTCTCCGGCGGCTGAGCGCGTGATCGGAGCGCGAAGGCGGCCAGACGGCACGCCGAGCGCGCGGAGGAAGACGCGGACGTAGCGAGCTGGCGCGTCTTCGAGTGGCTGCGGGAAGGCGTTCGGCATCACGTCTCGGGAGATCGCGTCGCCGAACATGGAGCTCATGAGCATCGCGACCGCGGTTGGGATGTCACCGTCGGCGGCCGCGATGCCGAGGGATTGGAGGCGCAGGACGTAGTCGGTGAGGATCATGCCGGCGCAGTTCGGTCCCTCGCACATCGAGACGGCCGCCTCGGGGCGCTCCTCGATTTCGCCGAAGGAGGTGCGAATGAGCGCGCGGTTCTCGCGCATGTGGGTGAGGACGGCGGTGACCCATTCCGTCATCTCGAGCTCTGGATCGGCGGGGTTGTCGGGGAGCTCGGGGATGGGTGATTGGGCGACGTGGTCCTGCATGAGCGCTTCGAAGAGCGCTGCCTTGGAGCCGAAGGTGCGGAAGAGCGTGACTTCGTTGACGCCGGCTTCGATGGCGATGAGTCGTGTAGTGGCACCACGGAAGCCGTGTTGGGCGTAGACGCGTTTTGCGGCGTCGAGAATGCGGTCGCGGATATCCATAAGGACGGGAATGCTAGAAAGCTGGACGCCGCCATGCAAGTGGTTACTTACTTGCGCCAGTTGTTTCCGAGTACGTCAGTCCCCTCGTCTCGGTTTCAGCCGCCTGCCCGTACGCCAATGCTTTAGATCGCCGAGAGGCGGCAAACTCATCGCGACGCGATTCGGCGAGCAGGGCTACGCGACGGAGCTAACGTAATGGCGCAGTATCATCTCACTCGTACGCCACCATTGGAGCTTGTAGAGCAGGCGGGCAGGTAAGTCAGCGCCGAAACGGCGAACGCTCGTACGCCACGAGCAACGCCCGCGGATCGTCGTAGATCGCCAACGCACCCGAAAGCGCATCGTCATTCCAACCGCCGCAGCGAAGTGCAACGGTCCTGATCCGCGCCGCACGGGCCGCTTCGACGTCGTACGGCGTGTCGCCCAACATCAGCACGCGCTCGCGCGCGAGCTGCCCGCGCTGGAGCGCCGCCGTGATGATGTCCGGATCTGGCTTGGAGCGATCCGCGTCCGACGACGAGGTCTTCCGGTCGATCAACTCCTCGAGGCCGGTCTGCTCGAGAAGCGCGTTCAACTCGTCGGACTTCGCCGACGTCGCGACGACGGTGCGAAGCCCGTCCGCCGTGAACCGTGCGAGCAGCTCGTGGGCGCCGGGAAATGCCCGGAGCGTCGGGAGATACTTCGTCGAGAAGATCTCCATTCGCCGAGCCGTCAGCTCCTTCGCTTTCTCGCTCTGTGGGTCGAGCCCCGTGACCTTCGGCAGGATCTTGTCGCCGCCCATGCCGATGAGTCGGATCATCCGGTCGACCGTGGCCTCGTAGCCGAACTCGGTCAGCGCGTCCACCCACGCACGGGCGTGCGCGGGGTTGCTGTCGATCAGCGTACCGTCCACGTCGAGGAGCACACCGGCGAGCTTCACTCGCCCTGGCGGCGATGCGTACGCCGCTCCAGCACGACCTCCGCATTCAGGATCATGTAGCGGATCACACGATCCTTCGCTTCGGGGAACTGTTTGATGCGGTCGCGAAAGCGATCATTCGACACGATGCTCGCGTTGAGCTCGCGCGCGAACGACAGAATGAAGTAGTCGGCGTCCGTACCTGCCGGCGCCTGGCGCACCATCCCTTCGTCGATCATCTGCTCGTACTTCTGCGGATCGTCGATCTGATGCCGGAGCGCCGCATCGGCCACGATGATCGGGTCGAGGCCCTCCGAGCGCAGCTTGTCGCGAATGGCGATCAGGTTCGCGACCTGCGGCGGCTCGCCCTCCGTCGAGTGGGCGACGTTGGAGCCGTCGACCAGAACGACGTTGCTGGTCTCGTCGCGATCGGGATGGGTTTCCACGTTCATCGTGCTCATCGTTCGTTGGTTGAACGCTTGTGTCGCGCGGCGGCTCGCGCAGCCTCGCGCGCGAGCGAATCGGCGTGCGCGGTCGAGTCGGCCATTGCGAACGCGGTCTGCAACGCACGGGCCCGTGAGAGCTGCGAGGCTACCTGCGCGGCCGCCGTCGCGAGCACTCCTTGCAGCTCTGGGTGTTCCGCGACGCCGGCGAGCTTGGCGACATAGTCGACCATCAAGGCCTGACTCTGCGTTTGTTGCCGCAGAAATCCACGATCGAGCGCGCCACCGCGCAGGTCGCCGAGCGAATCGATCTGCGCCTGCATCGTCGCCGAGATCGACTCCGAGAGTGCGGGGGCGATTGGCACGACCTTGATGATCTGCGCAACCGAATCCACGGAGTGCTGAAGCTCGGCGTGTCCCGCAGCGATCGCGGACGCGAAGGCGCGCACGGTATCCGTGTGCCATGCGCTCAGCTCGAGCTTTGCCGCCGCGATCTGCTTCGCGTTCATCATGGTCAGCATGGACAGCACGTTCGCGTCCGTGATCCACCTTCCGACGGACGGCGCGGCGCTCCGGCTGGCCGAGTCGCTCACCACTTCCCCGCCCGCCTCCATCGTGTCTGCCACGACACGAGTCGTGTCTCGCCCGGGAGCCGCGGGGGCGCTCGCGACCGGCGCGGCTTTGCTCTTCTGAGAATTGTCGTTCGACCTACATGCTGACACGAATAGCAGCGTCGCCGCGACGCCCGCACCCGCCGTCTTGATCGCCACAGACTGTATCCCGCAGAAACGTCGCATCTCCATCCTCATGCGTGCTGCTCCTTCCCCTGCCCGTCGGCGATCATGAAACGCGAAACGCCCGGGTCTCCCCGGGCGTTCCTTTTCAAGGAGCGCGCCCAACTACAGCGCGCTCGGGCTCGGCGTCAGTCTTTCTTTGCCTTTTTCGCCGGTTTCGTCGAGTCGGATGTGGATGCCGATGCCGTTGCGCCGTTCAGCTTGCTCTGGATGTCCTGTGCTTTCGTCAGGTGAGCCTGGATGTTCGGCTGCGCCTTCGTCAGGAGAGCCTTGAGCGACGTGTCCGTCGCCGCGCCTTGGGCCGTCTGAATGAGATTCAGTACGGCTTGATGGACATTGACCTCGTTGTCGATATACGCCTTGTCCCACGCGGCGCCCTTCGGCATCGCGTTCAGGCTGTCCCGCATCTTCTGCGATGTCTGAACGAGGGTATCGCCTGCCGGCGGGGTCGGCGTGATGTTCAGCTTCTTGGCAAGGTCCTGTCCGGCTTTCCGCAGTGTGTGATGGTCGCGCTCCATCATGCGGCCGAAGTCTTTCACGGACGCGTTCGTCCCTTTCGACGCAGCCAGATTTCCGGAGGCACTGTCCGCCGCGTTCGCTTCATCGAGCAACGCGAAGATGTTGGTGTCCGTCAACGCTGCCGGAGCGGACGTGGCCGGCGGAGTGGCCGTCGCCTTTGCCGTGGTGTCCGTCGCCGCGGCAGTCGAGTCAGCCTTGTTTTCCCCCTTTGAGCATGCTGCCCACAGCGCGCACGCGCCGAGTACTGCGAGTCCACGGGTAGAGCGACTGAGCATAAGGTCCTCCGTACAGGTTGATGCATCCCGAGTTGCATCGGGCTGGCTGACGCTGCTGGAGCAATTTCCATACGCACGAGTGCGTCGCCCGACCACCGCCGAGTTCGATACCGCGCGGCGTGACACGCCGAAGGAGGCGCGAAAGTCGCAGATCGCGCGCACACAATGCCCGACATGCTCCGCGCGCTCAGCTCGCGCAATTATCGATTGTTCTTCGGCGGGCAGAGTGTCTCGCTCATCGGCACGTGGATCACCCGCATCGCCACGAGCTGGCTCGTCTACCGCCTCACCGGCTCCGAGCTGCTCCTCGGCGTCGTTGGATTCTGCGGACAGATCCCGACGCTCGTCTTCGCTCCGTTCGCGGGCGTGCTCGTCGACCGACGCGATCGCCATCGCATTCTCGTCGTTACACAAGTCTTATCGATGCTGCAGTCGCTCGCGCTCGCGCTTCTCGCGCTCACGGGCACGATCACGGTCGGATGGATCCTGGTGCTTCAGCTCGTGCAAGGAATGATCAACGCGTTCGACACGCCGGCGCGGCAGTCGTTCGTCGTGGACATGGTGTCCGACCGCGCGCATCTCCCGAACGCGATCGCGCTCAATTCCTCGATGGTGAACGGCAGTCGCATCATCGGTCCGTCGATCGGCGGCGTGCTGATCGCCGCGTTCGGCGAGGGATGGTGCTTCATGATCGACGCCATCTCCTACATTGCGGTGATCGCATCGCTGATGGCCATGCAAGTCACGCATGCCGAACGAAAGCGGCCGCAGACCAATGCGCTCGAGGAGCTGCACGAGGGGTTCACTTACGTCGCCCACTTCGCGCCCATGAGATCAGCGCTGTTCCTGCTGGCGCTCGTCGCGACGATGGGAATGCCGTACACCGTACTCATGCCCGCGATCGCCACGACAGTGCTGCACGGGGGGCCGCACACGTTGGGCTTTCTCATGACCGCGTCGGGCGCAGGCGCGCTCGTCGGCGCTCTCTATCTCGCGTCGCGCGAATCGGTGCTCGGACTTGGCCGAGTCATGAGTCTCGCGACGCTCACGTTCGGCGTCGCCCTGGTGGCGTTCGCGCTCTCACACTGGCTCTGGCTGTCTATTCTGCTGCTGCCGTTCGTCGGCGCGGGGATGATGGTCGAGACGGCATCGACGAACACGGTGCTGCAGACCATCGTGGAAGAGCGCATGCGCGGACGCGTGATGGCGTTCTACACGATGGCATTCCTCGGCACGGCGCCGATCGGTAGTCTGCTCGCCGGCGTGCTTGCCGCGCGAATCGGCGCGTCGATGACTGTACTCCTTGGCGGCGCGGCATGCATCGTCGCGGCCGCGTGGTTCACGCGCGCGCTGCCCGCACTCCGCGCGCAGGTGCGACCGATCTACATCGAGCGCGGCATCATTGCTTCGCCGCAGTGACGTGCTTGATGAAGAGTACCGCGTCGTAATACGTCGGCAGCTCGATTGGCGTCTGGAACGCATCCGCCGCTTCCTGTGCATAGAGCTCGGTGATCAGGCGCATCGGGTGCGGACCGTGGAGCCACTTGCCCGCCGTATCAGCGGGAAGCGCGCGTGCGTCGAGCCAGAAGCCCGATGGTTGCGCGCGGACGAAGACGTCTTCGAACGTGCCGGGGGCTGGCCGGCGTAGCGTGACGTCCGTCAATCCACTCGGTTCGCCGCCACCACGAGCACCGATCGCCGGCCGGCGAGCGCGCACGACTCCCTCGCCGACGGCGAACGCGATGTTGCGAAACCGCTGCTTGAGCGAGTCGCCGAGCGGAACGCCAGTCTGCACGGTGGTGCGGTCGAGCGTGAGCCGGCCCATCTCCACGTCGCCGCCCCACACCAGCAGCCGCGCCGTGCGTCCGAGGCTGTTCGCGAGGAACATCACGTGATCGGCGTTGCCGGCCTGGCGGGTCATATGGCGCAGCCCAACGCTCACATGATGCTGAACGAGCCGCGCCATCTCCTCGGCATACGCCAGCGTCGCCGCGCGCGACGCGATCGTCGTTCGCTGCCGGAGCGCCACGATACTGTCGAGCGCCGCGGTCGTCATGGGCCCGCACCGATTCCAGAAGGTGCTGTCGGAAGCACGGCCCTCAAGTCCCCAGTGGGCACTCTCATTCTCCTGGACGCAGGTGTACTGCGTGCGGAGCCAGGCCTTCAGCGAGACGCCGGCAATCGAATCGGGCAGGCTCGTCAACACGGCGACCGCGTGCGCCGCAGTAGGAATCTCGAAACCATAGAATCCTAATTGCCGGTCGGAGCCGTGCGTGCGATTCCACTCGCGCATGGCATCGACGAGCGCGAGCATCTCGCGCGTCTCCCAACGCCAGGAGCCGAGCGCGCGGAGGAGCCGGCGCGGATCGCCGGTGCCGGTGCGCACGTATCGGTCGACCTCGAGCGCTTCGGGCATCGGGCCTTGAATGGCCAATCCGCGCACTCCCGAATCCGCGAGCGTGAAGAGGAGGCGTCGAACAGCGAGCGGGAACTCGTGCACACCTTCGGTGAGCTCGCTGATGCCGATGATCCGCGCGCCATCGGTCAGGCTGAGAATGGCGCCACGTTCGGAGGGCGTCGCGAGCGAGTCGGTAGCGCCGAATGCCGTCACGTGTGCATCGACCCAACGAAGCGCGGCGGCCGCCGAGTCGCTCAGCGGGGCTGGAGGTGGCGGAGGCGGCGGCGGTGCCGAGTGACACGCGGCAACGAGCGCGAGTGCGGAGACAGTGACGAGGGCGCGACGTGCGAAGGCGTACATGGTTGTAGTGCTCGGATGCGCTAATGCGATGAGTGACACGTGAAAACGTCAGGGCGCGTTCGCGCCCGAACTCCTCGAAACAGCCGGTCGTTCCCCGCTTTCTATTTGACCCTCGTCGAGCATTGCCTCGAGCTCGCCTGCAGCGGCACTGCTCGTTCGGCCCTGCAGCGTGAGCCGCGTCAGGCGCCGGCGAATCGTGAGGCCCGGAACGGGGAGCACGGCAATTTTCCCGAGCACCAATTGGTCCTCTGCCGCCGCGCGTGAGACAATCGCAAGCCCGAGACCGGCGG
>Ga0207652_10003649_pt1 | contig 12670 bp, 18 predicted proteins | sample KBSC63BmetaG_FD_184334 | JGI IMG/M metagenome (GOLD analysis project Ga0207652, IMG submission 184334) | Corn rhizosphere microbial communities from Kellogg Biological Station, Michigan, USA - KBS C6-3B metaG (SPAdes) (version 2) | ecosystem: Host-associated > Plants > Roots > Rhizosphere ... | reverse complement strand
CGCCTACATGGACGTGATCCTGAACGAGGCGGTCGTCGGGCTGAACAGCAACAACGTCAACGTCCTCAACGTCAACCTGCAGTCGACGCAGGACCAGTTCCAGATCGGCCAGCTGACCCGCACCGACGTTGCCCAGTCGCAATCGCGCCTCGCGCTGGCCCAGGGCGACTTGCGCACCTCGCAGTCGAACCTGATCGCCGCGCGCGAACGCTATATCCAGCTCGTCGGCAAGGCGCCGGTCGACCTCCAGGCGCCGCCGCCGCTGCCGGGCCTGCCGGGCACCGTGGTCGTCGCGCTGGACGAGGCGAAGAAGAACAACCCGGACCTGATTTCGGCGCAGGAAGCGGCCGATGCAGCCGGGTTCGATACCAAGGCGGCCGGCGCGTCGCGGCTGCCGCGCGTCAGCCTGTTCGTCAACGGCGGCGCGACCGACTACCTCGGTTCCGCCGGATCGAGCCTGATTCCCGGCGCGGTGAAGAATTTCACCACCACCGCGACCGCCGGCGCCCAGCTGACCCTGCCGCTGTACCAGGGCGGCAAGCCCGCGGCGCAGGAACGCCAGGCGCAGGACCGCGAATCGCAGGCGCTGGAGCAAGTCGTCGCCACCGAGCGCAGCGTGGTTCAGCAAGTCCGCGCTGCCTACGCCGCATGGCAGGCTTCGAACGAGATCATCGCTTCGACCCAGACCGCCGTCTCGGCCGCCGAGCTGAGCCTCGAAGGCACCCGGGCCGAACAGACTGTCGGCACGCGGCAGATCCTCGACATCCTCAACGCCGAGCAGGAGCTGCTCCAGGCCCAGGTCCAGCTGGTGACCGCGCGCCGCAATGCCTACGTCGCCGGCTTCACCCTGCTCGCCGCGATGGGCCGGGCCGAGGCGCGCGATCTCGGCCTCGCCGACGAAGGGCCGCTGTACGATCCGGTGGTCAACTACGACCGCGTGAAGGGCAAGGCGTGGGACTGGTCGCACGATCCCGATCCGGTGACGCAATCGACCCGCACCGTTGACATCCCGCCGCAGGACGCGACAATCCCGCCTCAGGTGCAGCCTAAAACAGGATCCTGAGGCATGCGGCAACAGGGCGAACCGTCGGTCGAGGAAATCCTCGAATCGATCAAGCGGGTCATCGCGCGCGACAACCGCGAAACCGCGCAAGTCGAGCGCACCCGGCGCGAATCCGCCGGGGTCGGCACCGACATGCTGATCGAAAGCGACGAGGCGGACGATGAGGACAGCGTGTTCGATCTCGGCGAGGCCGAGGAACTGCGCGACGCCGAGCCCGAATCCGCCGGCCTGATCCCCGAGCGCACCGCCGGGGCGATGCGCGAATCGCTCGCCGCGCTGGCGATGCTGGCCGAACCGGGCGCGCAGCCGCAGATCGTCCGTTCGGGCGAGACCTCGCTCGAAGGGCTGGTGCGCGACATGCTGCGGCCGATGCTGGCGCAGTGGCTCGAAACGCACCTGCCGGCCGTCGTCGACCGCATGGTGCAGGCCGAGATCGCCCGCATCGCCGGCAAGAAGGGCTGAGCATCCCCGACCCGCAAGAGCTGGCGCGCGCCGAAACCGCACTCGCGACCATCGGCGGCGAGACGCTGCGACGCCACATCTTCATCTGCGCGATGTCCGAGAAAGGCGCGTGTTGCCGCCGCGAGGCCGGCGAACGGGCGTGGAACTACCTCAAGAAGCGCCTCAAGGAGCTTGGCCTGACAGGGGCCGGCGGGGTCCAGCGAACCAAGGCCGATTGCCTGCAAATCTGCGCCGCCGGGCCGGTCGCGGTCGTCTGGCCCGATCGCGTGTGGTACCACTCCTGCACGGAGGAGGTGCTCGAGCGGATCATCCAGGAGCATCTGCTCGGCGGCGTGCCGGTCGAGGAATTCCGCCTGCGGGCTGCCTAGTCTTCGTTGAGCGGATCGGCGATGGCTTCGTCGTGCCCGGTACCGCTCGACAGGAACACCAGCCCCATCAGCGCCGCCATCAGCATCATCGTGACGCCAATGCCGAGGACAGTCGCGATCACGAAATGGATCGAGACCAGCGCGCCGCTCGCATAAAGCACGCCTAGCGCGCCGGCGATCACCGCCAGCGTGAGCAGGCTCATCCAGGCGAGCAGCCGCCGATAGCGTTTCCACGCGTGGGCCGACTGGGCAGGCTCGTCGAGCGGGGAAGGGCGGACGCGGGCCATCGCCGGCCCCATGAGCCTCCGCAGGCCGGGTGGCAACGCCGTGACGTCGAAGATTCGCCACCTCGTGTCAAAGGTGGTACCATCGGCAATCCAGCACATGAGCCAAGACATGGGAGACAATGTCATGGACATAGCCAGACTGATCCGCACCCGCGATCCGAACGAGATCGTCACCTGCACCGCGGGCGCAACCGTGCGCCAGGCGGTGCAATTGCTCGCCGAAAAACGCATCGGCGCCTTGCCGGTGCTGCAAGGCGGGCAAGTGGCCGGGATCTTTTCCGAGCGCGACGTGCTCTACCGCCTCGCCGAGGAAGGCGCGTTGTGCCTCGACCGGCAAGTCGGCGAAGTGATGACTTCACCGGCGGTGACGATCGCGCCCGATACCCGCTTCATCGACGCGCTGGCGCTGATGACCCGGCGCCGCATCCGCCACCTGCCGGTGATGAGCAACGGGGCGATGGTCGGCTTCATTTCGATCGGCGATATCGTCAAGGCGCGGATCGACGAGGTCACGGCCGAAGCCGAGCATATGCGGCAATATATCCAGACCGCTTGAGCGCGGGCCGCAGCGACCTTACATCGGCGGCATGAGCACCGCCCTGACTCTCACGCCCGCCGCGGCCAAGCGCATCGGCTGGATCGCCGAACGCCAGGGCAAGCCGGCGATCCTGCGCCTGTCGGTCGAAGGCGGCGGCTGCTCGGGCTTCCAGTACAAGTTCGACCTGACCGACGCCGCCGATGGCGACGATACGGTGAGCGAGACCGACGGCGTGCGTCTGGTGGTCGACCCGATGAGCCTCGATCTCGTCGCCGGGAGCACGGTCGATTTCGTCGAATCCCTCGGCGGCGCGGCGTTCAAGGTGGAGAATCCCAACGCCACCGCGGGATGCGGTTGCGGTTCCAGCTTCGGAGTCTAGTGTTCCGCCCGTGCGGATCGCCTCATTCAACATCAACGGCATCAGGGCGCGGCGCGAGCGGCTGCTCGAATGGCTGCAGGAAACACGCCCGGCGGTCGCCTGCCTGCAGGAGATCAAATGCCAGGACGCCGATTTCCCGGCCGCCGACTTCGAGGCGATCGGCTATCGCGCCGCGTGGCACGGGCAGAAGGGCTTCAACGGCGTCGCTATCCTGGCCGATGGCGAGGATCCGCTCGAAGTCGTCCACGGCCTGCCCGGCGACCCCGCCGACGAGCAGGCGCGCTTCATCGAGGCGGACATCCGCGGCGTGCGCGTGGTCAACTTGTACTTGCCCAACGGCAACCCCCAGCCGGGCCCCAAGTTCGATTACAAGCTGGCATGGATGGAGCGCCTCCGCGTGCGGCTGGGTGAGCTGCTCGAGCGCGAGCGGCCGACGGTGGTGGTCGGCGATTTCAATGTGATTCCGGAAGACCGCGACGTCTGGTCGCCGCGGGCGATGGCGAGCGACGCGCTGATGCAGCCTGAATCGCGCGCCGCCTATGCCCGTATCCTCAACGACGGCTGGACCGACGCGCTGGCCGCGCTAAACCCGCGCGGCGGGGTGTGGACTTATTGGGATTACCAAGCCGGCGCCTGGCAGCGCGACCACGGCTTTCGCATCGACCACTTGCTGCTCTCGCCGGAAGCCGCCGACCGGCTGGTCGCGGCCGGGGTCGACAAGGAATTCCGCGGACGCGAGAAAGCCAGCGACCACGCCCCCGTGTGGGTGGAGATAGAATAGCCTTCCGTTCGTCCTGAGCTTGTCGAAGGACGTGGTTTGACAGGCTCACCACGAACGGCAGATCACGTTACCCTCAGCGATAGAATATGTGCGTCTCGATCTGGGCGAGCTCGGTCTTCTGGTGCGCCCAGCTCGGATTGACATACGTCGCGTGGAAATAGAGCGCGTCCGCCGCCTTGCTGCGCCACAGGTTCTGCTGCGCGATCTCGGCGATGGCCTTGGCCCGCTGCCAGGCGACCGAAGCCTCGTTGGCGGCGGGGATGACCCCGTGATGGACGAACGAGAACTGCGCCGGCTGGGTGATCACGTCGCAATAATTGCCGGGATAAATGCCGGACTTCGAGCGGTTGATGACCACTTCGGCCACCGCCAGCTGGCCTTCGATCGGCTCACCACGCGATTCGAAGTACACCGCCTGGGCGAGGCACTTCATGTCGTCGGTCATCTCGGGCTGGACGGGCATGTCGCTGACCAGCTCCATAAGCGAAGCCGCATGGGGCACCATCGACATCGGGATCGCGCCGGTGGGGGCGGCCATGTTCGGGGTTGCCGGGGCGCTCACCGTGCCTTGGGCGATCCACGCGCTGCCGCTCATCGCGGGAGTCGCCGCAGCGACGATCGGAACGCTGCCGGTAACAGTGACACCGGTCGGAACCGCCGCATGAACCACCGGAGCTTCGGCCCAGGCCGCGCTGGGGGCAGCGCCGCACAAGCCGACAAACATCATCACGGCGCCAACCGCGCCGCGGAGCTTCGAAAATTGCATTAACCCGTCACTCTAGGCGGTGGGCGCCAGACGCAGGCGACGATCCCGTTCGGGCGATCCGTCCCTAGCCTGCCGGCAGCCCCCCGTCTGGCGCTTGCCCGATCTCCCCGGCCTCAATGCCGTCCCGGATCAGTCCGCGCTGTGGAAGCGATGGAGGGCATTTCGCAACCGCAGCATGGAGAGTCAATTCAGGGTTCCCGTTGAATCGATGAACCGTTCCGCAGCCGGGATGTCCAGTTCGATAATCCACAAATCCCTGTCCTGCTGGCGCCTGCGGTCGAGATAGTCCGTAAAATCAAAGGGATTTTCCGAATCCCCGCGCTTCGCCAGTGCCCAGCCACGTGTTCCGTCAGCTTGCGGCATGCGTTCGTAGGCGCGGTAATTTTGGCCGTTTTCGCAACAGGTTACCAGCAGAGTGCCCGCGTCGCGCTCGCCCTTGGCGATGACGGTGGCGAACCCGCCCGCGGCCTCGACCGCGCGGAGCAGGCCGGCGACCTCCAGGTGAGCGGGAACGCGCGGATCCATCACTCAGCCCGGCCGATAGCCGGCGAGGCTCGACAGGGCGATTCGCGACCGCATGAACGTGCCAGTGCCGCGGCCGATCTCGTCCCCTTCGGCATCGACCAGCCGAGCGTCGGCGACGAACACCCGTCGCCGCCCGCTGATCCAGCGGCCTTCGGCCACCACCGGCCCGCTGCGAATCGGCTTGGTGAAGTGCAGGTTGAAGGCTGTCGTCAGCAGAAAGCGATCGGTGACGAGGGAATTCGCCGCATAGAACGCGGCGTCGTCGAGCATCTTGAAGTAGATCGTGCCGTGCGCGGCGTGGGCTGCGTGGTGGACGCCCTCGTCGACCGAGAATTCGATGCGTGACCGGCCTTCGCCGGTGATCGTCAAGGTCGAGGGAAACAGCGAATTGACCGGCGCCGAGGCGTAAAGTGCCTCCAGCGCCGCAAAGTGCAACGCGGCCCCTTCAGGCGGCGTCGCGGTCCGCGGCATTGGCGATGAGGCCATAGAGCGCTTCGGCATCCGGCGCTTCGCTCAGCGCATCATGCACCCTCTCGTCGCGCACCAGGCGCGAGATCGCCGCGAGCGCGTGCAGGTGGCCGACGCCGCTGGTCTCTGGCGAGACGAGCCCGAACACGAGATCCACCGGCATGCCGTCGGCCGCCGCGAAATCGACCGGCTCTTCGAGCTTCAGCAGAGCCGCGACGGGGCGCCTCACGCCATCGACCCGCGCATGGGGAATCGCCACGCCGCGGCCGAAGCCCGTGCTGCCGAGGTTTTCGCGCTCCTGCAGGCGTTCGAGCACCGCCGCGGCGTCGAGGCCGTAGCTGGCGGCGAATCGCTTCGCGAGGAGTTCGAGGATCGATTGCTTGGACTTTGCCGAAACGAGTTCCACGGCAGAAGGATCGAGCAGGAAATGAGCGTTCATCGATAATCCGAAAATCGTTGGACCGACCCTTGAGACACCCTCACATCTACGCGTGGGCGCAGCGCCCATTCTCCGCAAAAGCCGTCCAAAATAAGGCGTGAAGCGCAAGCCCTCGCGGCTGCGTCAGGACGGTTCGACCCAGCCGATCGAGCCATCGTCGCGGCGATAGACCATATTATGCCGCCCGCTTCCAGCATTTTTGAAGAACAGCGCGTTGGTGTGTCTCAGATCGAGAAGCATCACGGCGTCCGACACGCTGCATTCGGGAATGTCGGTGCGCGTCTCGGCGATGACCGGCAGCGCCTCGGGCACTTCCTCGACTTCCGCCTCGGCCGGAGCGAACACGGTGTAAGCTGCATCCTCCTGGCGGGCGATGAAATCGGCCTGCTCGTGGCGGTCCTTCAGGCGGCGCTTGTAGCGGCGCAGCTGCTTTTCGATCTTGTCGGCCGCCTGGTCGAACGACTGGTGGGCATCGTGCGCCTGGGCGTGGGACTTGAGCACCAGCCCGTTGTTGACGTGCATGACGATATCGCAGGCGAAAGCCTGCGTCGGCGCCTTGCCGAAGGTCACTTGCGAGGACATCGCCCGGCTGAAGTACTTGTCGATGATCCCGTTCAGGCGGTCCGCGGCATGGTCCTGCAGCGCTTCGCCGGTGTCGATCTGGTGGCCTGACACGCGGATATCCATTTTTCTGGGGCCTCCTGCTTCAAGTGATCCACGCTCCCGAGCGTGCTGACGTCAGCTTGCCCAGAGCGGAGATTCCAACGTTTCGATGAAGGCTTTGTGCCGCGCCAATTCCTCGGCGCTGGCGGCATGGGGGCGGGGTGCGCGGAATTCGCGGCGGGCGGGCACGAAAGCGGCGATCTCGACCACGGTTTCCGTCCGCACGGCGGCGAGCTCGAGCCCGATCTGACGGCCGCCGGTGAGCTCGACGTAAATCTGCGCCAGCAGCTCGGCGTCGAGTAGCGCGCCGTGCTTGACGCGGTGGCTGCGATCGACGCCGTAACGGGTGCACAGCGCGTCGAGCGAATGCTTGGCGCCCGGGTGGCGGCGGCGCGCGATCGCCAGGGTGTCGATCATCCGCTCGAGCGAAACTTCGGGATGGCCGCAGGCGACAAGTTCCCAGTTTAGGAAGCCGAAATCGAACTGCGCGTTGTGCGCGATCAGCGGTGTGTCGGCGAGGAATTCGATCAGTTCGAGCACGTTTTCGTGAAAGCGCGGCTTGTCGGCGAGGAACGCGTCGCTGAGCCCGTGGACCATCTCCGCTTCGAGCGGCATCGGCCGGTCGGGGTTGAAGTAGGCGTGGAAAGTGCGCCCGGTGGGCACCCGGTTGACCAACTCGATGCAGCCGATCTCGACCATTCGATCGCCCGACCGGGGATCGAGCCCGGTGGTCTCGGTATCGAACACGATCTCGCGCATGGCCGCAACTATCGCCGCGCTCCGGGCGGCTGGCAAGTGTGGGATTACCGGAGGACGAGCTTGTCCACCAGTGCCGCCAGCTCGGTTTCGGTGTCGGCGAGCGAGCGGCCGGTATCGATGACGAAATCGGCCCGGGCGCGCTTTTCGGCGTCGGGCATCTGCAGCGCGAGAATCTCCTCGAACCGGGCGGAGCTCATGCGTTCGCGAGCAAGCACCCGCTCTCGCTGTATTTCAGGCGGAGCCGAGACGACCAGCACTTTGTCGACCTCGTCGCGGCCGCCCTTCTCGAACAGGAGCGGGATGTCGAACACCACGAGCGGTGCATCGGCGTGCTCGCGCAGGAAAGCCTCGCGCGCCTCGCGCACTGCCGGGTGGACGATCACCTCGAGGCGCGCCAGCGCGTCGCGATCGCCGAACACTTTTGCTGCCAGCGCGTCGCGATCGACGCCTGCGGCGCCCGTCGTGTGCGGAAACGCGGCGTCGATCGCCGCCACCAACGCGCCGCCCGGGCCTTGCAGGCGCCGCACCTCCGCGTCGGCGTCGAATACCGGCACGCCGAGCCGCTCGAATATACCCGCGACAGTCGATTTGCCCATCCCGATCGAGCCGGTCAGGCCGAGGACGAGCGGCTTGGTCATGAGGTCAATATCCGCCGAAGCTCGGCGTCGCCGTCTTCGCGGGGCGGGGCGGCGCCGAAGAATCGCTCGAACGCCACCGCCGCCTGGCCGATCAGCATCGCCAGGCCGTCGATCGTGCGAAAGCCCGCCCGGCTCGCCGCCTTGAGGAAGTCGGTCTCCAGCGGATGCGTGACGATGTCGTAGACCACACTCCCCGGCGGCGCATGGCTGAAGTCGAACTTCAAGGGCGGCTGCCCGGCCATGCCGAGCGGGCTGGCGTTGACGATCAGGTCGAAGCAGCCCTGGCGGTCGTCGAAAGCAAAATCGGTCGGGTCGGCGAAATGGGCGATGTCGACGGCGTGGTGCTCGCCCTCGGGGTCGATCTCGTCGAGCAGCGCGCGCGCCTTGCCCGGATCGCGGCCGGCGAGGACGATGACGATTCCCTGCTCGGCCAGCGCCGCGACGATGGCCCGCGCCGCGCCGCCGGTGCCGAGCACGCGAGCCATGCGGAACAAGTGCGTCTCGGCCAGGTACGGCCGCAAAGGCTCGAGGAAGCCCGCCCCGTCGGTGTTACTGCCGATCAGCGCCACCGCGCCGGCGCGCTCCCGCCGCGTCACGGTGTTGACTGCGCCGACCAGCTCGGCGCCGATCTCCAGCCGGTCGAGCAGCGGCACGATCGCTTGCTTGTGCGGCATCGTCGCGTTGCACCCACGCCAGGCGGGATCCTCGCGGCGTTCGTCGACGTAGCGCGCGAGACCGTCCGCGGTGACGTGGCGGGCGCCGTATTCGGCGTCCAGCCCGAGCTTGCCGAGCCAGTAGTTATGAATCGCCGGCGATTTCGACTGCGCGATCGGATCGCCGATGACTTCGGCGTAAGGCCGCGTCACGCCGGCAGCTCCTCCAGCTCGCGCAACGCGCCGAGCACCGGCAACAGCGGCATGCCGAGCACGGTGAACATGTCGCCTTCGATGCTTTCGAACAGCTGCGGCCCGAGGGATTCGATGCGGAACACGCCGACGCACTGGCCGACCTCGGGCCATTCCGCGACGAGGTAGCGTTCGATGAAGTCGTCCGACAGCTCGCGCAGCTTGAGCCGGGCGCGGGCGACGTGGCTCCAGCGCAAGTGGCCGCCAATGGCGATGGCCGCCGCCGAGTGCAGCTCCATCGTCTTGCCCGAGAAGAAGCGCAGGTGCTCGGCGGCGTCGGCCCGGCTGGTCGGCTTGTTGAACCGCTGACCCTCGACCGAGACCACCGAATCGCTCCCCAGCACCGGGCGGCCGCGCCCCTCGACCGAGAGCGCCTTCGCTTCGGCGAGGGCCAGCGCCACGCCGGCGGGATCGCTGTCCGCGAGTCCGGCCTCGAACGCGCGCTCGTCGATCGCCGCGGGCCGCGCTTCGAATTCGACCCCGGCCGCGCCGAGCATCGTCCGGCGCGAGGCGCTCTTGGATGCAAGAACGATCATATCGGCTTCAATCCCCCTTCCAGTGGTTCCGCGGCGCCCGGCCCCGCCTCGCGCTCGGCCATCAAGCGCATGATCCCGGCGGCGGTTTCCTCGATCGACCGGCGCGTGACGTCGATCACCGGCCAGCCGTTGTCGGCGAACAGGCGCCGGGCGAAGGCGACTTCCTTTTCCACCCGCTCCTCGTCGACATAAGCCGTCTGCGTCGTTTCGTTGAGCGACAGCAGCCGGTTGCGGCGAATCTCGATCAGCCGCTTGGGCGCGGTCGTCAGCCCGACAACCAGCGGATGCCGCAGCTCGAACAGGCTCGGCGGCGGCGGGCTTTCGACGACCAGCGGGATGTTGGCGACCTTGTAGCCGCGGTTGGCGAGATAAATGCTCGTCGGCGTCTTGGACGTGCGGGAGACCCCGGCGAGGACGATGTCGGCTTCCTCCCAGTTCTCCCAGCCGATCCCGTCGTCATGGGCGATGGTGAACTGGATCGCGTCGACGCGGGCGAAATAGGCGGCGTCCATCGCGTGCTGACGGCCCGGGCGGCCATGCGCTTCCTGGCCGAGCCGGTCTTCCAGCGCCACGGTGACCGCGTCGAGCACCGGAACGTGCGGCAGGCCGAGGACCCGGCAATGCTCTTCCAGCCGCACGCGAATGTCGGCATTGACCAGCGTATGCAGCACCAGGCCGGGGTTGGTCGCCAGCTCGGCGACGATCCGGTCGAGGTGCTGCTGGCTGCGCACCATCGGCCAGAAATGGCGGATGACCTCGGCGTCGTCGAACTGGGCGAGCGCCGCCTTGGCGATCATCTCGAGCGTCTCGCCGGTCGAGTCCGAGAGGAGGTGGAGGTGCAGCCGGGTCATGTGGATAACGCCCGGCATAAACCACGGGAGAGGATGGCGGACAAGTTCGGCAAGGGATTCGGCCCCCGCTACCGGTTCGTGGCCCGTTGCCTTGCGCACAGGCGAACAAGGTTCTCGACAGGCTGGGGACAACGGGGAAAAGCCGCGCTTGACGCGGACCCTTGCGGAGTCGCGGTGCGGCGGAGACCTGTTCAGTCCGGCAAAAATCGGGCAGGGCGCGCAATCCCCGCAATCCACAGGGCCAACAGACTCTAATGCTTTCTTAAATATATTTCTTGTTTTGGATTGGACTCTCCCGAATGCCCGGCCTCCTGCTCGATACCTTGCGCGGACACATGGGCGATCGGCGTCCGGTGTGGCTGATGCGCCAGGCCGGGCGGTACCTTCCCGAATATCGCGCGCTCCGGGCGGAGAAGGGCGGTTTCCTCGAGCTGGTCTACGACAGCGAGGCGGCAGCGGAGATCACCGTGCAACCGATCCGCCGGTTCGGCTTCGACGGGGCGATCCTGTTCTCCGATATCCTGATCGTGCCTTATGCGATGGGCCAGGATCTCGCATTCCTCGCCGGCGAGGGGCCGCAGCTTGCGCCCCGTCTGGTCGATCGGGCGCTGGAAAGCCTCCAGGCGGCGCCTGGGCGCCTCGAGCCGATCTACCGGACCGTGGAGCTGGTGCGCCGTCAGCTCGGCCCTGAGACGACCTTGCTGGGCTTTGCCGGCAGCCCGTGGACCGTGGCGACCTATATGGTCGCCGGCGAAGGCAGCCGCGACCAGCATCTCGCCCGCGCGATGGCCTATCGCGATCCGCTGGCGTTCCAGGCGATCGTCGACGCGATCGTCGCGGTAACGATCGAATACCTCTCGGGCCAGATCGCCGCCGGCGCTGAGGCGGTGCAATTGTTCGACAGCTGGGCGGGCAGCCTCGCGCCCGACCAGTTCGAACGCTGGGTCGTGGCCCCGAACGCGGCGATCGCCGATGCCGTCCGCACCCGCCATCCCGGCGTGCCGGTCATCGGCTTTCCCAAGGGCGCCGGCTCGAAGCTCGCCGCTTATGCGCGCGAGACCGGAGTCGATGCGGTCGGTCTCGACGAGACGATCGACCCGCTGTGGGCGATGCGCGAGCTGCCCCACGGCCTGCCGGTGCAGGGCAATCTCGATCCCCTGTTGCTCCTCGCCGGGGGCCCGGCGCTCGAGCAACGGGCGCGCTGGATCCTCGAGGCGTTCGCCGGGCGGCCGCACGTGTTCAATTTGGGCCACGGGATCGACAAGGAAACGCCGATCGACCACGTAGAGCGCCTGCTCGCGTGGTGCGCGGTCAGGGATGACGCCGGCCGCCCGATCCCCTAAACCCCCGGCATGCAGGACCTGCTTTCGATGATCTATCTTTGGCTCAAGGCCGGCCACATCATCTTCGTGATCTTCTGGATGGCCGGGCTGTTCATGCTGCCGCGCTATTTCGTCTATCACCAGGAAGCCGAGCCCGGTTCGCCCGAAGCGGCGGAATGGCTCGCGCGCGAGCGCATGCTGCTCAAGATCATCCTTCTTCCCTCGATCATCGCCGTGTGGGCGTTCGGCATTTCGCTGGTCGTAGCGAACCAGCAGTTCCTCTCCCAGGGCTGGCTGCACGCCAAGCTGCTCTTCGTGCTGCTGCTCTCCGGCTATCACGGCTGGCTTTCGGCTTATGCGAAGAAGCTCGCTCGCGGCGAGCGGCCGATGGACGGCAAGCGCTTGCGCCTGCTCAACGAGGTTCCGGGCATCGCCGCGGCGATCATTGTCGTGCTGGTGGTGGTCAAGCCGTTCTGAATCGCCGCCGGGCGGATGGCGCGGCCGCCGTTTGCGAATTGACGGCCCGCGGAGCGCAACCTATTTGAATCGCACCGGCCAGGCCGCCGTCCGTGCGGCCGGGTCTGCTTTCCCCAAGCCTTTATCGACCCGCCGGCTCCCACCAAAAATATACCGGAATACCACCATGCATTTGAAAGAACTCAAGAAACGGGCGCCGGCCGAGCTGGTCGAGCTGGCCGACGAATACGAGATCGAAGGCGCCAGCACGATGCGGCGCCAGGACCTGATGTTCGCGATCTTGAAGGAAGTCGCCGAAGACGGCGAAGAGATCATCGGCCAGGGCACGATCGAAGTGCTGCAGGACGGCTTCGGCTTCCTGCGCAGCCCCGAAGCGAACTATCTCGCCGGGCCGGACGATATCTACGTTTCGCCCAACCAGGTCCGCAAGGCGGGCTTGCGCA
>Ga0207652_10003648_pt1 | contig 12671 bp, 11 predicted proteins | sample KBSC63BmetaG_FD_184334 | JGI IMG/M metagenome (GOLD analysis project Ga0207652, IMG submission 184334) | Corn rhizosphere microbial communities from Kellogg Biological Station, Michigan, USA - KBS C6-3B metaG (SPAdes) (version 2) | ecosystem: Host-associated > Plants > Roots > Rhizosphere ... | reverse complement strand
TTAAGCAACATTACCCCGACATCGTGTATGCGGTCATAGGCTCGGGAAAACATAAAGAATACGTCGAATCGATGCGCTCGTATGCCGAAAAGAGCGGCTTAAAAAAGAATCTTCTTATCGTGACCAATGCCGACGATAAGACTCTCGCAGCATTTTATACGAGCAGTACCGTCTTCGCACTCAATTCCAACTCGGACTCAAAGCACCATCATTTTGAAGGCTTTGGTCTCGTCGTCGTCGAAGCTGCCGGGTATGGAAAACCGGCGGTCGGGAGTTCGGACTCGGGAGTCCAAGACGCTATAGATGATGGCGTCAGCGGTTTTCTGACCGGACAACGCGATCCTTCGGATATAGCGGACAAGATCGGGAAAATTCTCGAAGAGTACGATACCTTTTCATCGAATGCCAAGGTATGGCATAAAAGATTTACATGGGAGAATATGGTCGAGGTCTTTGTGAAATTCTATACAGCCAGAGAAAGTATATGACCTATATATTCCAACCAGCACGTTACGAACTCGAAAGACAGATTCGCCGACATGCAGATGTGGTAAAGGGCCGTGTATTGGATGTCGGTTCGGGTTCTCATCCGCGCTATCGCGGTTTTTTCAAGAATTGCTCTGAGTATATAAAACTCGATATCGAAGGCGTACCGGATGTCGATGTCATTGGTTCGGCGGAAAACATTCCACTTCCGAACGAGTCATTCGATTCGATTGTATCGACACAAGTTATAGGTGACGTGTATGACCTGCACAAAGTCTTCGCGGAGTTTTACAGGGTATTGAAGCCGGGCGGCATACTTTTTCTTACCGAAGGTTTTTCGGACGAATTACATGACGAGCCGTATGATTTCTGGCGTTTCACCGAACATAGCTTGCGCAGGCTATCCGAAGATGCGGGCTTTACGGTCGAGATGGTAGAGAAGCGTGGCGGGTATTTCAGCGTGCGCAGCCAAATGACCCTGCGTTACTGCATTGATCGTTTCGACATTTACCGTCGCTCTTGGCGCAAGACATTCAGCGCGCTTGCTAAGGCTTATGGTCTCTTCATGCTGTGGAGAGACAGCCGTGACACAGCGGAAGTAAACCGGCATTTTACGCACGGTTATTTGCTCATGGCCCGCAAAAACATTTGAATATGCTCGTGGTCACAACCAGCTGGGATGACGGTGATGTATCGGATAAACGTGTAATTGAAATATTGGACCGATACGGGCTGAAAGGGACTTTCTACATCCCGAAAGAATATTGGGGGGAGCGTCTCTCGGAAGATGATATAAAAGCGATATCGGGAGAGCACGAGGTCGGCGCGCATACGCTTTCCCATATCGACCTTTCAAAAGTCGATACTTTGATCGCGACAAAAGAGATAGAAGGCAGCAAAGCATGGTTGGAGGAAATTACAGGCAAAAATATCCAAATGTTCTGCTATCCTCGAGGACGCTTCACACCGGAAACAGTCCGCATCGTGAAAGACGTGGGTTTCCACGGCGCAAGGACGACCCAACTTTTCGCTTTGACGGTACAAAATCCGTTCGAAATTGCTACCACTATTCAGGTGTATCCTTTGCCATTTAAAACTGACACAGGCTTCATGCGCGTGTTTGAACCGCTGCAGCAACGGTACGCCGGATTCCGCTCGCTTGATGTCCCGTTTTTTGCGATGCGAAGCTGGGAAAGTGCAGCCAAAGCGGCGTTCGATACGGCGCTTCAAAAGGGCGGAGTATTTCATCTGTGGGGGCATTCGTGGGAAATAGAAAAATACGATTTGTGGGATGAATTCGAACAGGTTTGCGCGCATATCGGGAGACAATCAGATTGTAAGTACGTGATAAATGCAGAGCTCGTATGAGAATCCTCATTCTTCAGGACGATTTTCCACCCCTCAATCTTGGCGGGGCAGGTACGATAGCATTTGCATATGCCCGCGAACTTGTCTCTCGTGGTCACGAGGTGCAGGTCGTAACGACGGTACGTTCTCAAAACGATACTGGCACATCTGAGTACCAAGGTCTCACGATGCATAAAATATGGTCGTCATATGATCTCCGCTTTCAGTCGCATGTAAGTCTTTGGAATCCCGGCGTTGTTCGTCAAGTTTCAGAAATACTTACGGCGTTCAAGCCCGAAGTCGTACATGCGCACAACGTCCACGGCTATCTTTCATATGCATCTTTGCGTGCCGCCAAGCGCTCCGGCGCGCGCGTAATCCTTACGTGTCATGATGTGATGCCTTTCAATTACGGCAAATTCGTCCAATATATCGATCCGAGCGACCTTTCTATCCCGCATACGTTTAATTACAAAATAAATCCCTGGCGCCAGCTTAGGGATGAACGTTTCAGATACAACCCTCTTCGCAACCTCCTGATTCGGAGAACTCTGAGCCGCTATGTAGACGATGTAGTTGCAGTAAGCGAGGCATTAAAGGATGCGCTTGAGCAAAACGGAGTGCGGAACGTAAAGGTCATACATAATGGTATAGATACCGCATTATGGGAAACCTCGGAAAACGAAGTTGCGCAATTTAAAGACAAGTATCGCCTTGGAAATTCAGTCGTACTGTTCAGCGGCAAACCCGTCGTCGTAAAAGGCGGACGCAAGCTTATCGAAGCTATGGCATCCTGTGCACAAGATGTACCGGACATACAATTGCTCGTATTAGGTAGAGAAGGAAAAGATACGGAACTGCTGTGCAAATACGCTGAGGAAAAAGGCGTCGCTGACAAGCTGGTTTTTTCAGGATGGCTATCCGGCGCAGAGCTTCGCGCAGCATACCACGCGTCGTCTCTCGTGACGGTCCCGTCGCTGTGTTTCGACTCGTTTCCGACGATGATTCTTGAGGCCTTTGCTTGCAAAAAACCGGTTATAGCGACCTGCTTCGGCGGTTCGAGCGAAATCGTAGAAGACGGCGTTTCCGGCTACATCATCAATCCGTTCGATGTGAAAGCTTTGTCGAGTAAATTGCACGAACTCCTTTCAGACGGGAAAAAGGCCGCGTTATTCGGCGATAGCGGATTCAATAGAATAAAGCAAGATTTTACGCTCGAACGCGGGAATATGGAATACGAATCACTATTCACGCGATAAATTATGGACTTGGAATTTCTCGGTAATAAATCATACGGCGGTTGGATGACTAATGTTGAGGGACTGACGAAAGACAGCATTGTATATTCCTGCGGCGTGGGATTCGACATCTCGTGGGATCTTGAAATTATCAAGCGGTTCGGATGTCGGGTCTATGCGTTTGACCCGACGGATACGAGCAAAACATGGCTCGAGAACCAAGACACCCCGGAACAATTTTCTTTTACACAAACCGGCGTTGCAACATTTAACGGTATGCAGACTTTTTTTCTACCGCTTAGAGAAGGTAAGGCGGACTATTCAACGGTAAAGAAAAGCGGTAGATCAATCCGATTTCCCGTAAAAAAGTTGCAAACTTTTATGCAGGAACGAGCGCATTCTCATATAGACATCCTGAAGCTGGACATAGAAGGTTCGGAATTCTCAGTGCTTCCGCAGATAGCATCGCTCCCGATTAAGCAAATTCTTGTCGAGATGCATCCGAATATGTACGAATCGGGATGGAAAGGCCTAAGGAAACTTCTCGGAAACATAAAGATGAGATACGCCATGTTTTCTTTAGCGCGCAACGGCTTTATCTGCATGCACCGGAATGTGAACGATTATACGTTCGTTAAATCACAATAGATGTATTTCGCGGAAAATAGCGCGTCGATAAAGAATGAAGTTAAGGAAAGCGACGCTGAAGCGCGTAACGACCCTCGCAATGATTAATCCCAAAAGTCCGCCCGAAAGGACACCGATGAGCATTCCTCCTATTTGCACGCAAGAATACGTAAGGGTAGATATGTACATTTCGTTCTTTAACCTTCTCGCCCAAATATACGTTGCAAACGGGTCGAAGATCGTCGTTAATAACCATACAACGTATATCTGAGAGTAATGTACGGCATCCATATACGCGGGGAAAAGAATCGCAAAAATGAACGGGGCGACGATAACATAGAGCGCGACCGCAAGTACGGCGCATACCCCGTACCAAAGCGCTTTATTAAAGATCGAATCTCGTATTTCTAATCCGTTTCTTTGTGCGAAGCGTGCCTGCAGCATGGCGTCAAAATTCTTCATAGGTCCTTTGGCAAAATCCGGTATAGCGGTTGCGAAGTTATAGACAGCAAGCTGAGTAGTTCCCACAAAATGGAAAAGAAGAATTTGGTCCAAATTATCGGCGGTGCCGCTGATGATGCCCATGACACTAAGATGCTTGCTGTAATTCAAGAGGTCATTGTCATGGAGATGCAAATTCGCTGCGTAGACTTTTATCGTACGTGCATAAAAGAAAAGGGCGGCGAGCACATTCGTGACGAAGTAGGTGAGTATCAAAATAACGGGATTAGACGTGAAAAATATGACACAAATGAAAATAAAGATCGGAATAACGTTATCGATCACTCCGTAAAGCGTCTGACGCCAGAAATCCTTTTTGCCCCCTAGGAACGGCCCGAAAAGCGACGCACTGGCGATGAACGGCGAGAGTGATGCGCCGACAAGTACGCCGATTGCGAGTGTTGTATTTCCGTTTACAAAGTAATAGACGGCAACTGCCGCACCTCCGGCAAATACCCCTACGCTCCATTTGATATTTTCCCAAAATCCTCTATGAAGTGCGCCGTCAAAACCTTGAGCAGCGGACTGAAAAACCGCGCTTCCTATGCCGGTAAGTGAAAAAAGCGAAAGTATCGATACGACGGAAAGGATAAACTTATACGTGCCGTACACTTCCTTGGGTATATAATGACTTACCGTGATAGCCAACAATAGCGACGCTATCAGGCCTATGCCTTGTCCTAAGAATGAAAGTGATGTGCCCCGAAATACATACACCATATCGGTTTTGGTGTATTTCTCGCTCCAGCGCAAAAGCCGTACAAGCGGGGAGTTGTCGTCACTGAGCATCAGACTATCCTAGCGCGAGTGCGGCTTTTTTAACAGATTGCGCGTTTCCTAGAACTGGAAATAAATGAACGACTTTGTAGCGACGACTGCGAACAAAAAGAGAGAAAGGGCAAGACCGGCATATGCGGCCGAGCGTACATAGAGCGGTTGCCGTTCAAAGCGCGGACTCAAAGCCTCTTTGCTTTGTAAATACTCTACTGCCAAAAGTACGAGTATGCTCGCTATCGCGATAAGCAGGTCGGAGCGGCTTATCCCGAGTGAATCCGACGGGTACTGCAAATTTGCAAAGAGCGCCGGTACGGAAACATTCCAGCCTACGAAGAGTTGCCGGATGAAAATGAATGCCGTGGACATGTCGGGCGCACGGAAAAATGTCCACGTAAAGGAAGTAAGGGCAAATGTCACTAGTATCTGGAGAGGACGAGGCAGGGGGACATATTTCTTAAGCGGCTGCGTGAGCCTCCCGACGATGATATACAGTCCGAAAAGCATTCCCATCACGATGAATGTCCAATTTGCACCATGCCACAGCCCCATGAGCGTAAAGGTGATGAACACGGCGGCGTACGTGCCGAGGCGGGGAAAAGAACGCACCCAGGTAAGCCCGAGCGGCGTAAAGAGATAATCGCGGAACCACGATGAAAGTGACATGTGCCAACGCCGCCAGAATTCCGCGATAGAACTCGAAAAATACGGCTGGGCGAAGTTGCTCACTATTTCTATTCCCAGTATGCGCGCACAGCCGCGGGCAATATCGGTGTACCCGGAGAAATCCGTGTACAACTGAAATGAGAAGAACAGCATCGCAAATAAAATACTTGGACCCGGGACATGATGAATATGACTATAAATATAATCAACTGACATTCCCAACCTGTCCGCGATAACGAGCTTTTTAAAATATCCCCATGCCATGAGTCGGGCGCCCGAGATGACTTTGCTTCGGTCCCATTTAATCTGTGCGGAAAGTTGCGGCAAAAGATGTTGCGGGCGCTCGATAGGTCCCGCGACAAGCTGTGGAAAGAACATTACATACAACGCATACGTGCTCAGATGACGCTCTGCTTTGAAGCGACGGCGGTACACTTCGATGACATAGCTGATGCTCTGGAAGACATGAAATGAAAGGCCTAGAGGCAAAAGCAGAGTCACCGTAAGCGGCGAATATTGCAGCCCGAATGCGTGCGCGAGCGAAGAAATATTCTCGTTAAAGAAATTAAAATATTTAAAAAAGAAGAGCATACTCAGGTTTGCAACAATGCTCACGATGAGAAACACGCGGCGCCTATTTTCGGGGACTCGCTCCATTTGTATCGCAGCGAAGAAGTCGATGAGTATGAGTGCGAATAAGATGAGAATATATTGCGGCATGAATACCATGTAGAAGTAACAGCTGGCGATAAGCAGCAGAGCCCAGCGAAACCGCGGCGGGCATAGATAATAGAACGCCGCAACAACAGGAAAGAAAACAGCGAATGAAAATGAGGCAAACGTCATGATTTCCGCAAAAGCGACGGATGCGTCGTCAGGTAGTCATACAATGCCTGTGCCGCGTAGCTGTGTCCCGCTGCAGACCAATGTGCATCGCAATTAAAAGACGCACTGATGCCCGTTTTAGCTTCTTGGACGCTTATGGTGGGAGCGAGATCCTGATAAGCAAAATCATCTTGTTGAGCTGCCTGGGAAAGCTCCTCATGCAGAGCAAGGGCGGTAGAGGTGCCGCTTTCCGGCGTTGCCCACGAAGTGACCATAAATTGCGCCTGTACGGAGCGGACCGCCTTGTCATACGCTTTAAATATTTCGGCATCTGCAGCCCATTGCTTTGCAGCGTCTGAGTTTCCGGAATTTGCCGAAGATATATCTGCTGATGCATCCGCCTTCAATTCGGTGAAACGATAGAAAAGATTCATTGCGAGCTTGGATTTGCGCAAAAGTCCTTTGATATCCGCCGTTAGCGATTCGTTCTGCAGTACAGGCTTCTGCATTATCAGGTTGCCTTTTTCATCAGCATACGAAGCTCCAGGCTCTGCGCGGCTGTGATCGTAGTCAGTCGTGAGGTTTATGACGAGGTCCGGCTTCAAAGGTGCCCCGTATGCGAGAAAGTATTGCGAATCAAGATATGTGCCGTTACCTGAAAATCCGATCGGGATTACCTCGTAGGTATATTTTTTATTACTCTGCGCGTTCAGAAGATTGGCGAGTTTAGTTGAGATCAGATCTGGTATGGAGACTTGGGTTGCTTCGACAAACGAACTCCCGACAAGCACGATTCGGAATTCATCGGTTTTTTTTCTCTGCGGAGGGGGTTCGTCACCATGCAGCCCGAGACTGTTGGTGCGCACGGTGTTCGTATAGCATTCGCCGGCGGCCGTAAACGCTATGTCCGGCTTATAAAGCAAAAGGCCCGTATGCGGATCGTTTGCAAATCGGTCGTAATTCGTCTGGTCCATTACCTGCAGCACTGCTTCAAGGGCGAGGCAAGCCAGTACGATACCCAGAATTATTTGCAGTACGCTGCGCACGCTTATAAGCATTGGCATCGCGCACATACTACCGTATAAACGCCCATACTATAATCCTGGCAAGGTTACTACGCTTTTGCTACATTGCTCCCATGAAGAAGCGCAATCTTAAGCGTCAACCGCGCTGGGTAGCCGTCTCCGGCGGCTTTGACCCGCTCCACATCGGACATATTCGGATGTTCAAAAAAGCCCGGAAACTTGGCGACAAACTCGTGGTCATACTCAACAACGATAATTGGCTCAGGGATAAAAAAGGTTTCGCATTCATGCCTGAAAAAGAACGCAAAGAGATAATCGAAGCATTTCCGTCCGTGGATAAAGTTGTCTTGACCGACCACAAGCCCAATGACCCCGACAGGAGCGTCGTGCGAACGCTACGCAAAGTAAAGCCCGCAATATTTGCAAACGGCGGAGACCGCAAACCCGACGGCGACCCGGTACCGGAAGTCGCAGCATGCAAAGAACTCGGCATCAAGACGGTCTACAACATCGGTTATGGCGGGAAAGTTCAATCTTCCTCTTGGATGGTAAAAGATGCGGTAAAAGGCATCGCACGCAGTGTCCGGCCGTGGGGAGAATTTTACGGATGGGATTCAGGAGATATGTGGCATTTGAAAACGCTTACGGTAAAGCCGGGGAAACGTCTTTCTTTCCAGTATCACAATAATCGCGCAGAAAGATGGGTTCTTGTGGAAGGCGATGCGGTCGCAATAATTCAGAAAGATGGCGTGCTTATGGAAGTGCCGCTTGCGATAGGAGAGACATTCATCGTGGAAAAAGGTATGCCACACCGGCTTATGTCGAAAAAAGGCGGCAAGCTCGTTGAGGTTGCGATCGGTGACTTCGATGAAAATGATATTGTCAGACTCCAAGACGACCACGGGCGTGCGTAAACAATTCGACACCGACTACGCCGATGATAATGAAAAACATCAGGAACGGCGTATTTAGTCGCGGTACGACATCGATGAGCGGTATCAGCACCAAGATGTTGTAAAGAATAATCGAAAGCGCGACGAAGCCCGGCAAGCGAAGAGGACCGTCACGCATCAGGAGCATAACGCATCCGAATGCAAAAAATGTGTATATCAGCAGGTATAGTCCGGCCCGCATATACCTGTTCGTCGAGTCGGAATAATCATGATCGATATATAGCAGTTTTACCGCTTCGATTATGCAGCTGTACAAGTATTGGCCGGGATGAGTGATGATGGCGCGGATGCTTTCCGTCTGTATTCTTGCAGCGGAAGCTTTGTCGATTGTATGTTCATGATATTGCTTGAACAAATTTTTGTAATCATATGTATAGAGGAATTCACTGCCTCCGGTACCACCTGAAACGCTTCTTAGGATCCATTCATGGATATATCGCGTGAGTTCTCTATATGAAAGTTGTGCACGCACCCCCCTCGAATACAAAGACTCCTCCTGCCTGCCGTCGGATACAGCGAATTTTCCTGTCTGAGTATGCACATACGCGGCCCAAGGAGCAAGAGCCGCTGCGCTCAGAAGAATTCCGATGAGGGCATTGCGGACGAAGCGTTCAGGGAGGGGTCGTACGAACAAGAGACAGAGAAATGCCGCAAAGGGCAGAAATAGTACGAATTGAAAACGGATCAGCGATGTGACGCCGCATAGAATACCGAGAATTGCATACCATGTAACGCTCCTGCTGCGACCTCGCAGAATTTTGACACAAACCGCAAATACTACGCCGAGGAAAAAAGTAAACATGAGTTCGGTCAGGATTTCATTGGCATAAAAGCCGTAAAAGGGAAGAACTGCCACGCAAACTCCGGCGGCAATTCCGTATTTCCTCTCGTTGAAACGCACAAAAACGCCGTAGATAGCGAAAGCAAGCAATCCTAAAAAAAGCGCCTGTATATAACAGACGGCAATAAGGTTTTCATTACCGAATATTTTATATAACAGTGAAAGAAAGAACGGGTAACCGGGTTCTCGCCATGCGCTGAAAGCGATTCCGTCCATACTGTATCCACGCCCTGAGATGAGGTTGGTCGCATAGGCACTGTATTCAGATGCGTCATCCCAACTGCGGATATGGTCGAGGCCGAAGACTATGAAATTCGCGATGGCAGTAAGAAAAAGAAGGCAGGCTGCCCATACGTCCCGCGCGTAGTCGCTTGTATACATGCGCTGGGAGTATACGCTTTCCATGTCCGCAGGCAAAATGCGGCTATTTGACTATATGTTCCTGGCGTAGTTCTGAGACAAGCATCTCCGTAAAAATAATTGCACCGTTCTCATTGAGATGCATGATATCCGCAAACTGTGTATTTCCGAGCGAAGGAATATCTTTTTCACTGAAATCTATGAAATGCATGTTTGGATATGGGGCTATAGCATTTCGGACTATATCATCAAAGTGAGCTTCCACTGCAGCCCCCTTTGTACCCTCGAGGATCGGCCGCCAAGCCGGAGCGATAGGACCTTTGTAGAGTACGACAGTGACATCAGAATGTCCGAAACCGTTTATTCCTCGTAAAAAATCCTGCAGGCGTAGACCATCGGTATCGGTATCTATATACCATTGCGGTGTCGCATCAAGCCATACTAGATGCGCAGGATCAAAGGTATCGGTGCGAGGCTGGAAACCTTTTCGCTGCAGTGTCGTGTCATCCATTTGCGTTTTGTCGGGCGAAAAGTCCCCCCGGGCGAAACGTTGGAAGTCATCAGTCTGAAATTGCAGTAGAGAATTGTAATAATTCATGTAGAAGCGCAATGTGGTGAAATCCAGAGGGGCATTCGCAGCGACTTCGGGATTTATAGGTAATACTTCTGAGTCATAGTCACTTATCTGATCACTGGTCACACTCACGATGAGTATCCTGCCTTTGACGAGCGCATGACGGGCCGTAAGTGCATCGTATGCCTCTTCCAGCATGCCGCTTCCGATGGCTATATTTGCGGAATCGAGACCCGTTTTTGCGGTAAATACCGCGGGTACGAAGCCGGTCTGCGCGCGGGAATCTCCTGCGGCGATAACGCGAGGATGAGTGTCGGAGAGGATGAGTTTATCGATTTTGTCTTCAAGTACAGCATGACGGACGTCCGCGCCGGAGCGTGCGTGAAGAATGAAGGCGCCAACTAATAGCATAGACGGTAGTGCAACAATAATGGCTTTTCCGAGAAGACGTGCGGAATCGGACATATCAAAATTGGAAATAGATGAATTGCGTATTGCCCGGTACAAAAAAGACGAGAATAGAGAGCGTGAGCGCCCAATAGAGAGGCCAGCGCACGTACCATACTCTTTCGGCTATAAGCTGGAACGGACCTTTGTTTTCGTGCAGATGCTCGACGAGGAAGACTATCAACGCGAGAGTACAAGTTATCGCGAACGCATGCGACGATATGCCGATTAAAGACTGAAGGTGACCAATATCCGATATCCGCAATCCGGAAAAGAGATGAGTTACGGTATATAAAGCATCGGATAGGGAAACGGCGCGGAAGAAAATACAGGAAACCGTCATCAGGAGGAAAACGCATAGATTTTGAACAAGTGCATGCAGACGGGGAACCGAAGGAAGTCCGATAAGGGCGGCGATGCGTTCGCGCGCGTTCCTTGTCGCTTCGCCGACGACTATATAGCCGCCGTGGAGAAGACCGAAAATGCCGTATGTCCAGTTGGCGCCGTGCCAAAAGCCGGTGACGAGAAATGTGATGAGTGTCGCGAACGGAATGCAAAGAAAACCGAATCGCCGCCATGAAAATGCGAGCGGCAGGAAGAAATAATCTCTGAACCAGGAAGAAAGAGAGATGTGCCATCTGCGCCAGAATTCGACAATAGAGTGCGCTCTGAATGGACGGTTAAAGTTTTCTACCAATGTGAAGCCCATTACTTGGGCGGCTCCAAGCGCAATATCGCAGTAAGCGGAAAAATCAAAGAACAGCTGCAAAGTGAAAAATATACTGGCAATGACAAGCGGTACTCCGTGATATGCGGAAGGCTGGAGAAAAACATAGTCTACGACAAGCCCGAGGCGGTCGGCAACAACTACTTTCTTAAAAAAGCCCCATACCATACGGAGAAGCCCCGTCTTTATACGGTCATAATCGAAGCTGTGTATTTCATAAAACTGGTGAAGCAAATGTTGCGGTCTCTCAATTGGTCCCGCCACGAGCTGCGGGTAGAACATCACATAGAGGGCGTAGATACCGAGATGGCGTTCGGCTTTTTGTTTTCCGCGGTAGACTTCGAACACGTAGCTGAGACTTTGGAACGTATGGAAAGAAAGCCCGATAGGCAGCGCCAGTGTAAGAAGCCCGACCGGATACTTCCAGTCGAAAAACGCCGAGACAAGCGCCATGTTGGCGCTGAAGAAGTTGAAATATTTGAATACAAATAGAACGCCGACGAGAGAAGCAATGCTCACAAGAAGAAAATGCCTACGACGTGAGCCCGTCGAATTTTCGATAGCGATAGCCACCGAGTAGTCTATGGCTATGAGCGCGAGGAGAACGAGAATATAGAGGGGAATGAAAGCCATATAAAAAATACAGCTTGCTATAAGAAGAAGAAACCAGCGTGCGGAATGCGGCGCGGCAAAATATAGCAGCGTGACGACAGGGAAGAAAATAAGAAATTCCACCGAGATGAACGACATCGCTGAAACTATACGTGAGGTGAATACGGATGCAATACGTTCATCTTGAGAGTACAATGCGGTACTTTATGACCCCGAAAATCGCTATCATTACAGGCGGCAGCGGCTACCTGGGCCGCGCTGTAACTGCGCAATTGAGGGAAAGAGCATGGGTTGTGATCTCGCTAGCAAGGAGCGAGATTTCCGGAGAATTTCAATGCGACGTCTCGGACGCGGATTCGGTACGGACAGCCATCTCACACATCATGGCAAAGTACGGACACATTCATGCCGTAATCCACGCGGCATCGCCGAAACTTGAACGCGTACCCACGGAAAAGGCGAGTGCGAAGTCAGCCGGAGAACATATGCAAGTCGCCCTCGACGGGGCGCGCAATCTTTTGGACATTGCAGGAGCCCATATCGCAAACGGCGGTGTTTTTATCGGGGTAACAACTTCCGCTGTACGAGCGGCAAAACCGCCTGCTATGGGTGGCTATGTAGCGGCAAAACAGGCGATGGAGGAATTTCTAAAAGAACGCGCAGAGATA
>Ga0207652_10003647_pt1 | contig 12672 bp, 11 predicted proteins | sample KBSC63BmetaG_FD_184334 | JGI IMG/M metagenome (GOLD analysis project Ga0207652, IMG submission 184334) | Corn rhizosphere microbial communities from Kellogg Biological Station, Michigan, USA - KBS C6-3B metaG (SPAdes) (version 2) | ecosystem: Host-associated > Plants > Roots > Rhizosphere ... | reverse complement strand
CAGCGAGGTGGGGATATTCGAGATATCGGTGAAATTGCTGTTGCCCTGGTAGGCCTGCGGGTAATCGGCGATGCGCCGGCCGTTGACCAGCACCAGCGTATGGTTGGGACCGAGGCCGCGCAGGTCCACCGCCTGCGCGCCGGGTGAAAACCCGTCGGTGGCCTGGTTGTTGTCGAGCGCGCCCAGGTTCTGGGTCAGCGAGCTCATGAGATCGGGGACGTTCGCGAAACCGCGGCGCTGGATGTCCTGCGCGGTGATGGTGACCACGGGCGCAGGGCCCTCGATCTGCGAGCGCGGAATGCGCGAGCCCGTCACCACCACTTCCTGCAGGGTTTTGGGGGCAGGCTCGGCGCGCGAAGCGCGCGCGCTGGCGGCTGGCGTTGCCGGCTTCGCAGGCGTCTTGACGATGACCACGGCACCGGAAGCGTCGCGGCGTGCGCCATAGCCCGTGCCCGCGAGCAGATCGGCCAATGCCTGCTGGGCGGACAGCTTGCCGTGCGCGCCGCGCGTACGAAGCCCCGCCAACTGATCGGTGCTGTAGACGAACTGCACGCCGGTCTGACGCGCAAGCGTATCCAATCCGCTGACGAGGCTGCCGGCCGGGATGTCGATTTCGGCCGTTTGCTGCTGGGCCCATGCAAACGCGGGCGACATGCAGGCCAGCACCAACAGGACACGAGCCAGCAGGCCGCAGATGAACGGTTTGAACATGTTCCCCTCCCGGATGGCGCCGGTGGGCGCCTTTCCAAACAAGACGAACCAGCGCGACCGATCCCCCGCATCCCGACGCAGGTTCAATCGGCGCCTTGCGCGGCCCCCCGGCGCGACAACACGATATGGTTGCCGCGTTGCTCCGCCTGCACCGGGAAAACCGCCTGCATCAGCCGCACGAATGCGTCGCTGTTGTCGAGCTTGAAATTGCCGCCGACGCGCAATGCATCCAGTGACGAATCCGCGATCACGATCTGGCGCGTGTTGTAACGGTTGAATTCACGCACCGCTTCGGCCAGCGGCGTGCGATGGAAAACCACGAAGCCGCTGCGCCAGCTGAGGGCTTCTCTGGCTTCACCCGCCGTCACTTGGCTGATCGCTACGTCGTCATCGGCAATGGTTGCAATGCTGCCCGCGGAAAGCATCGCCGGCGGCTTGGCAGGGTCCTTCGCGGATTGCAGCCGTACCAGGCCGCGCGTCACCACCACGCGCAGTTGGCCCGCGTCACGGCGCACATCGAAGCGTGTGCCGACCGCGATCACGTGATAGCCGTTGGCATGTACCACGAATGGCCGTGCGGCATCATGGGCGACATCGAAGTAGGCTTCGCCGCGGGTGAGTTCGAGATCGCGCTCGCCCAGCGAGAAGGCCATGTGCAGATCGGTTTCACTGCCCAGCGTGGCGGTGGAACCGTCCGGCAGGTGCACGACTTTGCGCGCGCCCATGGCGGTTTCCCAGGCGGCGCGGTCGACGCGTGTGTAGTCGTGCCAAACGAAACCGCCCGCGATGGCGGCGGCGATCAGCAGGCTTGCGGCAATGCCCGCGAAGATCGGCCAACGGCGGTGTTTGCGCAGGGTCGTGTGACGGCCGCGCGTGGTCGCCCTGTTGCTGCCGATGGCTGGCGCGAAATAGGGCGAATGCGCCCATTCGCCGCGCGCGGAAATGTGTCCGCCCATGTCGCCGGCGGCAAAAGTTTTCAGCCGTGCGGATTCCTCCCACGCCGCCTCCAGGCGCAGGAAGGCGACGCGGTGCGCGACGTTCTCGCCCAGCCACGCATCCAGCGCGGCTTGCTGCCGATCCGCCCAGCTGCCGGCATCGCGCCGGGCCAGCCACAGCGCGGCGTCGTGCTCGATTTGTCGATGATTGTCCGTCATGTCGATTGGCCCAGCCACGCGCGCACGCTGCGCGTCTTGCCCGGCGCGGCGCCCGCATCCGACCCTCCGTGGAAATAATTCGCCAGCATGCGTGATCCCTTGGCAATGTGCTTTTCGACGGTCTTTTCGCTGATGCCGAGCCGGCGCGCGATTTCCTTTTGCGGAAGATCTTCGATCCGCCGCAGCCAGACCACTTCGCGGCACCGGTCCGGCAGGCGATCGAGCGCGCGCGCCAGCCGCGCCAGTGCCTCGCGGCCGCCCAGCCAGCGGCTCGGTTCCAGCTCATCTTGCATGACGTGCAACTGCTCGATATCACCCACCGCCGTGATCGGCACGATGCGCTGATGGCGCACCCGGTCCACCAGCAGGTTGCGCGCGGTGGCGAACAGGAAGGATTTCGGGGAGTCAGGCATTCTGCGCGTGGCCGCCTCGTACACGCGCACGTAGACCTCCTGGCGCAGGTCGGGTACTTCGTTGTGGTCGCGCCAATTGCGGTGCAGGAAACGCATCAGCGCCTGCTCGTGGACAAGCACTTCGCGTACAAACCAGTCGTCGACCGTGCTCCCCATGCCGCGAAGATAGCGCAACCCGCGACACCGTGGGCGTGTGCCAAAAAGCATGGGGGAAACCCGGCGCCGCTTCGTCGCAGTGGTATGGCACGAGGGGCGCGCTCGCGACCGTCGAAGGGCGGCCGCAGCGTTGCGTCCGGCGATGATCACAGAGGCGCGGGTGTGAAACTTCGAACGCGGCGTGGCGGGCTTGGATTGCTGTTGGCGTGCATGGTGTTGCTGGCTTCGGCAGCCTGCGCGTGGGCACAAGGCAAAACCGCGGCTTACGAGTATTTTGCCGTCGGCAACGTCGCGGCGAAAACGCCGGACAAGACCTCACCCGGATTGCTGCTGATGGGTGGCGGCCGCGAGATCGACGAGGCGTTCAAGTGGTTCGCGGCGCAGGCGGGGCACGGCCACATCGTGATCCTGCGCGCGTCCGGTGACGACGCGCTGCAGAAATACATCTACCGCGACGTCGGTGGCGTCGCGTCGGTGCAGACGTTGATCTTCCACGCGCGTGCACCCGCCAGTGATCCCCGCGTGCTGGCGATCGTGAAACACGCCGACGGCATCTTCATCGCGGGTGGCGACCAGGCCAACTACGTCCGCTTCTGGAAAGACACGCCGTTGAACGCGTTGATCAACTCGCACGTGCGCGCGGGCAAGCCGCTCGGCGGCACCAGCGCGGGACTCGCAATCTTGGGTGAATGGGGTTACGGCGCGATGGACGGCGGCAGCATCACGTCACCGGAGGCATTGCGCGACCCGGCCGGATCGGCGGTGACGCTGGTCGATCACTTCGTCACGTTGGCGGTGCTGCAGGGCGTCATCACCGACACGCATTTTGCGCAACGCGACCGCTTGGGTCGGTTGCTGGCGTTCGTCGAGCGCGTGGCAAAAGATCATCACACCGCCGCGGTCACCGGACTGGGCGTGGATCAGGACAGCGCGTTGCTGGTGGGGGCGAACGGCGATGCGCGTTTGCTGAGTCGGCATGCGGATGGTCACGCCTGGGTCGTGGTGCCCCAGAAATTGCGCGACGTCGAACGCAAGGGCGGCCGTGCGGCGCTGGATGCCTATCTGAAAGATCGCGTGACGCCAGGCAAACCGCTGAACCTCGATGGCTACGTCGTGACCGGCGTCGGCACCGCAAGCCGGTTGCGTCTGCCCGATTGCACCGTGCAAAACGCTGCCTTCGTGAAGCACATCGATGTCGTCGATGGACGGATGATCGAACACACCGACGATCGAATGCGGGATGGTCACGGCGCGTCGCGTGCCGACCTGATCGATGACAAGCTCGCACAACCTTGATTCAGTCTGCCCGGCGTAGGGTTGGCGGCATCGCCACGAGGAGTCCCCGCCATGCGTCCAGTCCCCGTGATGTTGATGGCGGCCTTGGCCGTTACCAGTTGCGCCGCACAGGCCGCGCGTGACCCGGCGCCAGTGCAGACTGCGTCTGCCGCCGCGCCATCGTCCGCGCCGTCGAACACGGGTCTCGCAAGCCTCAACGATAGCCAGTGGCGTTTCGTCGAGCTCGATGCTCAGCCGGTGCCTGCGGGTATCAACGCGACCTTGCGGTTGCGTGATGGTCGTGCGGCAGGAAAATCCGGCTGCAATGCCTACGGCGCGCGCTACCACATCGCGGCAGATGGCAGCGCCGAATTCGAGCAAACCCTTTCCACCAAGATGGCCTGCCTGCAACCGGCGGGCGTGATGCGCGTAGAGCAGGGCGTGTTCAATGCGTTCCGGCACACCGCGAAAGTGGCGATCGTCAACGGCGAGCTGGTGATGCTCGACGCTGGCGGCAAACCACTTGCGAAGTTGGTGCCGGCCAACTCTCCGTAATGCCTACTGGTAGTTGATGGTGTAAGTGGCGATGCCTTTCACCGAGCCCGCGGTGACCGGCGTAGCGGTGCGGTAATAGCGCGCGAACAGGTTGATGGCGTAGCTGCTGCCGGACGTGGTGCCGGTACTGATGGCCTGGGCGGGATCATCGCCAAACGTGACCGGGGTGTTGCCGTCGGCATTCAGAATTTGCACGCCCACGTTGGTCGCGTAGCCGGCGCCTGCTGTTGGCGCGATCGCGCCAGTGCCACCGGCGAACGGACTTGTCGTGTTGAGGTTGATGAAAACCTTCTGGTTCGCCGGGCAGTTGACCAGTTGCAGGCTGAAAGGCGTGGAACCGGGCGTCGGGTTGCTCGCGAGTTGCGCCGCGGTCACGCTGGGCAAGGTGACTACCTTGTTGACCGAGCCGGGGTCGACATTGCAGGTCGGCACCTGGATGTTGATGGTGGCGCTGATGTTGAAGGTTTCGACGGGCTGCGGTGTCACGCTGCCCAGGCATCCTTTGTAATTGTTGCTGTTGCCGGGAATATCCGGGTTGTTGCAGATATCGATCTTCCACTGCGACAACTGGCCGGTCAGGGTGCTGTTGTTGGGTGGCAGGTAGGGGCCGGTGTAAACGAGTTGCAGGCTAGTCGTTCCGTTGAACGTGCCGCCGACCGTGGGAGAATTCGGATACAGGGCCAAGAGAGCGCCAGCGTCAGGGTACAGCAGGCGGTAGGAAATACCGGGGATGCCCGTGGGGATAAGCGTGTTGTCGCCATTGACCGGGGTCTGTCCGGCGATGGTGTTGACGATTCCGCCGTTGGTGTTGCCGTCGCATGCCAATACTGGCGGATTGGCCGGGCTGGCCGGGCTCGAGGTCCACAGCACGTCGCCGATCTGCGTGCTGGGTGTAAGCGTGATGGTGCCGGCGTTGAAGGTGACGGCTGTTGCCGCGCCACTGGAGAATCCGCAAGCTGCCCACGCTGCGCATGGCATGCTGGCCACGCCGATCAGCAACAGGCAGCCGCACAGCAGGCGGAGCAGGCGTTGTGACCGGCCGCGTGTCGGGTGCTCGCGAGTCGCCGCGGCTGGAAGAGTCAGATGCATGTCGTGACCTTGTGAATCATGGTGCGGGTTGGCTGCGCACCGCGCCAGCCGATCCGCGTGGCGCGGGACCCACGCGCTTGCAGGTTGACAAGCGGTTTCATGGCGCGTCTCCGGTTTGTGCGTGGGCGATTGCGCGACCGGCGTTGCAGGTGACCTCGACGGGCGCCTCGGCCTGCGCGGATTTGCCGGATACCGGAACCGCGTAGGCGGACGTGCAGGATTGCATTGCATTTTCCGTACCTTGCCACTGTGCGCTCAATTCGCCGGGCTTGCTGGTCACCCGCAGCAACGCCAATCCATCTTGACCGACGGTACCGATGGCCTGGCCCTTGGCGTCCCTGATTTCGGTACCGAAGGGCAGGGTCTTGCCGTCCGCCGTATGGATGCGGACGATCAGTGCCTGTCCGTAGTGGCTCTTGAAATCAACCCTCACGATCGCGCCCGCGTACGGCGCGACGTTGGCGCTGGTGGCGTCCAGCTGCACGCCCAGTGGCAAACCTTCCGGGTCGAGCTGGATGGTGTCGAGCTGATAAGGCGTGAGGTATGGCACCAGCGCGTAGCCGAAATGGTCCACACGCACACCCGGCGCGTTGAGGATGTGCGCGCCGGCCGCACCGGGCACGTGCACGATGGCGGCGGTGTCGCCGAGCGGCTGGCCGAAGGTGACGCCACCCTTGTGCGCGACCAGCGCGCCGCTGGCGCCGAAGGATTCCTGTGAATAGCCGCTGCCCTTGCCGACGCTGGCGTTCAATACTGCGTAGGGGCTGTTGTAACCCGCGTTCACGCTGACCGCGCTTCCCGTGCCGTCGCTCGGATGCGAGGCGCTGGCGCCGTAAACGAACTGGTTCCACTGACCAGCGGTGCCGCTCAGCACGGCCTGTTCCTGGCCGCCGTTGGCGTCGCTGTGGTTGAGGTTGACCGACAGGCTGGGCGCGTAGGCTTTGTTGCCGAGCGGCAGGCTTGCATTGAAGAACACCTGGTTGTCGTAGCCGCCGAACTGGGTGCGTCCGCGGCTCAAGGTGATGCCGTAGGCGAGCCGCCTGAAGTGGTTGCTGTAGCCCATCTGGAACTGGGTATCGCGACCATGCTGGTTCCAGTAATCATTGATCGACGCGTTGGCGTACAGCGAACCGCCGCTGTCGCCCAGCCGCTGGCTGAGGGTCAGGGTGAAGCGGTCCTTCTGCTGCAACAGGCCGGCCGGCGTGAACAGGTTGTCGCTGTTGTACGCGGTGCCGGAAAGCGCCGCGCGCTGCGCAGGTGTGAGCAGGCTCAGGTCCGGCACGCCATTGATCAGTGGAATGCTGGACGGCAGGTATTGCAGGGCGTTGAGGCCGCGGCGTGCGTAGTCGCGCGCGTACTCGGCGTTCTGCAGACTCATGAAACCGCTGGTGGAGTAACGGTATGCGGCGACGGTGAGCGTGGTGTCGGTTTCGGGGATGATCTTGCTGTAGGTGACGCGCAAGCTTTCGCCATTGTGCGTGCCGTAACCGGGGATGGCCGCGTGGGCCTGGGTGATATCCAGTGCCAGCGCGCCGAGGCGCGTATTGAACGCCGCGCCGACGAGAGCGGCTGCGTACCCTTCCGAGCCTTGCAGGCCCGCGTACCCGGTGACGAGGTTGTTGAAGCCGTGCTGGACCGTGGCCTGGACGACGCCGGGCTTGTCCTTGAGGCCGTTGTCGCGCACCCGACCCGCCGCCACGTCGAAGCGGGTAATCCCCGGCCGCAGCGACTGTGCCACCGAGGCATAGGGAAGCGTGAAACTGTGGGTGCGGCCGTCGGCTTCGGTGACCGTCACGACCAGATCGCCGCCGTAGCCGGCCGGGTACAGGTCGCGGATCACGAACGGACCCGGCGCTACAGTGGTCTGGTAAATCTGCACGCCATTCTGGGTGACGCTGACCTTGGCGTTGCTGTCGGCGACGCCACGCACCATTGGCGCATAGCCGCGCAAAGACTGCGGCAGCATGCGGTCGTCGGTACCGAGTTGCACGCCGCGCAAGCTGAAACTGTCGAACACCGCGCCGTCCGTATAGCTGTCGCCGATGGTCAAGGTGGAACGCAGTTTGGGCAGGTCGCGGCGCACGTAGGCATTGATGTTCTGCCAGTGCCGCTGGCCCGGTTGGTTGGCCGTGCCGGATTGCCAACTGACGGTCGAATCCTGGCGGAAGTGCCACTGCCCAAGATTCAGGCCCGCGTTGAGGCCAAGGTAAGTGCTGGTCTGGCTTTGGCCCGCGTTGTTGGTGTGGTAGGTATTGAGGTTGTAGTTCAGCAGGAAGGCCGGCACGCCCGCGTCCCAGGATGCCGGATCGACGTAGCCGCGCGGCATCTGGCCCATGTAGGCCTGTGGAATGCTGGCATCCAGCTTGAGGTCGCTTTGGTCGTACGCCAGTTTGGCGCCGGGTATCAGTTGCTCCAGTTGCACGCATGCGCTGGGCGTTTTCAGTTGCGGCATCGCGTCTGTCGCGAACTTTGCCGGGACAAGGCCCATGCGATCAAGCAAGCGCTGATCGACGCAAGGCACGGCGCTGGCGTCCGGAGCTGGGGCGGCAAAACGCACATCGAGCCGGCCGATCCAGTTCTGGTTGACGGAGACATCTACGTTGTAGATGCCCGGCAACACCAGGTTGCCGTGCGCGAACCGCGCCAGATCGGCGGCGTTGCTGTCGCCACCTGCCAACATGCTGCGGTCGAATTCAGCGAGGCCGCTGGCCGCGGCCGCGGCATGCGCTGGCGTCGTCCATGTGCTCGTGGCCAGTCCCACGGCACAGGCGAGCGCGAGTGCGGTGTATTTCAGCACCGGGACGTGCGTGCGACTGGCGCGACTGCGCGTCATTGCGCGATGACCCCCTTGTGGGTGTCGGCCGCGCCGTAATCATTGATTGTGGTGAAGACGATCGGTGTGCTGGCGGCGGGCGCTTGCGCGAAGCCTTTCAATGGCATGCGCAGGTTGTCGAAGGGTGCGACCATGCCGTCGGCACCTTCGATGGGCTTTGGGTCCGCGCCGAGCGCAAGGCTGCTGATGGTGATGTAGTACGGGGTTGGGTTGTGGATTTCCAGCGCCGCACCATGGCCGGCCGTGGCCTTGAAAGTGAGTTGGTCGGGCGCTGTCAGAGGGTCGCCCGGCAATTTGGCCGGGCGATAGAAAAGTTTGATCCGGCTGCGGATGGCGAACTGCAGATAATTCTTGCCGGCATACTCGGGTCCGGTGGCTTTCGGCGGGACCTCCAGCACGTTCAGCCAGAACACCGATTCGCGGTCGCCGGGCAGCGGCTTGGCGCCCGGCACGAACAGGATGCGCAGGCTCTGGTCCTTGTTCGGGTCCATCCGGAACAGTGGCGGCGTGATCAGGAACGGCGTGCGCGCGGTGTCCGGCGTGGACTTGATATCGCCGTCGTCGATCCATGCTTCGACCAGCGCAGGACGCGAGTTGTCGTTGGTCAGGCGCACCGTGGCCTCGCCCTGGGCGGCGTTGAAGACCACGCGGGTACCCGTGATCACCACGCTGGCGTGAGCCAGGGGCGTGGCCAGGCACAAAGCTGCCGCAGCCGCGCAGAATGCGCGGGTCAAGGTTTTCATGGTTTGTCTCCAGCCCGGTCGGGCCGATGGGCCCGCCGCGCGTGTCAGGTATCGCGCAGCGGGCGCTCGCCAGGCTTACTGGTAGTTGATGACGTACTGGACCGAGGTCGACACGCTGCCGGCTGTCGGCGCGGCATTGGCGACGTAGTACTGCGCCTTGTAGTTCAGCGTCGCAGCGCCGGTACCGCTCACCGCGACCTGGTCGGTGACGTTGGCGTTGCCTGTCGGTGCCGCGGTGCCGATCGTGAACGCGGAGTTGCTGCCGTCCAGCAGCTGCACGTCCACGCCGGTCGCGTATCCGGTGCCGGTGGTGTTCTTCAACCCGCCGGCGACCGATGCATCGGCGTTGGTCGACGAGTAGAATTGGGCACCGACCTTGATTGCAGTCGCGTACACCGGGCAGCCGGTCAGATTCAGCGCGAATCCCGTGGCGCTGGCCGCGTAGGCGCCGACGCCGTTGGTCGCGAGGGCACTCGTTTGCACGTTCGGCAGCGCGACCGTGAAACTGCTGGTGCCACTGTTGACGTTGCAGGTGTTGGTCAATACCTGGCCGTTGATGGTGATGGTCCCGCTGTCAGCCGCGTTGGCGGTCGGCGCGAGGGCCAGGGCGCATGCGACGGCCAAGGCGGTAGGCAGCAAGGTGGACTTCAGGTTCATGGCTTCGATCTCTCTGTGTAAGGGTTGGCAGTCCCGACTTTTCGGTTTGCTTGTCGGGTTCGGCCAGCACGGGTACACGATCCATGCCAACTGACAGGTGCGGAACAATTGATTACAGATGTGACGCAGTCGTCATATCTGTAACAGGATTGTGAAGTACGTCAACAAATGTAAAAGTTGGCTTCAGTGCTGGCTTTGCGGGCTGCTCTCCTTCGTTTTCAGAGGCTCGTGAGCGCCAATCGCCGTGGCGGCCAGATCGGAGGTGGTGGCTGACCCCTGTTGACCTGCCATGGTTGACTTGTGAGTCATTAGCCGCAAAAATACGCGGTCTTTGTGATGCAAACCGTTGAAACCCGGGTGTTGTCAAACATCGCCGGGTTTTTCGCGTCAGTGCAGGGAACTGGAACGCGACGCGCAAGCGGCGCGGAACTGCGGGTCGGCGCGGCAGTTTTATGAGGTGACGTAACAACAGAATCCGGAGGGATACCCAAGCGGCCAACCGGGGCAGACAGGAAATGTGATCTGCTGGCTTACGCCTTCGTTTGCTCGCTCGGGATCAATCAATCAGTTTCAGAAAGCCAAATTTCCGGAGGGATACCCAAGCGGCCAACGGGGGCAGACAGGAAATGTGATCTGCTGGCTTACGCCTTCGTTTGCTCGCTCGGGATCAGTCAATCAGTTTCAGAAAGCCAAATTTCCGGAGGGATACCCAAGCGGCCAACGGGGGCAGACTGTAAATCTGCTGGCTTACGCCTTCGGTGGTTCGAATCCACCTCCCTCCACCAAAGCAACGCCCGCGTGCGGGAGTAGTTCAATGGTAGAACTTCAGCCTTCCAAGCTGATAGCGCGGGTTCGATTCCCGCCTCCCGCTCCATTGATGAATTCCGCACAAGACGAAACTTCGCTCACATAGCTCAGTCGGTAGAGCACTTCCTTGGTAAGGAAGAGGTCACAGGTTCGATTCCTGTTGTGAGCACCATCTCGGCGTGGCCGAGGGCAGCTGAGGCAAAGAGCAATTCAGTTCGCAAATGAACGCAAAGGACGCGGATAAGAGCCAAATCAAATCAAGCGGCTGTTTTTGATTCTATTCGCATTCATTCGCGTTCATTCGCGGACCCCAGGATTTTGATGTTGAAGTTTCAAGACCAAGACTAGACACCAAGGGTAAAGGGCCATGTCCAAAGAGAAATTCGAACGCAAGAAGCCGCACGTAAACGTGGGCACGATCGGTCACGTGGACCACGGCAAGACGACGCTGACGGCGGCGCTGACGAAGGTGGGCGCGGAGCGTTTTGGCGGTGAGTTCAAGGCCTATGACGCGATTGACGCGGCGCCGGAAGAGAAGGCGCGCGGGATCACGATTTCGACGGCGCACGTGGAATACGAAAGTCCGAAGCGGCATTACGCGCACGTGGATTGCCCGGGACACGCGGACTACGTGAAGAACATGATCACGGGTGCGGCGCAGATGGACGGCGCGATCCTGGTGGTGTCGGCGGCCGATGGCCCGATGCCGCAGACGCGCGAGCACATCCTGCTGGGCCGCCAGGTCGGCGTGCCCTACATCGTGGTGTACATGAACAAGGCGGACATGGTCGATGACGCCGAGCTGCTGGAACTGGTCGAGATGGAAGTGCGCGAGCTTCTGTCCAAGTACGAGTTTCCGGGCGACGACACCCCGATCATCAAGGGTTCGGCGCTGAAGGCACTGGAAGGCGATCAGTCGGAAATCGGCATTCCCAGCATCATCAAGCTGGTGGACGCACTGGACTCCTGGATTCCCGAGCCCAAGCGCGACATCGACATGCCGTTCCTGATGCCGGTGGAAGACGTGTTCTCGATCTCGGGTCGCGGCACGGTGGTCACGGGGCGCATCGAGCGCGGCGTGGTCAAGGTGGGCGAAGAAGTGGAGATCGTGGGCATCAAGCCGACGGTCAAGACGACGGTGACGGGCGTGGAGATGTTCCGCAAGTTGCTGGATCAGGGCCAGGCCGGCGACAACGCAGGTCTCTTGCTGCGCGGCACCAAGCGCGAGGACGTGGAGCGCGGTCAGGTGCTGTGCAAGCCGGGCACGATCACGCCGCACACCAAGTTCGAGTCCGAGGTGTATGTGCTGTCCAAGGACGAAGGCGGTCGACACACGCCGTTCTTCAAGGGCTATCGTCCGCAGTTCTACTTCCGCACGACGGACATTACCGGTGCGGTGGAATTGCCGGCGGGCGTGGAGATGGTGATGCCGGGCGACAACATCAAAATGGTGGTGACGTTGATCCACCCGATCGCGATGCAGGATGGACTGCGGTTTGCGATTCGCGAAGGCGGCCGCACGGTGGGCGCCGGCGTGGTGACCAAGGTTATTGAATAAACGTTATTGCCGCATAAAAGCATTGCGGCAATAACTCCCGCCGTTCATGCGACCCAACAGCCGGTCGCATAACGCCGGGGAAAGCGAAATAGCGAAGGGTTTAAGCGACAACACCAAGCAGCAAGCGCAAGACCGCCGAACAAACATCTACGCCAGTAGCTCAATTGGCAGAGCAGCGGTCTCCAAAACCGCAGGTTGGGGGTTCGAGTCCCTCCTGGCGTGCCAATGCGTGACCTGGATGCGAAGATAGCAGTGCCGGACAACAAGAAAACCATGAATGCAAAAGCGGAAACGATCGGAACCGGCAAGGCAGCAGATGTCGGGCTGCTGACGCTGGCAGTGGTGATCGTCATCGCCGGTGTGGCGGCTTATTACATGTTGCCGACCACCGTTGCGCCGATCTGGCACACGCTGTGCGTGGTCGGCGGGATCCTGGTCGCCTGCGGTGTGGCCTGGTTCACGACGCCTGGGCGTGGCGTGCGCGACTACCTGCGCGAAACCCAGTTCGAAATGCGCAAGGTGGTGTGGCCGACGCGCGAAGAAACCATCCGCACGACCTTGGTGGTAATTCTGGTGGTGGTCCTGCTCAGCATCGTGCTGGGCGTGATCGACATCATTTTGAAGTCGGTCATCCTCGATTGGTTGCTGAAGCTTTGAACATGACAGAAACGACAGGCAAACGCTGGTACGTGGTCCACGCCTACTCGGGCTTCGAGCACCA
>Ga0207652_10003646_pt1 | contig 12672 bp, 12 predicted proteins | sample KBSC63BmetaG_FD_184334 | JGI IMG/M metagenome (GOLD analysis project Ga0207652, IMG submission 184334) | Corn rhizosphere microbial communities from Kellogg Biological Station, Michigan, USA - KBS C6-3B metaG (SPAdes) (version 2) | ecosystem: Host-associated > Plants > Roots > Rhizosphere ... | reverse complement strand
CCTGACGGTGATCCCGGTCGCGCTCGCACAGCGGTTGATGCGCGACACCGGCGTTCTCCGCCGTGGCGCAACGGCACCGGTGGTCGCGAAGTAAAAGGAGGCTCGAGATGAGCGCAACGAAGACGTCGTACCAGGCCTTCATCGGCGGCGGCTGGGCGGACAGCGCCTCCGGCGAGACGATGGAGGTGATCGCCCCCGCGACCGGCGAGGTGATCGCCGAGGTTCCGCGCTGCTCGGCCGAGGACGTCGACCGGGCGGTCGACGCGGCGAAGGCGGCGCTGCCGGATTGGCTCGAGAAGACGCCGAAGGAGCGCTCCGAGCTCCTGCACAAGCTCGCGGACGTCATGGACGAGCACGCCGAGGAGCTCGCGCAGCTCGAGTCGGTGAACGTCGGCAAGCCGCTGATGGCCTCGCGCGACGAGATGCCGTTCTCGGCGGACAACCTCCGCTTCTTCGCGGGCGCCGCGCGGCAGCTCGAGGGCAAGTCGGCCGGCGAGTACATCACGGGCTACACGTCGATCGTGCGCCGCGAGCCCCTTGGGATCGTGGGCGGTATTGGGCGGGAAACTCTCGGCAAGCCGAAAACATCGCTCTGGATTGTCGACGACGACACGCTCGTCGTGACTTATGTTACCCGCGAGCCGGTCTCATCGCTTTCGAAGAGAGGGGAGGGCGCGCCAACCCTCCCGCTGCGTTTACGAGCCATCTTCGTGAACGCGTCCGATGGAAGCGTGAAGAATGTAAAACTCTGGCCGATTGAATCACGCGATGCCGGCGTGATTGCCATTCATGACGGAGTTTTGGTGATGCAAGCCGGCAGCAGAGTGTGGGAGTATTCCAGAATCTCTGACGAGACACGCACTTTACAGTTGCCAGAAATCGAGTCCAGGAGGTGGCATCCCCATCCATCCCCGAGCGGAAAGAGCATTCTTTTCGTGGCTACGAACTTGAGAACGACTGCACCTGTAGCATGGGTCTGGCTGGACACGGAACAGTTCCGCATCAAAGCCTCCTGGAAAGAAATTCAGAGCGGCTGGGTTGGCATTTCCGACCACGAGATCGCGATGACTACATGCGTATGGATCTCCAGTTGTCAGCCCCAGGTGCAAATGCGAGGCTTGGACGCGGCATGGAAGACGATTGCACCTGCGAGCAACAAGAATAAGCCGCGTCCCAAGTTCGTCAACGATCAAACCCTGGTATTGCTCGGTGACCCGACGAGAATTGTCGATACAGATGGTCATCTTCTGTTTACAGATGAAAACCTCAAGCATGCGGAGGGGTGTTGGTGGGCGGAGCCATTTCCGTCTGCGAATGGGCTGAGGTTCGCCGTTCCATCATGCAAGCTTAAGGGCGCTTTCCCTACCCTCGACCTTGGCGGCGCCGATGTGCTGAAGAGAATCATTCTCTATGATTCTCCGTTCCATCAAATTGCCTACACACTTGATCTCAGCGGGCCAAGAATTCAGGACTTGGCGTACATGGCCATGTCCCCCAATGGACTACAGCTTGTGATTTTGAAAAATGAATCGCTGGAACTCATCAAACTTCCTCCGATCACATAGTCAAAGGACGGTGGCCCACGCTTCTCTTGATTTTTCGGCCGGTTCTATAAAAGGGACTGTCAAGGGAATGTTTTTCCCCTGAAAAACCGGGGACAGACGGGGCGTTTTCTGATGATCTTGGTTCCCATGAAGACCGAACTCCTTGAGGCTCTGAAACGGCCTCTGCTGCACCGGTTGGAACGCTGAGGCGGCCATCTTTCATAGGGGAGCTAGATAATAGAGACCGTGCACCCGAGTAACTGTCTTACCGCGTGTTTCACACAGCACTGAAACGTCCCGCCCGTCTGTCCCCGGTTTTCATCACCTAAAACTACCACGGGCCGGCGCTCGCAGAATGAAACGCGCAGAGACCTGGTTGGATCTCCGCGCGCAGGTAAACCAACGACCGTTTAGCTTATTTGGTTCACCTAATCGATGTCTTTCTCCTTGCTCGGCTTGGGAATGGCGCCTTCGTCGAAGAGGTCGCGCAGATCGATCGCATTTGCAGCATCGCCCAGGAACGGACCCGCGGTACGAAAGATTTCCTGCATGGTGCGCAGATCAGAAGAATGGGTGAAATTCAACGGGCTTGCGTAGGGAATCCCATTCACGTTCTTGTGCGCGCGCGGCGAGATCACGATCTCCGGAACCGTGTGATTGAAGTCGTCCGGATTGTCACCGGCCACGCCGTCCTGCTCTGATTCGTCCCACCACAGGATGATGGCCCCGTGCTCCTTGTAAGCTTTTGACGCCATGATCACAGGAACAATCTGGCGCAGGAAGTCGTCGCCCTGCAGGATCTTGGCGGGATCGCCGGCCAGGCCTTTGTAGCCGCCGGCCAGCGTTGTGTGCTGGTCATTGAACTGGTCAGGCGTAATGAAGTTGTAATCGGCCACGGTATTGTTGGCCAGATCGGCAAACAACTGCTGCAGGGGCGCGTATTGCAGTCGCAGCGGGTTCGCCGTGCTCGGATCGTTACCGCCACTGCTGTCGGTGAAGAACACCATGGGATTGTGTTTGGCGGCGTAGTTGAACTGGTTCGAGCCATTGAACTGATTGAAGCTGCCGGGCGCGAATGTCCCGGAGAGACTCCTCAGAGGAACAGTCCACTGCTCACGCGGCAGCGGCACGTTCGTAAGCTGGCCGCCCACCGTGGTCAAATCGATATCTTCCTGGTAAGAGCGCCAGGTCTTTCCTGCGTTCGTCAGCAGCGTGACCAAGTGCGCGGTTGTATTCTGCTCCGTCCCGCCAGCCGTGGCAAAGGGATCGTTGTCATTGAACACACCGAAATTGTCGCCCCCTTCCGCCCAGATGTAGTTCGGTTCTGAAGGATGGATATGGGGGTTGCTCCCGCCCGGAGTGGCTAGGACATTGTGATAGTTCGTCGCAAAGGCAACCTGCTTACTAATATTGATCACCTTTCCGTCGACAAGCGCAAATCCGGTGCCATCGACGAGGCTGTTGATGAAGGGAGCGTTGGGATTGTGAAAGATCTGCTGGATGTTGCCGCTGAACTGGTTCGCCGGCTGCGTCCAGTTGTGGTTCTCCATCGCGATCACGAAAATGGTTTTGATCTCCTGCGCGCCTGCCTTGATACTGCCGGTTGCAGCGACGAGGGCAAGCATCACCAGCGTTTTGAAGCATTTCACGTGCGACATTCATTCCTCCATAGAAGATGGGGTCCGAAGACTTCAGCCCCGGGTTTATTCCACGGCTATGTTCCGCCGCTCAGGTTCTACGGATAACAGGTGCGCAGGAAAGCTTGGTGAAAGGAGTGTTGTTTTTCGATGAATTGCTTTTTACAAATCGGGCCCGGCGTTCTTCAACAATGAGAGGTCCTGCCCTCATTCAATGTTTGCGTGGTGGCGAACATCTGATCCGCGAACCCAGAAAATTACATCCTCGGCGATGTTCGTGGCATGGTCGCCAACCCTCTCAAAGTTGCGCGCGATGAGCAGGGCGTCAAGGCACTGAGGCACAATTTCTGGATTCTGGTGCATTCGGTGGACCACAGCCTGGAAGACTTCGCGATTCATGCGGTCTACAATGTCGTCCATCTTGAGCACAGCGTGCGCCATCTCTGAGTCGCCATTAATAAACGCGTCCAGGGCGCGCCGCACCATGCCGGAAGCTGCCCCGGACAGGCGCGGGATATCGACCGGCAGATCCGCCTCAGGAAGAGAAACCAGATTCATTACCCTTTCGGCGATGTTGACCGCCTGATCGCCAATCCGTTCAAGGTCCGCGTTGATCTTCGTCACTGCCGTGATGAAGCGGAGGTCCACTGCCATAGGCTGCTGCATAGCGAGAAGGTCAAGCGCGAGCTCGTCAATTTCGCGCTCCGCCATGTTGATGGCGGTTTCGCCGTTAAATACGGCTTCGCAAAGCGCCAGGTCGCGCAACTGGTAGGCTTGCGTGGAGCGGTCAATTGCCTGTTCAGCCATGCCGCCCATGGCCAGCAGTTTCTGTTTCAGTTCATCCAGTCCTGCATGAAATCGAGTACGCATTATCCGAACCTGCCTGTGATGTAGTCCTCCGTACGCTTGTCCTGCGGAGTGGTGAACAGCTTTTGCGTGCGGTCAAACTCCACCAGCCGGCCCATGAGGAAGAAGCCGGTGAATTCAGCCACGCGCGCCGCCTGCTGCATGTTGTGCGTGACGATCACGATGGTGTAGCGCTCTTTTAATTGATCGATCAAATCTTCGATTTTCGCGGTTGATATCGGATCGAGGGCTGAGGCGGGCTCATCCATCAGCATCACTTCCGGTCCCACGGCCAGAGCGCGGGCAATGCACAACCGCTGTTGCTGCCCGCCGGAAAGGCTGGCTCCGGATTTCTTTTTGAGATCATCCTTGACTTCATCCCACAGCGCCGCCTGGCGCAACGAGCGTTCCACGGTTTCATCCAGTATGCGCCGGTTGCGGACACCATTCAGTTTCAGCCCCGCAGCCACATTGTCATAGATAGACATGGTGGGAAACGGGTTCGGCTTTTGAAACACCATGCCCACGCGTCGGCGCAACTCCCCTGCCGGCGTTCCATTTCCGTAGACATCGATCGAGCCGATCTGGACATTTCCCTGTACGCGCGCATCCGGCACCGTTTCATGGAGCCGGTTCAGACAGCGCACAAACGTGGATTTGCCGCAGCCCGATGGCCCGATGATGGCCGTGGCATGCTGGGCCGGCATGGTCATCGTGATCTCGCGCAGCGCCTGGGAATGGCCAAACCAGGCGTTTAAGCCCTCGACTTGGATGGGAACGCCCACGGTTACGCGTGTCCTTTCCGCAATCCACGATTGGCAAACAGCCGAACCACGCTGACGGTGCCGACAATCAGGACAATCAGCACCAAAGCGCCGGCCCATGCCTGGCGATGCCATTCATCGAAGGGGGAGATTGCGTAGTTGAAGATCTGCAAAGGCAGAGCCGCCGTCGGCTGATTGAGTTTGAAATTCCAGAACTGGTTCCCAAATGCGGTAAACAATAGCGGAGCCGTCTCACCCGCCACCCGGGCGAATGCCAGCATGATCCCGGTGATAATTCCGGAAGCGGCCGAGCGCAGCACGACGGAAACCGTAGTCCGCCAATATGGAATGCCGAGCCCTAAAGCGGCCTCGCGTACAGATTGGGGAACCATGCGCAGCATCTCTTCTGTCGAGCGAGTAACGGTCGGGACCATCATGATGCCCAGCGCGATGCCGCCAGCCAAAAGCGAGAAATGCTTCTGCGTGACCACCACAAGGGCATAGACTGTGGTTCCAATCACGATGGACGGCACACCGTTCAAGACGTCCGCGGTGAAGCGCACAATGTTGCCGTAACCGGTGCGCCCGTATTCCGCCAGGAAAACTCCGGACCCGATCCCAAGCGGGATGCCAATAGCGCTGGCGACGAGAAGGATTAGACCCGAGCCCCAGATTCCGTTGGCGAGGCCTCCACCGGCTTCTCCAACCGGTTGGGGAATTTTGGTCAATAAGTCCCAGTTGATGGCGCCTATGCCTTTATAGACAAGATAGCCAAAAATGGTAACCAGCGGCAGGACGACCAGAACAGCAGCGATGGCGGTTGCGCTCAGCGCAACTGCGTTCGCCAACTGTCTTCGCAAGCTTGTTGCTGCTGATATCATGCTATGGCCCTTTCCGGCACACCACGGGTCACGCTCCAAACCAACAGGCGGGCCAACACGTTGACGATGAGAGTAATGATGAAAAGCGCGAGGCCGATCTCAACCAGCGCGCTCAAGTAGAGATCGCCCGTGGCTTCGGTGAACTCGTTGGCGATTACGCTGGCCAGCGTGGATCCCGGTGCGAACAGCGAGTGCGCGATCTGCGGGGTGTTGCCAATCACCATGGTTACTGCCATCGTCTCGCCTAAAGCGCGGCCCAGCCCCAGGATGATTCCGCCGGCAATACCTGCACGAGCATTGCGCAGAACCCCGGTGCGCATCACCTCCCACCGTGTGGCGCCCAGGGCCAGCACGGCCTCGCGCTGCTGATGGGGGACAGCCATGACCACCTCGCGGGTGATGGACGCGACAATGGGAATAATCATGATGGCGAGAATGACTCCGGCGGCCAGCATGCCGATGCCGTAAGGCGCGCCTTCAAATAAACCTGTCCAGCCAAGCGTGCGCGCAAGCCAGGGTTCCACATAGTTACGAAGCAACGGAGCCAGCACAAAAATGCCCCAGAGCCCGTAAATCACGCTGGGGATTGCGGCCAACAGCTCAACCATAAACGAAAGAGTCCCTCGCAAGCCGCGTGGGCAAACCTCAGTGGTAAAGAGAGCGACGCCCACGGCCAAAGGAACAGCGATGACCAGAGCCAGGAATGAAGACACCAGCGTTCCGTAGATAAATGGAAGAGCGCCAAAATTACCGCCGACCGGGTCCCAGGCGCTGTCAATAAAGAAGCGAAACCCGAAGCTGTGGATTGACATTTGCGAGTGCCAGACGAGTTCAAGGATGATCAGGGCAACTACGGCTAGCAGCGAAATGGCACAGAGCAGGACCAGGGCACGAAAGGCCGGGTCGGCAAAGCGCCTCGCAGGCGGCAGGAGGACGGAAACAGACCGGGGCTCAATCCGAAGTGACTCTTTTGGGCGGGCAGCCGCTGGACGCGGCTTGAATTTAATTTTCGGAACCGCTTCCATGCCGCGAGATTACCAAAGCACTGTTAAGGGAGTGTTAAAACGACGTACCTGAAATTTCTGTCGTCGAGGCAACTCTGGATAGAGAGGATGCACAGCGCAGAGGGCGCCATGCGCCCCCTGTTGTTGCCGGCAAAACTTCACTGGATTTCCTTAATGCGAGCGCGCTCTTTCTCCGAGACTGATTTGGGTATAGGCGCATAATCAAGCGACGACGCCGCGGATTGACCATGATCGAGCATCCAGGTAAGGAATTCGGTGATCGCCTGCCGCTTTTGTGCGTCCTGCCATTTGGTTGGGATCAGCAGATAGGTGAAGCTGGCAACGGGATAGGCATCCTTCCCCGGGCTATTGGTGATGGAGACCACAAAATCATCGGGCATGGTCACTCCCGAGGCCGCTGCTGTGGTAGAAGCCAGGCTGGCCTTCACGAATTTGCCGGAAGCATTCTTTACGCTGCCGAAAGTGATCTTGTTCTGCAGCGCGTAAATTAGTTCGACATAGCCGATAGCTCCAGGTTGCTGCCGAACCAATCCGGAAACGCCTTCATTGCCCTTGCCTCCCAGACCCACAGGCCACTTCACCGAGGTATTTGATCCCACGCTTTCCTTCCACTCGGGGCTTACTTTTGACAAATAGTCTGTCCACACGAACGTGGTGCCGCTGCCGTCGGAACGGTGGCAGACAATAATGTCTTTTGCCGGCAGCTCCACGCCGGGATTTGCCTCGGCCAGCAATTTGTCGTTCCACTTGGTGACTTTTCCCAGATAAATTCCCGCCAGCGCCTCCGGAGTGAACTTGATCTCCTGCTGGACTTCAGGAAGGTTGTACGCGGGGACCACAGAGCCTAATACGGTAGGAAACTGAATAATCGGGCCTCTGAGCTGTTGTAGTTGCTCTGGTTTCAGCGGCATGTCGCTGGCGCCAAAATCCACTGTTCCCGCTTTCAGTTGCTGGATACCACCGCCGCTGCCGATTGATTGGTAATTGATTTCAATATCGGGGTGCTGCTTATGGTAGTCACTGAACCACTTCGAGTAGATCGGATTGGGGAAAGTGGCGCCCGCGCCATTCAAGTTTGTCTCTGCGCCAGCGAATGGACTCAACAACGCGGCGCAAATCAGTAAGGTTAAACCTCGAAGCATTCGGCTCGCTCCTCCTGCTCTGGTTGTAACTGCTGCCGGTTAAGCGCTTGTTAAGGAATTATGAACGTTTGATGAAAATGAGATGGAGAGTTTGTAGTACGCAAAAAACAGCAGACCGGACGGACTTTGAAATCAGGATTGCTGGACCGATGCTGGTAGTTGATTGTGACTGCCAACAGCAGCACGGGGCAAGCTGAAGAAGAAAGCCGAACCGTGGCCGAGTTCACTCTCCACGCGGACGCTTCCGCCGTGATTCAAAACGATGTGCTTGACAATGGCCAATCCGAGCCCGGTGCCGCCTGCTTCCCGGGAACGGTCCTTGTCAACCCGATAAAAGCGCTCGAAAAGCCGCCTGTGGTGCTCGGCGGCGATACCGGCACCTGAATCTCGAACGTAGAACTCCAGACAGTTACCCTGCTCACTTACACCTAAGGCAATCTGAGTTCCGGCCGGCGCGTACTTGCAGGCGTTTTCAATCAGGTTGGCAAAGACTTGCTGGATGGCTTCCTTATCAGCAACGACTGGCAGCGGACTGGAACTTTCAACGGTGAGCTGCTTGCCGTGCTGTTCAGCCAGACGGTGAAAGGTTACGCGAGCTTCCTGCAATAATGCCTCCGCCCGCACATTCTGGCATTCCAGTTTCCATTCTCCTGATTCGACGCGCGCCAGTTTCAGCAAGTCTTCGGTCAAGCGCGTCATGCGGAATGCATTGCGCCGGATGGCCTCAAGGAACTCGCGAGTGGAAGCATCCCAGGCTGCGCTCGGTTCCAGCAGTGTCTCCGTGTATCCCGTGATCGATGTCAAGGGAGTCCTGAGTTCGTGCGAAACGTTGGCTATGAAGTCCCGGCGCGTCTTTTCCAGCCGCTCCATGTCGCTTATGTCGTGCAGCACCAGAACTGCGCCTCCCGGCATGGGCGCCACCGTGCACTGAAAGATCCGCCCGGGCAACACGCTGACCGCGCGAACCGTCCGTACGTCGGCGGACACCAGCGATTCTTCCAGTGCCTCTACCACCTCGGGAGCGCGGACAGTTTCAATCAGCGAGTCGCGAACCTGCAACGCGGGCATCAAGCTGCCGAAAGCGCGGTTTCTCCACAACACTTTGTGATCGTGTGCAATGGCCAGCACCGGGTCCTGAATGCTGTTGAGCAGTGTTTCAAACTGATTACGGCTGGTCTCCAGTTCCTTGAACATTACTTCAAGCCGCCGGGCGGTTTTATCAAGCGCCGCCGCCACTTGCCCAATCTCATCGTAGGAATTATCGGCAATTCGGATTGAGAGGTCGCCTTCCGCGGTGGCTTCCGCGAATTGCATGATCCGGCGCAATCGGCGCGCGACCACTGTGGAAACGACTATTGCCAAGAGGATCGCGGCTACAAGGGCGATTGCTGATGCTCCAAGGATCGTCTTTCTTACATTCCAGACAGCCTGCTGAATCTCCACCAAAGGATAAGCGAGCCGCACAGCTCCGCCCTGCACCGGAGCGGCAACGTAAAGAAACTCGATTCCGAGGGTGTGGCTGCGTCGCGCGTTGCTACCAATGCTGCCATGAAGCGCAGCGATAAACTCAGGTCGGGTAGCATGGTTCTCCATTTCCGGCGGATTGGCTTCGGAGTCGGCAAGGACCTTGCCTTGCGCCGTGATCACCGTAGCGCGGGCATTCGCCAGGTTTCCTGCTTCTTTTACCTCCTGCTGTAACTCCGGCCGGTTTACATCCCGAACCTCATGCGCGAACATCTTCGTCTTGTCCGTGAGGCTCAACCTGATCTGGTTGCGCAGGGATGCCTCCCAGAAATGCGTCACGGCAATATCGAGTGTGACCGTCGCCACCAGGATCACCGCGGCAGCCCCGACCAGCAATTTGGCAAAGATGTGCGTCTTCATGGGCTTTTGGGAACCTGGAAGCGGTAGCCCGCACCGCGTACCGTGGTTATGTATCGTGGCGCATCAGGTTCAGTTTCGACTTTTTCCCGCAGCTTGCGAATATAAACATCCACCGAGCGCTCGGTCACGTAATGGGTGTCGCGCCAAACAGCGTCAAGCAGGTGGCCGCGCGTGAACATTTGCCCGGCATGACGGGCCATATGCTCCAGAAGCCTGAACTCGGTCGCGGTGGTCATAACCGGGTTGCCGCGCACCGTGACGGTCATGGCGCCGGTATCAATTTCAATCTCCCCAGCCTTGATTTTTGTCTCCTTCAGCGGCTGTTCAAACCTTCTCAGGACGGCTTTGACCCTGGCCACCAGCTCTCGCGGGCTAAATGGCTTGGTGATGTAGTCATCGGCCCCGATGTCCAGACCTGCCACGCGATCAGCCTCCTCGCCTTTGGCCGTGAGAAAAATCACCGGAGACGCAGCCAGCAGTCGCGATTCTCGTATCTGCCGGCACAGCTCGAATCCACTTCCTCCTGGCACCATGATGTCGAGCAGGAACAGAGTTGGAGGCCGCTTCACCGCTTCAGCGACAACGCCTGTGCTCCGTGAATAGGACTGCGTCTCAAACCCGGCCGCCTCCAGATGATGGCGGACCAGCCGCGCGATATCGAGATCATCCTCAACGATATAAATCAGCGGTTTCATGCAATTTCCCAAAGATCAGGGTACATGGTGCACGTTAAATAGATGTTAAAACGGACCAGCCGGGTCCAACAGGGACGGCACTCGCCGGAACTGATAAATCAGACTTTGACCGTCTATTAACGGCTTATTCGCAGCCCTTTAATACAGATCTTTTACCCTGGGCACGATACCACTGGACGATTCAACCCCAATGGTAGGGGGCATCTGATGCTAAGAGTTAACCTGGAATTTGTGAATCGCACTGCATTGCTCAAATGTAAAGGTGATGCAATTGTCGGCGACGAGGCGAATTACCTTTTTGATCTGATTACCCGTGACCATCAATGTGATGTAGTCCTCGATGTTGAAGGCGTTGAGGAGATCGGCAGTGAAGGATTACTGGTAATCAAAACCGGCTGTGAATGGTTGCACCGATTTGGCCATCACTTGTTTCTGAGAAATGCCGCCGGCGATCTGACCCGTGCCCTGGCGGTGCGGCCAGAGATCGTTTAAAGCTGAAATCATCTCAGATAAAAGGGATGATAAAAGGGATGATAAAAGGGATAAAAGGGGACAGCCTGAACTGCGCAGTTTATTTCTGGATCTCGGTAGAACAGCAGGAACTTGTCGGGAGGTGGCGGTCAACAGCGATGCTGGGAAAAGATCTAGCTATGCAAATAGCACATATAATCAGGATATGCAGGCATGCAGCAAATTATAAAAACAGGTATGAAAAAGAACCGTGCACTCAGGTTGATGAAGGTATCGTATGTCCTTCCGATAATCGTTGCCATTGTCCTCACGCGTTACGAACAGTTTGGCCTCTGGACAAGCATAATGGTAGGGTTTGCTGGCGGACTGGCATTGTTTGCCGTGGTCGCCCTGATCCTCTGGTTGACAACTGTACGCCCTCGGGGAATCGACTCGTAGTTGTCCGGCGGGTGGCCCAGCCTTTCAGCCCGATTTTCTGTCCCTCAAGACAATCTTGGGTGCGCCATCCTAGTGGCATGCCGATTCAGGGAGTTCTCACGACAACTCAGGAGCTCACGCAAGTGAGGCAGCCGTCGTGAAACGACGTATCGAACCAGCCTAACCGTTCAACTTCGCCTGCGCCGTCCTTGCCTTGAGGGGCGGCGCTGGCAAATGTGTGTGGCTCAGGCTGCCTTTTCGGCTTTCGTCCCAGCCTGATGCGCTACCACCTCACCGCTGATGACTTCAGGTGGGTTGGGGAGCAGCGAAGCAAGATTTTTACCGGCGTAGTCTGCTGCTGCCCTGACAGATTCTTCCGCGCCGGCGCGGTCGCGGAACACGTTTACTGAGAACATCTCATTTTCCCCTGCCGACGTCCAGAAATACTCGATAAAGCCCGGCAGTTTGCTGACAATCGGCAGAAATTCCTGCTGGATTCGACGTTTCAGCTCGGCACTGGAACCAGGAGCTATCTTGTAACGACGGACGGTCACGTACATAGTGTCCTCCTTTTCGTTAGTCACGAAGAAGGATCGAGTCTAATCCCGCTCCAAGAGGTATGTCGAATTGCGCCGCTCTCCTGAACGGATGGAAGGAAAAATGATCCGGCGGGTACAGACGCAGAATTTCGATTGTCTGGTGGCAGTCGCTGTCCACGCCTCTTGACTTATTCTTTATTGCTAACATTTGCGAAATATCAGGGGGATACAAACATGGTCGCTGCTGTCCAGGACGTCACTCGCTTCGGCGGGTGGCCCAGGCATTCAGCCCGCCATTCAGCCTCCGCGGCGAGGCGACTTTGCCATCTCCGAAACTGACACCGGTTGTAAACGATTCGGTCACGCTGGCCAGAACGGTGCTCGCCCAGCTTGAGAAATATTAAGCCGGGATCCTAAGACCCCGGCCCTCTGATTTGCAGTCAAAAAACCTTCATGTGGAAGGATGTTGAGCGGGAGCATAACACAGCTCGCCGCCGTCAGGTCCTTCTGATTACTGTTCCAGCTATGCTTCTGAGCGAGCCGGGTCCTGAGCCGGGAACCAGCGCTGAAATAGGAAAACTGACCCGAGCACGACGAACGTGACCGCAACAATCGCGGTGTTGGCAACGACGGAAATGCTCATTGCATTTGTCACGTCCGGAGTTTCTGTCATCGCGGTATAGCTCACGGCAAACATTGCGGTGTAGTGCATTGAGCAAACCGCGAATCCCATGATGGTCGCGCACATGGCTTTGAGGACGTTGTCACGTTCGCCGGTGCGGAACAGAGATGCCAGCCCCAGAGCTGCCAGCGAGACAACCAGCGCG
>Ga0207652_10003645_pt1 | contig 12675 bp, 10 predicted proteins | sample KBSC63BmetaG_FD_184334 | JGI IMG/M metagenome (GOLD analysis project Ga0207652, IMG submission 184334) | Corn rhizosphere microbial communities from Kellogg Biological Station, Michigan, USA - KBS C6-3B metaG (SPAdes) (version 2) | ecosystem: Host-associated > Plants > Roots > Rhizosphere ... | reverse complement strand
ACAGCCGCGTCTTGGTCGGGCCGAAATAGCCGTGAAAGACGTGGCCATGATAGGTGTGCACGCGCACCGGCACGCCGGCGAGCAGCGCCACCAGACGCCCGAGCGCGCCCGCCTTGGCCTTGTGCGTGTGCACGACGTCGGGCCGCTCGCGGCGCAGCACGCGCCACAGCTGCCACGCAGTCGACAGATCGCGCAGCGGCCGCAGCTCGCGCCCCAGCGACGGAATGAGCACGCGCGAGACGCCATACTCGTCGAGGAGGTAGCTCATGTCGGCTTCGCCGGGCTCGATCTCGCCGGTGACGAGGATCGTCTCGATGCCGTGCTCGTCGAGCCCGCGCGAGACCAGCGCGGCATGGATGGCCGGCCCGCCGACGTTGAGCCGGTCGATGATGCGCACCACCTTCATGCGGCGACGGCGCTCATGCGGCGACGACGGCGCGCGCCTCGGCGGCGAGGCTGCGCAGCCAGATCTCGAGCGTGAGCAGAGCCCACAGCTTCTGCCCGTGATCGCGCGCGCCACGCTGGTGCTCGTCGACGAGGCGGCTCACCACCGCGCGATCGAGCCATTGCCACAGCCGCGCGCCGTCGGCGAGATGATCGCCGAGGTAGGCGCGCAGATCCTGGCGGAACCAGGCGCCGAGCGGCACGCCGAAGCCCATCTTGCCGCGCGTACGGATCGGCGGCGGCAACAGATCGGCGAACGCGTGCTTGAGGATGCGCTTGGTGTCGGCGCCGCGCCGCAGATAGCCGGGCGGCAGCGTCGCCGCGTATTCGACGAGCGCGGTGTCGAGGAAGGGCGCGCGCGCCTCGAGCGCGTGCGCCATCGAGCAGCGGTCGCTCTTGACCATCAGGTCGTAGGGCAGATAGGTGCGGAAGTTGTGCTCGAGCAGGCGCGACAGCACCGTCGCGCCGTGCGTGTCGTTCCACATCGCGCGCTGCCAGGCGAGCGGCGCGTCGACGGCGGCGCCGAGCTCGGCCGCGACGTCGGCGCGCAGGATGCTCGCCGGCGGGAAGAAGGTGTTCCACGCCGCGATGCGATCGGCCGCCGGCAGCGCCGCCGCCGCGACGAAGCGGCGCGCCCGCGCGCTCAGCGATCGCTCCGACGGCGAATCGGGCAGCCGCGCCGCCGCCCGCGCCGCCAGGACGCGCAGCGGCGCCGGAATGCGCTCCGCCGCCTCGGCGGCGAGCAGGCGCACGTAGCCGCAGAAGAGCTCGTCGCCGCCGTCGCCGGTGAGCGCGACCGTGACGTGCTGGCGCGTGAGCTGCGAGACCACGTAGGTCGGGATCGCCGACGAATCGCCGAACGGCCCGTCGTGGTGGCGCACCAGCGTCTCGACCAGCTCGAACGACGACGGCTGCAGCGTGAACTCGGTGTGCTCGCTGCCGAAGGCGCGCGCGGCGATGCGCGCGTAGTGCGTCTCGTCGTAGCGCGGGTCGCCGGCGAAGCCGATCGAGAACGTGCGCACCCGGCCGATCGCGCGCGCCATCACGCCGACGACGATGGTGGAGTCGATGCCGCCCGAGAGGAAGGCGCCGAGCGGCACGTCCGATTCGAGCCGCCGCTCGACGGCGGCGACGGTCAGCGCGCGCACCTTGGCGCTCGCCGCGGCGAACGAGTCGCGCGTCCGCACTTCGCCGAAGCGCGGGCGCCAGTAGACATCGACGCGCGGGGCCGCGCCGCGCTCGACGACGAGACGCGAGGCCGGAGCCAGCTGCTCGACTCCGTCGTGCAGCGTCGCCGGCGCCGGCACGAAGCCGTAGGCGAGATACATCGGCAGCGACTGCACGCTCATCCCGCGCCGCAGCCCCGAGGCGTGCAGCGCCGCCACCGTCGAGGCGCAGCGGAAGACCCCGCCGCGCGTCGAGTAGAAGAGCGGCTTCTTGCCGGCGCGATCGCGCGCGACCAGCAGGCGGCGGCGGGCGCGGTCCCAGAGCGCGAAGGCGAACATGCCGTCGAGCCGCTCGACCACCGCATCGCCCCACACCTCGTAGCCGCGCACGATCGCCTCGGTGTCGCTGCGCGAGCGGAAGCGCACGCCGCGCGCCTCGAGCTCGGCGCGCAACAGGTGGTGGTTGTAGATCTCGCCGTTGAAGACGACCTGCACGTCGCCGTCGTCGGAGAGCATGGGTTGCGCGCCCAGCTCCGACAGGTCGATGATCTTCAGCCGCCGGTGCACGAGCGTGCACTCGCCGTCGACGCGGCGCCCCTCGGCGTCGGGCCCGCGATGGGCCAGCGCGCGCGAGACGGCGTCGGCGGCGCCTTCGGGCAGCGGGCCGAGCGCGGCGAAGATCCCACACATCAGCCGCGCGCCCCCGGCCGCGCGATCAGCTGATTCTCCATCACCAGGTAGTCGACGTCGGTGGCGAGGAACGTGCGCACCGCGTCTTCGGGCGTGCACACGATCGGCTCCTGCACGTTGAACGACGTGTTGAGCAGCACCGGGATGCCGGTGCGCTCCTCGAACGCCTTGATGAGCGACCAGTAGCGCGGATTGACGTCCTTCTCGACGAGCTGCGGGCGCGCGGTGCCGTCGACGTGAACGACGGCCGGGATCTCGGCCTTGCGCTCTTCCTTCACCGGGAACACGGTGATCATGAAGGGCGCGTCGTGCTGCCGCCCGAAGTAACGCTCGGAGGCCTCGGCCAGCATCGACGGCGCGAACGGGCGGAACGGCTCGCGCAGCTTGATCTTGCGGTTGATCGTCTCCTTCATGTCGCTGCGCCGCGGATCGGCGACGAAGCTGCGATGGCCGAGCGCGCGCGGTCCCCACTCCATGCGGCCCTGGAACCAGCCGATGATGGCGCCGTCGGCGATGAGCTGCGCGACCTTGCCGGGAAGCTCGGCGTCCGCGAGCTGCACGGGCGTGAGCCCGCCCGCCTCGGCGGCGGCGCGGCAGCGGGCGTCGTCGAAGCCGGGGCCCCAGTAGGCGTGCTTCATCGACGAGCGGCGCGGCTTGCCGAGCTGGTGATGATAAACGTAGAGCGCCGAGCCGAGCGCGCCGCCGCCGTCGTGCGCCGCGGGCTGGAAGAAGAAGCGCTCGAACGGCGTGCGCGACGCGATCTTGCCGTTGGCCAGCGAGTTGAGCGCGCAGCCGCCGGCCATGCACAGGTTGCGCGTGCCGGTCTTCTTGAACAGCCACTCGAGCATGTGGAACAGCGTCTCTTCGAACGTCGCCTGCACGCTGGCGGCGATGTCGTAGTGGCGCTGCGTGGTCTCTTCGTCCTTGCCGCGCGGCTGGCCCCACAGCTTGAGCGCGCGGTCGGAGTATTGGCGGTGCTTGGCGAGGTGATGATCGAGGAAGGTGATGTCGAGCGCGAAGCCGCCGTCGGCGGTCTTCTTGACCACCTCGCGCTGCAGGTAGCCCGCCGACGTGGGCTCGCCCCAGCCGGCCATGCCCATCACTTTGTATTCGTCGCCGGCGAACATGTCGAAGCCGAGGAAGTTGGTCGCCGCCGAGTAGAACTGACCGAGCGAGTGCGGCAGCTTCACGCGCGCGAGCACCTCGAGGCGGTTGCCCTGGCCGTGGGCGAAGAGCACCGTCGCCTCTTCGCCGGCGCCGTCGACGGTGAGCACGGCTGCGTCGTCGAACGGCGAGCAGTAGTAGGCGCTGGCGGCGTGGCTGACGTGATGCTCGACGTAGTGGAAGTTGAAGTCCGACGGGCCGACCTCGCGCCGCACCTTGATCGGCATGTAGAACATCGGCAGGTAATAGCCGCGCATCTGCTTGGCGCCGCGTTGCGCGCGGGCGCGGAAGAGATCGACCCCCTTGGCCAGGACGCCGAGCGTGTGGCCGATGCGATGCTTCAGGATCCACGGCTTCCAGTAGTGCGTGACGTGGTCGACGTCGCCGATGCCGATGCCCGCCTCGGAGAGGCAATACTCGACGGAGCGATAGGGAAAGCCGATGTGATGCTTCTGCCGCGAGAAGCGCTCCTCCTCGGCGCAGGCGACGATCTCGCCGTCTTTGACGAGCGCCGCCGAGCTCTCGCCCATCGTGGTCAAGCCGAGCAGATACATGAGCCGTTCCTTTCCTGAACCTCGTTCATGACGCGCGCATCGCCTGGCGAACGACCTCGACGAAACGCGGCGCATGGCGTCGCAGCGACCAGCGATCCTCGGCGTCGGCGCGCCCGGCCGCACCGAGGCGGTTGCGCAGCGCCACGTCGTCGATGAGCTGCGTGAGCCGATCGACCCACGCGTCGTGATCGGCGGCGAGAAAGCCGGTGGTGCCGTCGTCGATGATGTCGATGGTCGCACCGACGGGCGAAGCGACCACGGGCACGCCGCACGCCATGTATTGCACCGCCTTGAACCCCGACTTGCCGACGGACCAGTCGTCCTCGACGAGCGGGTAGAGCCCGATGTCGAGCGATTGAAACTGCCCGCGCTCGCCGGCGAGCGTCCACGGCACGTGCTCGACGGGAACGCCGGGCGCGTCGAGCGTGCCGCCCGAGACGCGCACGACGAAGCGACGCCGCTCGGCCAGGGTGCGCAGCGCGGGCACGATCGCGCGCAGGTACTGCAGCGTCGAGTGCGTGCCGATCCAGCCGAGCACCGGCGGCCCGCTGCGCTGCTCGTCGGCGCGCGGCACGAAGACGTCGGTGTCGACGACGGTGGGGATGACGTCGACGTGGGCGTTGAGCTGGCGCGCGTAGTCGGCGATGTAGCGGCTGCCGGCGATCACGCGCGCGGCGGTGCGCAGGTTGAAGTTGGTCTTGCGCGGCGCCTTGAGCAGGCGCGACAAGAGCGAGCCATAGGTGGGCGACACGTAGGGCACCCAGACGGCGTCGTCGAGGTCGTAGACGATGGGGCGATCGATGACGCGCGCCAACAGCCATTCGAACAGCGGCGGACCCACGAGCGCCGCTTCGCGGTGGATGAGCACCACGCTGGCGCGCACCGAGCGCACGAGATCGGCGATGCGCCCGACCAGCGCCTGCGCCGCCGAGTGCATCTTGGCCAGCGCGGCGCCGCGACGGTAGAGCACGGTCAGCGCGCGCTCGTCGAGAAATGGGCGCAGCACCGGCTCGACGCCGGCTTCGCGCAGCGCCGGAAAGTACTGCTCGAGGCGGAACCGCGTCGACGCCGCCGACGTCGGGTTGGGCGCGAGGACCAGGAGCGTCACGCCGCCGGCCTCGCCGCCGCGGCGGCCGGTGGTGTCGCCGTCGGCTCCTGCAGTCGATCGCTGAGCAGCAGCTTCGGGTTGATGCCCGCGCGCTCGGCGCGCCGCTTGAACAGGCCGAACGAGGCGAAGATGAAGAGGATGATGAAGATCTGGCCGCGCTGCCGGAAGCCCGAGCCGATATTTCCATGCATGAGCGAGTACGCGATGGTCAGCGTGACCGCGAACAGCAACAGCGGCGAGGTCTCCGAGAAGCGGTTGCGGAGCGACCAGATGAAGCCGCGGATCAGCGACGGGAACAGGATCCACCAATAGATCGTCTCGGGCGCGGCGAGCAGCGCCCGCAGCGAGCCCATTTGCCAGGGGAATGGACCCAGCAGCAGATTGGCCATGCCGATCGGAAGGAACGCGAGCGCGCCCGCCGGCGTCGAGATGTCGACATCCGCGTCGAAGCCCGACGACGCGGTGACCGCCATGCCGTGGCGGAAATGCGAGACGTTCGCGAGCGAGAGGGTCGTCGCGCCTTCGTCGAAGCGGCCACTGATGCCGACGATCGCCAACAGGGCGGCCATGGCGGCGACAACGACGAGCTGCTTGTACAGGCCACTGACCATGCGCACGCCGCGCTCGAGGAAGAGCGAGACGACGATGGCGAAGCCGAGGAAGTAGACCATGTAGTAACGGAGCGGCTGGATCGCGACCACCGACACCGTGATGCCGACGATGGGCCAGAACGAGAAGCGTCGTTTGAGCGCCACGCACGACACCAGGGCCAGCAGGATGAGCAAGCTCATCAGCGACTCTTTGAGCGCGATCGCGTTCCACAAGATCATCGACGGGATCAGCGCCGTCAGCAGCGCCGCGCGGCGCGCCACCAGTTGGTGAAAGAACTGCCGCGCCAGGTGGTAGACGAGGAACACCGAGATGGTGCCGACGACGCAGTTGAGGCACGACGGCAGCGCCTGGAACTGTCCGAACACATAGTAGAGGCTGGCGACGACGTACTTGTATCCGTAGTTCTGCAGCATGTCGGGCATGAGCTGGACGCCCGGCCCGCCATGCCAGATGCGCGCGACCGCCATGCCGATGTACTCGTACCCATCGGCGTCCTCGTGGAAGATGCGCGTCTCGGGCAGCGTCGCGAACAGCGCCGCGGCGCCGAGCCGCAGCACCAGCGCGACCCACAGCCAGCTCGTCAGCCACACGCGCTCTTCGTTCTGCTTGTAGACACTGGCGCACAGAAAGATGGCGATCGCGCCGATGAAGAGAAACAGCAAGACGGGGAAGATGACGTCCATCAGCCGGCCAGCCGCTCGTAGAGCTGTCGGTAGCGCGCCACGCCGATCGCATCGAGACTGAACCGGGCGCTCGCCAGCGCGCGCGCCCGCGCCGTGGTCGTGCCGTCGTCGGCGGCGGCGAGGAGGGCGGCGGCGGCGCGCTCGAGCTCGGCCGGCTCCATGGCGCCGGCATCGGCGAGCAGCGACGGCTCCGCGCGCAACAGGGCGTCCTGATCGCCGACGCCGCGATTGACCGCGATGGGCAGGCCGGCGGCGAGATACTCGGCGACCTTGACCGGCGAGGACGCGATCTTCGAGAATCGCGGCTCGGCGAACGACACCGCACCGTCGGCGGCAGCGAGCGACTCGGGCATCGCGCTCGACGCCACCGGCGCGATGTACACGTCGCCATCGGCGACGCCGCGTCGCGCCAGCGCCTGACGCAGCCGCGTCGGCTCGGCGCGCGTGTAGATCGCGAACAGCGCCGGCCGCCGGCGGCGGATGGCGGCGAACAGCTCGGCCATCTGCTCGTCGCAATACCAGGAGTTCAGGTTGCCGGCGTAGCCGAGCACGAAGCGATCGCCCGCGCCCAGCCGCGCGCGCGACGCTTGCCGCGCCTCGGCGGGCAGCGCGAAGCGCGCGACGTCGACGCAGCAGGGGATGACCTCGACGGGCGTGCGCTCGCCGACCAGCCGCGCCTCGTCGCGCAGCCAGCGCCGCAGCCGATCGGTGAGCACCACGAGCGCGTCGGCGCGGCGGAACAGGCCCATCTCCACCGTCTTGAGCAGGCGATAGCGAAACGAGCCGCGCTGCCAGTGGCCGAAGTCGACGTACTCGTCAGCGACGAGGCCGCGGCAGTCGAACAGCATGCGCGCGCCGGGCACCAGCCGCGCGGTCAGATGCGCGATGCTCGCCGCGATGGTGGCGCGCGCGTGGATGAGCCGCGGCCGCCGCACCAGCGCCCGCGGCACCAGCTGCATCAGCCCCTTCATCGACTCGCGCGCCTTGGTCAGGACGTCATGCGCGCGGCGCCGCTGCAGCCACGAGTAGGCGATGCCGTGGTCGCCCAGCTGCTGGCGCACGCGCTCGATCATGCCGGCGGTCGCGTCTTCCGGCTCGAAGCTCACGAGGTCGATGTCGAACCCTGCGCGTGCCAACCCCAACAGATAGGGGACGACCTGAGATTGACCGAGCGGTTCGGTCATGCCGGTCTGCGACACGTAGAGGACACGCATGAGAGGTTCGTCGGAACGCTTGTATCTTTCGTTGGTTGCGCCAAAAAGCCCAGGCGTTCAGCGGGCTGAGTATGCGTCGGAGGCGGCCGCCTGCCAAGGGATGAACTGCCCCGCCGGCCGCCGAGCGCCGATGGACACTCCGTTGCAAGCGCGCTAGATTGCCCGCAGTTTTGGGGAGGACGTGTTCGTGAACTCATACATGCCGAAGCGAGTGTTGGTGATTGCTCCACACTGCGACGACGAGGCCTACGGGATGGGCGGTACCATCCTGAAGCTTCGTTCGGCAGGGGTGGAGGTCTTTTGCGCGGTGGTGGTTTGTGGCGATCTTCGCTTCGAGCACACCGGCACCGTGATCACGCGTGAAGAGCGCATCTCCGAGTTCGCGGCGGTCATGCGACGGCTCGGCTGCGAGGGGACCGTGCTCGGGTTCAAGCAGGAGACCCGCATGGACCAGGTGCCGATCGGCGACGTCGTGACCGCCGTCGAGAAGGTCCAGGACGAGTTCCGCGCCGACACCTGGTACATGATCGGCCCTTCGTTCCACCAGGATCATCGCGTCGTCTTCGAGGCGGCGCAGGCGGCGGCGCGCCCGACGCGCAAGAGCTATCCCGGCAAGATCTATCGGTACGAGCTGCCGACCTATAGCGGCAACGCGCGAGAGTGGAACTTCACCGCGCACATCTACGAAGACATCAGCGGTCACCTCGAGGACAAGCTGGCGGCGTGCGGACTCTACAAGTCGCAGATTCGTCCGACCGGCATGTTGTCGCTCGACGCGATCCGGCGCTTCGCCCAGACGCGCGGCTTCGAGTCCCAGTGTGAGGCGGCCGAGTGCTTCGAGGTGGTCCGGATCATTCGATAGTGCGCATCCTCCACGTCATCGAATCGATGCAGATCGGTGGTGCCGAACGGCACCTGGCCAACCTGCTCGCGCCGCTGCAGGCGCTCGGCATCGAGAACGACGTGGCGCTCTTGTGGTCGGGGCAGGCCTTCGACGACAGCGTGCGGCCCTACGCGCGCGTTCACGACTTCGGCCTGCCGCCGCGGCGCGTGTTGCCGGCGATGCCGCGGCTGGTGGCGCTGGCGCGGCAGGCCGACGTGGTGCACACGCAGCTGCCGTGGGCGGACATCGCCGGGCGGCTGGCGGCGATGGCGGCGCGGCGCACGTCGGTGACGACGCTGCAGAGCACCTGGTACGACCGCTCGAACACCGAGACATTCGATGCGCGCATTCGCCGTCGCATCGCGCTGGTCAAGCGGCTCGACGGTTGGACCGCGCGGACGACGCGTCGCTTCTTCGCGGTCTCGGAGGCGACCCGGCTGACCTACATGCGCGAGCTCGCGCTGCCCGACGAGCGCATCGAGGTCATCCCCAACTCCGTCGACCTCGGCCGCTTCGATCCGGCAGCGGCGGGCGAGCGCGCGGCGGCGCGGCGCGCGCTCGGGCTCGGCGAGGACGAGTTCGCGATCCTCATGCTCGCGCGCCTGGTGCCGCCCAAGGGCCACGCCGAGGCGATCCAGGCGGTCAGCCAGATCCGCGATCGGCCGCTCCGCCTACTCATCGCCGGCACGGGGCCCGACGAGCAGAGCCTGCGCGCGCTGGTAACCCGGCTCGACGCGCCGGTGACGCTGCTCGGCGCGCGCAAGGATGCGCCGAAGCTGTTGCGCGCCGCCGATTTGTTCCTCTTCCCGTCGCAGTACGAGGGGCTCCCGCTCGCGCTCATCGAGGCCATGGCGATGGAGGTGCCCTGTCTGTGCTCGGACATTCCCGAGAACCGTGAGACGGGCGGCACCCACGTCGCGTATGTGCCGGCGGGCGACGCCAACGCCATCGCGCAGGCGATCCGCGCGCTCATGGCCGATGCACCGCGGCGGCAGGCGCTGGCGGCCGGCGGGCGCGCCAGCGTCGAGCGCTTCTCGGCGGCGAAGATCGCCGAGCGGTTGCTGCGGTCGATCGAAGAGGTGCTACGCGGAAGCAGGAACGGTCATGTGGTCGCCTCTTAGAGACTACAACTACTCCGTCCACAAGCTGCTGCAGGACGCCGCGCGCCGGCACCTCGGCGCCCTGCACGGGCGCGTCCTCGACGTCGGCTGCGGCACGGCGCCGTATCGCGAGCTCTTGCCCGGCGACGCGGTCTACGTCGGCTTCGATCGCTCGCGCAACTCGGAGGCGGTGGTGCTCGGCGCGGCCGATGCGCTGCCGTTTGCCGACGGCAGCTTCGACGGCGTCATCTGCACCGAGATGATCGAGCAGTCGCCGCGGCCGTGGCAGATGATCGCCGAGCTGGGCCGCGTCCTGCGCAGCGGCGGGCGCCTGTATCTGACCGCGCCGTTCGACTGGCACTTCTTCGACGAGCCCTACGACTACTTTCGCTTCACCACGCACGGCGTGCGCGCGCTTCTCTCCGACGGCGGTTTTCGGGTCGAGCGCATGGAGAAGGTGGGCGGCATGTTCAGCGCGTTCGCCGGCAAGCTGCTCGAGAAGGTGGTGCAGGACGGCTGGCTGCGCGCCGCGCATCGCATCGGGCTGCGCCGCGGCAGCTACTTTCTGGCGGCGATCGGCTCGTTGCCGTGGAACGCGGCGGTGACGGTGCTGGCGCCGCCGCTCGATCGCATCGGCAACCGCAACCCGTTCTCCGTCGCGGTCACGGCGGTGCGGGCGTGAGGGCGGCGCGATGCTGAAGATGTACCAGGAGCAGCTCGGCTCCGGCAGCGCGCCCGAGTACTGGGATGAAAACTGGGGCCGCGCCGAGCTCACGCAGTTCTTCTCCGACGTGCGCATCTGCGAGAATGACCCGGTCTTCGACGTGCTGATGCAGAAGCTGCGCCCGGACGGCCTGTTCCTCGAGGGCGGTTGCGGTCCGGCGCAGTGGGTGAAGTACCTCGCGGACCGCGGCTATCGCGCCGTCGGCGTCGACTTCGCGGCGCGGACCGTCGCTCGTATCCACGAGGTCGCGCCCGAGCTCGACGTGCGCGTCGCCGACATCGCGGCGCTGCCCTTCGCCGACGGCGAGGTCCACAGCTATTACTCGGGCGGCGTCGTCGAGCACATCGAGGGCGGGCCGGAGGCGGCGCTGCGCGAGGCGCGGCGCGTGATGCGTCCGGACGGCTGGTTCCTCTGCTCGGTGCCCGACGATTCGTTTCTGCGGCGGCGGCTGTTTCGCGGCGCGCAGACCGATCGCTTCGACCTCGAGCCGAAGCTGTCGGTGCGCCGGGTCGAGCGCACGGAGGAGGAGCCGGGCTCGTCGCAGCTCGCGTTCTTCCAGTACGCGTTCACCGAGCCGGAGTTCACGAGGCTGCTCGAGGACGCCGGATTCGCCGTCGAGCGGACGTTCGGCTATAGCCTGGTGTGGGGCCTCATGGAGCTGCCGCGCTTCGCGGCGCTCTATCGCGGCGCGTTCGCCATGGCGAGCGGGCTTCGCGATCGGCTGCGTGGCCGTAACGGTGGACACCGCGACGACGCGGCGGTGGCGGCCGCGCCTCCGGGCCAGCTCGCGACGGCGACGGCGACGGCGGTCGCGCCTGCGGCCGGCTCGCGCTCGGGCGACTTTCTGCGGCGCACCCTCGTCAAAGAGGACCGGCAGACCCCGCTCGTCGGTCCGCTCATCAACCTTCTGTGCGAGTACGGCGCCTACATGCGCATGTTCGTCGCGCGGCCCCGTTGAATCTTCAGGGGTTGGCCGGCGACCAACCGTCGTTGGACAGGTCGCCCAGCTCAGGCTAGATTGACCGTGTCGTAAAGGATATCGAGTTGAATTCATTGAGTGATACGCCGGCCGGGTACGAGGTCGTGATTCGTCCGCGGGCCGCGATCTCCCTCGCCGACGCGCGCGATCTCTGGCGATACCGCGAGCTCTTGTGGACGCTCGCGCTGCGCGACGTGCGCGTTCGCTACAAGCAGGCGGCGCTCGGGGCCGCGTGGGCGCTGCTGCAGCCGCTGTCGCAGATGCTGATCTTCACGGTGCTGTTCAATCGTTTCGCCGGGATCCGCGCGGATTCCGGAATTCCGTATCCGCTGTTCTGCTTCTCCGGGCTCGTCATCTGGACGCTGTTCGCCAACGGCCTGAACCACGCCAGCGACAGCCTCGTCGCGAACTCCAACGTGATCAGCAAGGTCTACTTCCCGCGCGCGGTCGTGCCGCTGGCGTCGGTGCTCGCCGCCGGCGTCGACTTCCTGCTCGGCTTCGCGCTGCTCCTCGGCATGCTGCCATTCTTCCACGTGTCGTTGCACCTGACGATGCTCTGGTGCCTGCCGCTCGCGTTCGTCGCCGGCGCCGGTGCGTTCGCGTGCGGCCTGTGGTTGTCGGCGATCAACTTGCAGTTTCGCGACGTGCGCTACGCGCTGCCGTTCGTCCTGCAGCTCCTGATCTTCGTGACGCCAGTCTTCTACTCGGCATCGCTGATCCCGGCGAAGTATCGCGCGCTGCTCGACCTCAACCCGATGACGGCGATCATCGACAGCTTTCGCGCCGCGCTCATCGGCGCGCCGATGGCGTGGACGCGTCTCGGCCTGTCGCTGTTCCTCGTCGGCGTCGTCGGCGTCACCGGGTTTCTCTACTTCCGGCGGATGGAACAGACCTTCGCGGATCAGGTGTGATGGCGCCCATCGTCGAAGTGCGCGGCCTCGCCAAGCAGTATCGCCTCGGCGCGCGCGGCGGTTATCGCAGCCTGCGCGAGGTGCTGATGCAGACGCTCGGCGCGCCCGGGCGCTGGCTGCGCGGACAGCGCAACGCCGCCGAGCTGTTCTGGGCGCTCGACGACGTCAGCTTCGACGTGCAGCCCGGTGAGGCGCTCGGCATCATCGGCCGCAACGGCGCCGGCAAGTCGACGCTGCTCAAGATCCTGTCGCGCATCACCGAGCCGACCCGCGGCGAGGTGCGCCTGCGCGGGCGGATCGCGTCGCTGCTCGAGGTCGGCACCGGCTTCCACCCGGAGCTGACCGGACGGGAGAACATCCACCTCAACGGCGCGATCATGGGCATGAGCCGCGCCGAGATCCGGCGCAGCTTCGACGAGATCGTGGCCTTCTCCGAGGTCGAG
>Ga0207652_10003641_pt1 | contig 12689 bp, 4 predicted proteins | sample KBSC63BmetaG_FD_184334 | JGI IMG/M metagenome (GOLD analysis project Ga0207652, IMG submission 184334) | Corn rhizosphere microbial communities from Kellogg Biological Station, Michigan, USA - KBS C6-3B metaG (SPAdes) (version 2) | ecosystem: Host-associated > Plants > Roots > Rhizosphere ... | reverse complement strand
GCCACCGAGCGGCGAGACCGCGAAGACGGTGTCGCCGTCCACCGACGTGCCCGCAGGGGTAATGCGGCGAAACAGCGCGGCGCCCGACGCACGCGCGAGCTGCGTGAGCTCGACACTCGTCAGCGGCGTGCTCGACGCGACCACCGCGATCGTCGTGTTCTGAAGTGCGGCCGCTTCCGACGTGCCCGCGGCGCGCGTGCCCGCCGATTCGCGAAGCACGCGCTCCGTGTCCGCGAAGCCGCCGTGCTCCGTTCGCGCACCCGCGATGATCCGTCCGCTCGCATCGCGCACGTCGCCGAGCGCGTTGACGACGACGACGGCGCCCACGCGAAGCGATGCATCCGGAGACATCTCGACGACGCATCCCACGCCGCCCTTCATGGCCGCCTGCGCACCCAGAATCTTGCCGACGGTCGCTCCCGTGCCCGCACCGACCGATCCCTCGCGAACGTCGCGCGATGTCGCGCCGGCGGCCGCGTCGTACGCCATCTGCGCCGTGGGTCGTGCGTCGAAGCGGCCAAGTGGAGCGAGATCGAAGACGACTGCCGCGGGCACGATCGGCACCACGCCACCACCGACGGAGAACCCCTGTCCGCGTTCCTCCATCCAACGCATCACCCCTGCCGCCGCATCGAGCCCGTATGCCGAGCCACCCGAGAGGAGAACGGCATCGATGCGTCCGTCGACCAGATGATGCGGCGACGCGGCGTGCAGCTCGCGACTTCCTGTCGCGCGCCCGAACACGGCAACACCGGCGCGCATCGGCCCGTTCAATCCGCGCACGACCGTGAGCCCCGTAGCGCCGACGTCGTCGGTCGAATGTCCGACGGCAATGCCAACGGCGGCAAAGTCTGGCGGGGGCGCGCTCGTCACGCGGACGGCTTGCTGGCTGGCGGCGGCGGAGCGTGCTTGGCCTGACACTCGCGACAGCGCGTGACACCCCGCATGTCACACATGACGCAGACGAACGTGCCGCAATCCACGCATGGATACCCTTCCGATGCGCGTTCCTCGTTCCCGCAGGAACGACAGATCATTGCGTCATGCTCTTCGAGCTTGGTCATCGGCGGCAAGTGATCAGCGGAATTCCGAGCGAAGGTGCGAAGCGCCGGGAGCGAGGAACAATCACTCAAAATAGTCGTCAGACGCCGGATTCCGCGAGCACGGTCGCGGCAAGCTCCTCGAGCAGGAACGGCTTGCTGATCGTCGAGCAGCCGGTGGCGTCGAGGACCGCGCGTGCCGCGTCACTCTGCGTGTCGCCTGTCATGAACACCACCCGCGCCGGAACGCGTCCCGCCGCGCGCAGCGCGGCGAGCACATCGTCACCGGTGCCGTCGGGCAGTCGAAGATCGAGCATCACGGCGTCGTACCTGCCTGCCGACGCGCGCTCGATGCCCTCGCGAACCGACGCGGCCACGTCGACGGCGTGGCCCAGCGACGCGAAGTATCGCGTCACGGCCTGGCGAATGGGCGGCTCGTCCTCGACCAGCAGCAGCCGCTTCGCCCCGCTGCAAGGCGACATGGCTGGCGGATCGACGCTCACCGGCTCGATCGCCAGCTCGCTCGCCGGCGGCGAAACGTACGGCAGCTCGACGGTGAACGTCGCGCCCTGTCCCGGCGCCGAGCTCACGCGGATGCGGCCCCCATGCTCGCGCACGATGCCGTCCGAGATCGACAGCCCGAGCCCCGTTCCCTCGCCGACCGGCTTCGTCGTGAAGAACGGATTGAAAATTTGCTGAACATGCTCGGTCATGATGCCCGGGCCGGTGTCCGCGACACAGATCGTCAACAGCCCATTTGCATGCGACGTCGTGACGACGATGCGACGCTCACCCTCGACGTCCGTGAGCGCATGCTCGGCGTTCGTGAGCAGATTCAGAATCACTTGCTGAAGCTGGAACGGATCGGCCCACGTGACCGGCAAGGCCGGATCGAGCCGCGCCTCGACAGTGACCTGCGCGACGCGCAACGCATAGCGGCGCAGCTCGAGCGTGTCTTCGACCACGCGGTTGAGATCCGTCGCCGTGCGCTCGGGCGTGTGCTGCCGCGCGAACGTGAGCAAATTTGAAATGATCTTCGCGGCGCGCTTTGCTTCCTGATGAATGGCTTCGACCGAATGGCGATCCGTGGCCGAATCCGCGGGCGCCGCAAGCAACAGTTGCGCGAACGCCGTCACGCTCGCGAGCGGATTGTTCAACTCGTGCGCGACGCCGCTCACGAGCTGGCCGACGGCGGCGAGCTTCTCCTGCTGCACGAGCTGTTCGGTGAGCCGCTTCTCGTCGGTCACGTCGCGCACGACGCCGAGCGCGCCCGTCACCACGAATCCCTCGGTGAGCGGGGTGAGTGTGAGCGAGCAATGCCGAGTCTCGCCGCTGACGGCCGGATAGCGGAGGTCGACGCGACGGCGGCTGCCGGCGAAGGAATCGTGAAGCGCCTGCACGGCCGCTTCCTGATCGCGCGCATCGATCAACGCCACGAAGGGCAAGCCGAGCAGCTCGCTGCGTCCACGGCCGCTCGATCGCTCGAGCGAAAGGTTCACCGCGGTCATCACCCCCTCGGTATCGACGGTGAAGATCGCATCGGACGCCGCTTCGACGAGACGTGCATATCGCATCTCCGATCGCTCGAGCGCGAGCGCTCCCTCGCGCTCGTTGGTGACGTCGCGCGCGACTGCGAGAATGCCGATCACCTGTGCGCCATGTCGGATCGGCGAGTTCGTGACCGACGCGAGCCGACGCGTCCCGTCCTCGCGCAGGAAGTGACACTCGTAACGCCGCGGCGTTCCCGCGAGGGCGGACTCGAAGTGCTCCTTCGCCGTCGGGAGTTCGTCCGGCGGCATCAACGCGAGTGGATTGCGCCCGAGGAGATCGTCGCGCGACCGGCCCGTCATCGCGCACGTCGCCTCGTTGACCGACGTGAAGGATCCGTGATTGTCCAGTGTGTAGATCGCGTCCGTCGCCGTCTCGAAGAGATTGCGATAGCGCGCCTCTGACTGCGCGACCGCGTCGCGCGCGCGACGTTCATCCTCGGACACCTGCCGGTACTGATCGGCCGACGCCTTCGCCTCCTCGTAGAGTCGCGCATTCGCGATCGCCACGGCCACCTGATCCGCCAGCCGCTGCAGCACGACGGCGTCGTCTTCCGTGAATGCCGACGCACGGTTCGTGACGGTCAGCACGCCGATCGCGCCTTCGGTCGTGATGAGCGGCGCGATCAGCGATCGCTCGATGCGTGCCGCGATCCGCGTCGGCGCGTACGCTTCGGGCACGTTCGCATCGTTCACGATGATCGTGCGCCGCTCGAGAATCGACCGCCCGCTCAGGCTCGCGTTCATGGGGACCGGAGCGCCGATCATGCATTCGCCGGATCCGAGCGCCGCCGTCACGATGATCTGATCGTCGCGCAACAGCCCGAGCGTCGCACTCTCGGCGCGAAGCAGCGCGACCGCGTGTCGGAGGCTCAACGCCATGACGTCCGCGAGATTCAACGAGCCGCCAACCGCGGCCGCGATGTCGGCCAGGGCTTCACCGCGCGCGCGTTCGCGCAGGCTCTCCTCATAGAGGCGCGCGTTCTCGATGATCGATGCCACCTGCTGCGCGAACAGTTCGACCGTCCGCACGCGCGAGAGCGGCGGCGGTCCCGGTTCGACCGGCTCGCCGAGCACCAGCGTCGCGACCGTCGCCCCATCCACCGCGCGAACCGGGACGATCAATTCATCAGAATCGAGAAATGTAGAATTGCTGATCCACGCGACGACGACGGCGTCCGCTGGCATCGAGTACGCATCGACGGTGTCCACGCGCCCGTAGCCGAGTCGACGGATGGCTTGCACGAGAATGCGCAGCCGATCGCCAAGCCTTCGCGCGCGTTCCACGTCGGCGAGCGCCTCGTGCAGCAACAGCAGTTGATCGCGCTCGCGCAGCAGGCGCGCGAGCGACGACGAATCCGCCGGCGGTGGTGAGATCGGGGTCGAGGTCACCGGCTCAGCCTTGCCGCGGAACGAGGAGGCGCAGCGCGAGCGGCTCGACGGCCACGTTGAATGGCGTCTCTCCCATCAGCTCACCGTCCGCCTGCCAAGGCAGCACCGGCTCGGTTTCGACGTGGATGGACCGGCCACGCACGTACAGCATGCCCGGGTCCGAGCGGAAATCGCGACGCATCAGACGCGACATGATGCGGATCGCGTCCGACACGTTCTGGGGAGAGAACAGGCAGGCGTCGAGCAGTCCATCATCCGTGCGAATCTCCGGGCCGAGTGTGATTCTCTTGCCGAGCACGGCGCCGAAGTTCGCGATCATCACGGCAGCCGCTTCACGTTCGTACGAACGACCATCGATCGTTATACGCGCGCGAAAGAACTTCCGGCGCAGCACCGCGCGGAGGGCCGCTCGCGTTCCCATCATGGCGTACGCGAGCACTCCTAATCGACGCTTGAGCCAGCTTGGCGTTTCAGCTACCATGGCCGCATCGATCCCCACGCCTGCCGCAATCGCGAACCGCCGGCCATTCTCGAAACGTCCGAGATCCACGGCGAGTTGTCCACCCTCGAGCAATGCGGGAATCGCCCGACGGACAGCCAACGGGATTCCCAGAGCGCGCGCGAGAAGGTTGCCCGTCCCTCCCGCAAGCACCCCGATCGGCACGTCCGAGCCCGCGAGCGCGCCGGCAACTTCCATCACGGTGCCGTCGCCGCCCAATACGAACACGGCGTCGTACTGCGGCGCATGCTCGAGGGCGAGCTCCGCGGCGTGGCCCGGGCGCTCGGTGAACACGAGATCGCACACGACCGACCTCTCGAGAATCGACCGCTTCGCCTTCTCGGCGAGGCGCTTGCCTCGGCGCGAGGCCGGGTTGGTGATGAGGATGGCGCGCGCGATCGGGCGCGTCAGAAGCGCCACGTGTGCGAGAGCGAGAAGCTGGCCTGGCCCGGCGTTGGCACGAGGCCAACGCTGTTGTAGCTCTGCGAGCAGATGCGATTCGCCGTTGGCGGATCCCACGAAAGCTGGAGCGACAGCTTCGGGTCGAATCGGTAGCCGAGCGATGCCCCGACCCCATTGAGCGCGCTGAACCGACCGCCGGTGTTCGTGAATTCCGGATTGAACTGACACAACCCGGTGTTCACGCCGAGATATGCTTTTCCGAATTGTCGTTCGACGCCGACGGTGGACGTGTAGAGATAGTTGCGAAGATTGGAGCTCGAGAGGAAGCTCGAGTTCGCGTCTTGTGTCGTCGTCCCGGTGCCGAGCTGGAACTGGAACACATCGAGCCACGATCCGAGGCTCGAGCGAAGCTGATCCGCGGCGACGGCGCTGAGCGTTGGCGCGAGTACCTGCGCAATGGTCTGACCGCTCGCGCCAAAGTCGAAGCCCGGGCGTCCCGTCAGCAGATAGCTGACCAGATCCGACGTCGCGATGTCGTAGTCGGCGGTGCTCGCGAAGCTGATCGTCGGAAACGGAAGCAGCGGTCCCTGGAGCTTCACGATGACACCGAGGTCACGATCGCCGGGGCGGCGCACATTGTACACGGCGCGAACGTCGAGCGTCGGATTGTCGGCGGGTCCCGCGAACGTCACCGTGCCGTCGGACATCACGGTGAACTCGCGCTGCACCGGCCCGAGATTGAGCGTGTAGCTGCCGCTCACGGTGCGCAACGTGCCCTCGAGCGAGAACAGCGGAACGAGCTCGCCGCTCGCAAGCGTACGCGTCGACCGGTCCGTGCTCGTCCCGAGCTGCAGCGAACCGGCCAGCTTGACGTTCGCTTCCTTCGACCGCAGGCGAACGTCGTTGCCCATCATGATGGTGACGTTCGGGCTGAGATTCGTCTTGAGCGTCGTGATGAATGTCGATCCGCCCACGCTCATGCCGCCGGTCTGCGTGTTGTCGTCGGACAGAAGGTCGACCGCGCGTTTCCGCGCGATGTCGCGATCGGCGATGAAGATCGATCCACGATCTACGACGATGGCGCCCGTGAGCGACGCCGAGAGTGTGGTGCCACGCAGTCGCAGCGAATCCGTCGTCGAGACGTACAGGTCAGCCGCCGAGCGCTTGTCGAACGCGTGGAACGTCCGCGCGCCCATCTTGAAGTCGAACGACTGCGTCGCGTTCTTCGCCGCATTCGCCTGAAAGAGATTCTTGATCCAGCCATTGAGGCTGATCTGTCCCGGCAGGTCACTGTCGGCGGAGTTCATCGCCGTCGCGCGAACGTCGATGCTGTCCTGCCCTTGCGCATTGCGCGCGGCGAACACTCGTCCGTTGATACCGCGGACCTCTACGCCGAGCGGACTCACGAGAGCAGACCCGTCGATCACGAGGAGGGTGCCGCCGAACGCCGGAGCGCGCGGCGTTCCCGACAGCTCGAGCTTCGTCCATAGCTTTCCGTGGACGGAATCGAGCGGCGCACCGAGCGCACGAACCAGCGTGAGATCGGTCGTGTCGGCGGTCAGATGCCCGGTCATCGCTTCATTGCGCCACTCGTAGCCGAACATGTGCACGTCGATTGGAAGGATCGCGTCTCCTTCGACCGCGGTCTTTCCATTGCGCTGTATGTTGAGCCCAGCGGTCAACTGCGTGTTCGCATAGTTCGCGTCGAGCACCACGCGATCGACATCCACGCCGTGATAGTCGATACCCGAAGCCACGGCGCGCGCGGCGATGTGCGGCGCGAGCATCGTTCCCGACACTGTTGCATTGAAATCGCCGGTACCGGCGAGTGGCGAATTGAACTGGAACAACGTTCCGACGTCTTTGAACGGGAGATGCGTCGCACGCGCTTCCGCGAACACCTGGCCGCTGTCGGGAACCATCGCGCTCAGCACGACCGATGCGCTGTCGCGGTTGCGCAGCACGAGTGAATCGAGCGACACGGAATGGGGCGTGAGCGCGAGATGCGCCGGCGACGCGAGGCGCCACAGCGCATCGCCCACGAGGATTCCAAGTGAATCGACCGCGACGTTCTGTCCACTCGACGACGTCGTCATCACACCGGTGGCCGCAGCACTCGGCCCGTTACGACTCGCGGCTGCGAGCGAGAAGCGCGCACGCGACGCGTTGTCCATGTGGACCTGCAGCGTCAGCGAATCGAGCGCGATCCCACCGAGCACCGCCGTGTCGAGCGTCGCGAACAGCACGCCGTTCGGTGTGTTCGTGAGATCATGTATCGCGAATGTGGCGGCCAGGTCATCGCCGCGCTCGTTGTTCATCACGAGATCGTTCGCGGCGAGCCGCCCACTCACGTTGAGCGCGTCAAACGTCCCCGCGAGCACACCCGTGATCTTCGCGTTGCCGGACAACGAATCCGGCGGCGTCGCCGCCGCACCGAGGCGTGACGTATCCGGCGGCGGAAAGAATCGGCGAAGTCCGCCAAGCGAGTCCATCGTCACCGTGAAGCGGACGGAGTCCGCGCGTCCGCCGGGGAGACCGATTCCACCGACGGCGGAGAGCGTCGCCACCGCGGTGTGCACGTGCAGCGAATCGATCGTCATGGCGCCGTCTGCGAAGTGCACCCTGGCATGCGACGGATAGACTCGCACGCTGTCGATCAGCGTGCGCTCGATGTCGACGCTTGCCGATCCGCGCAGCGATGCGGCGGTCTCGCCAGTGACGTCCACCTCGTAATGGCCACTCAGCAAGCCCGCGGGAATCGCCGGCTTCTCGAGCAGCGCGGCGACATCGATCGCACTGAATTGGCCGTGTCCGCGCGCACCCATGCCACCGATCGAGTCCAGATCGACGTGTCCATCGAAGCTGAACGCGCCCACGCTGCCCTGAAGTGACGTCGACAGCTCGAGATCGGGCGACGTGCCTTTCGCGCGAATCGGGCCGTTCACCAATCCGCGGAACGGCAGCCAGGCATAGTGCGGCGAACGCGCGAGCATCGTCACGTTGAGCGGCTGCGCGTCGAGCGCGACATCGTACGTCATGAATGGCACGCCGTCGGTGATGCGGCCGCTCCCGGACAGCCGCGTCGGCTCTCCCGGCCCGTCTTGCAGCGCGATGTGCGCGTTCGAGAAGCGCACGTCCAGGTACGACGAGTCGAGCGTCGCCGTGCCGGACGCGAATCCCTGAAGCGGCGGAAACGCCGGAAACAGAAACTCGACCGTGCGCAGATCCAGCGATCCGACGTTCACGTCGAAGCCGTGAAACGTGGTGTTCGCGGGCTCGAGAATATCGAGCTCGCCCTTGCCCGCGAAGCGCGAGACCGCGCCGCGCACATGGAAGTCCGTGAACGTGCCGCGCGCATCGTCCACATAGAAGTGGGTGAGCGGGCCGCCGCGCGCTTTCACCGTTCCGTTGAGATCACCCTGCCAGTCTTGCGGAAACGGCTTGCCACCGAGCGTCCGGAGCAGATCGAAGTTCACCGGCTGCGCGACGACGTCGACGTCGCGCACGAGCAGCAGCGGCGCGCCGGTGCCGAAGCTCATCGTGCCGGTGAGATGCGACTTCGTGCTGCGCACATCCATCTTCGCGAGCGTGAAGTTCACGACCTCAAGATTCTTTGGATCGTTCTTGATCGTCAGATCCAACGAGCCGCCACCAGTCCTCGGCAACGTGGGATACACCCAGTTCACGTCGTTGAGCGAGACGGAATCGCCGCGGATCGCGACGTCGTAATGCACTGGCCCATGGCCCCACCACACCTTGCCCTGGCCGTGTCCCGTCGACGCCGGCATGTCGAAATGCGGAACCTGGAACCACACGGAGTCGCCGAGGTGGCGCACCTGCGCCGTGATGTTCTGGTAGGTGAACGTCGGCTCGAACTCGTTCGCGCCAAGCTTCTCGACGTGAAACTCCTGGCCGAACTTGTTGCTGTCCGGGTCGGCGATGCGCGCGTGCGTGATCAGGCCGTGGCCGTTCGTCCACGCGTACGTGCGTCCGAAGCCGTCGAATGTTCTCGCAACCGCTTTGTGTGGATCGGTGAGGTGGACGCGAATGACGCTGTCGCGCTTGGCGCCGCGCAGCGCGGTGTCGGGATGCCAGGCGAGCGTCAGAAAGAACGATGCATTGCGCGCCGCGACCGAGTCGAAGACCACGTAGTCGCCCCACCCGCGGGTCGTCGTCTCCTTCGGCTTCTTGGGCTGCGGCGTGTTGCTCGCGAAGATCTCCTGGAAGTTCCAGACATCGTTCTCGTGCCGGATGAGATGCACGTACGGGTGCTCGACCTCCGCGCGCCGGATGTAGACGCGGTAGTCCATCAGATCGCGCGGGTTGTACCACACCGTCACGCGGCCGGTGCTCAGAAACAGCTCGCCGCGCTTGTCGCGAATCGCGATCGAATCGATCGTCAAACTGGTGAGGAGGTTGCCGCTGATCGCGCCGATGTAGAGCGAGCCGTTCTTCACGACCTTGTTCGCGAGAAACGGCTTCGCGATGCCGAGGAGCTTCGCCCGCCCCGTCGTTGTGCGCGTCACGAACAGGACCCCGACGACTGCGGCGAGGCCCAGCGTGAGAAGCACGGCCATGCTCACCAGCGCGACGAGTCTACGACGGGTCATTCCAGATACTCGGAATACTCAGAAGCTCGTGCCGATCGAGAACGTGAAGACGAAGTGTCTGAAGAGGCCATTCTGCGCCGGTGTGAACGTCGCCGGACAGCTCGCGACGTCCTGCTTCACGGCACCACCGGCGACAGCCGTGATTGGGACGGGTTGCTCCCCCGGCGCGGTCACGCACAGCAGCGGTGCCTGGCCACGACCGAAGAGATCCACCGGCGCTGCGAAATATGCAGGACCGCGCCGCAGCGGGTTGCTGTTGTACCCCACATTGCCCTGAATGGGACCGATCGGTGACGCATAGCGGATCCCCAGTCCCGGCGTGACGACGAAGTTTTCCGGAGACGAGCGCACACCGGCGAGGTGCGTCCAGACTTCCCCACCATCGACGAACGGCACGTACTCCAGCAGATCCGGGAAGAACGGATCGCGAATGCGCAGCTCCGCATTCACGACGATGAGCGAGTTTCCGCCACCGGGGATCGTTCGCGCTGCCCTCGCGCCGCTCTTCGCGATGTAGGCAAAGGTCGGCGAGGTATGGCCAGCCGTCGTGTCCGGCAGCGGAATCGAATCGATCTGATCGTGATCGAGAAGATAGGTGAGAGGCCCGACCTCGTTCTGCGCGAACCCGCGCACACTGTTGGCGCCTCCCGCGTACAACCGCTCCTGAGTCGGCGGGGCTTTCACGCCGTTGACGGTCGCGCCGCTCGTGAGAAGGCCACCGCGGAAGCGCAGCGCGACCACGAGTCGCGAATGCAGCTCCCGATACCACGACAGATCGGCCGTACCCTTCAGGAACTGCAGCGACGGATCCGAGCCCGTGAAGGGCGCGCCGCCGCGAATCTCGCCGCCCACGATGTAGCCGTGCGTCGGATCGATGATGTTGTCGGTCTGGATGCTCTGCAGCGAGACGCTCGCGACGGTCAACCGCCGCGTCCGCTGCAACTCATCCTGATCCTGCTGCGTGCATGCACTGAAGGTCGCGCACAGGAACGCCGGCTGCGCGAACGTGTTGCCGTACTCGAACGTGTATGCCGCGCGGAACGGGATATTGTTCCCCAGGTTGCGCGTCACCGACGTCTCGAGACCGAGATACGTGGTCCGCAGATATGCCTTGTACTCGCCCCGTCGCTCAGTGTATGCCGAGTACGCGGGGACCCAGTGTCCCCCGAACAACGTGGGCTGCGTGAGGGTCGCGCCGGCGTAGTAGTTCAGGAAGCTCGAGATCGTGTCCTGATCCAGCGCGGGACGATAGCAGAGGTCCCTCGTCGCGTCGGTCCTGAGCGGCCGCCCGTAGCCGATCTTCGACATGCGGCCATTGAGCTCGAGCCGCTTGGCATTGTTCAGAAAATTCTTGTCGACGTATTGCGAGCTGGTCCGGAAGCAGTCGAGCGTCGCCCAGCCTTCCTGCTGATTGAACTCGTGCATGTAGTCTTCGCGCAGGTCGACCTTCACGTCAGCGACGCTGTCGCCGTGCACCCACGAGGTGTCGACCGTGAGGCCGACGTGCCGATACGTGCCGAGGTTGTACAGGCTTCGCGCGGCGTCGGCGAGCGCCTGGTCGCTGTACTGCTGACCCGTGCGAAAGCCGAGCAGGCGAAGCACCACGGAGCTGTCGATCTCCGGGGTTTCCCGACGCGCCCCAACGCTCGTGACGGAGATCGCGCCGAAGTGGGCCAGCGCGCCCGTCCGCACCTGAAGCTCCGCCGTCGCACGATGCTCCGACTTCAGGATGTCCGACGCCACGAACACGTCGGCGTGCGGATACCCCGCGTTGTGCAGACGAGCCGTGATGGAATCCTTGTCGGCGATGAGCAGCGCCTGGCCGAAGCGCCCGCCTGTGTGAAGCTGGAGATCGCGGATGATGTCGTCGCGATTCTCGACCGAGTCGAGCCCGGTGATCGCGAGCGAATCGAGCCGCAGCGGCTGGCCCTCGTTGATTCGAAAGGTGATGTCTACCGCGAACGGCGGCGGCGCGGGCGTCACGACGGTGTCGACCTGCGTGTCGTAGAAGCCGTTGTTCTGGTAGAACGCCTTCAGATGGTCGATGTCGGGCGCGAGCCCCACGTCCGGATAGCAGCGCGGCGCGCCGCGATTGAAGAACCAACTGAAATAGCGGCGCGTGAACGATGCGCCGGTCGTGAGCACCACGGTGGAAAGCTCGTCCGAGGAGAAACTCTGGTTGCCCTCGAAGCGAAGCACGCGGACCTCGCGCTCGCCACGCTTGTCGCAGTCGACTTCCTGCGCGACGAGGGAAGCGGCATTTCCGATCAGCATCATCCCGGCGAGCGCGAGCGCCGCGAGATGCCAGAGCGATCTTCTGCGGCGCACGGCCTGACGATCCGTCATCAGCCGCCGCGCGCTCGCGCGCGTGACCGGCGGCCACGCGGACGTGACGATCGCGCGTCGGCGGACGCACCGCGGTCAGCAACGAGCGGCTCTCGTTCGAGCATCACCCGTGCGAGGTAGAACGCCGCCAGCCCCACGGCGACGCCTGCACCGATGGCTGGCAGCATCTCCCGCGCGGAAAGCGCGCGTCTGTAGTAATATCTCGACGCCCCGGACACGTCGCGCGGATCGGTCTTTGCAGGCATGCTACCTCGTCATTCCCGGCCGCGTGCGACCGATTCGAGCGCTCGCCGGCGGTCGTTGGTCCCGCACCGCCCGCGTTCGGACGGTGCCAACACACAACGCGCCCGCTCGGCACGACCTCCGGCGGGCGCATCTGTTTGACGCTTGACGGCGGGATCGCATAAGTTCTCGCGCCATTTTGCCAGTGTCAATGGAAGGCTTCCGACGTTCCATCATGCTGCTGGCCGCGACCGCCGTGCTGATTCCGCTGGGATGCGGATCGCCCGGCGCGCCGTCGCGGCACGAGCTGATCGATTCACGCGACAACTACGACCCGCGCTCGCTCGATCCCGCGCTCTCGACGGACGTGCCCACCGGCCGCGCCGTTGCCTATCTCTTCGACGGCCTCACGCGCTTCGACCCTGACGCCAAGGTCGAACCCGCGCTCGCCGAACGATGGGACGTGTCCGCCGACGGGCTCACGTACACCTTCCATCTCCACAGCGGCGTCACTTTTCACGACGGCTCACCGTTCACCGCGCGCAACGTCCTCGCGAGTTGGCAGCGCGCGCTCGATCCCGCAACCAAGAGCGGCGCCGCACAGTTTCTCTTCGGCATCAAAGGCGCTCGC
>Ga0207652_10003640_pt1 | contig 12693 bp, 9 predicted proteins | sample KBSC63BmetaG_FD_184334 | JGI IMG/M metagenome (GOLD analysis project Ga0207652, IMG submission 184334) | Corn rhizosphere microbial communities from Kellogg Biological Station, Michigan, USA - KBS C6-3B metaG (SPAdes) (version 2) | ecosystem: Host-associated > Plants > Roots > Rhizosphere ... | reverse complement strand
ATGCCCGCTTCGCGATGTACTCGCTCGGCTTCAAGTCACGACTTGAGGCCACCCAGATGGCGCGCACCGATATCCGGCCGCCATTTCCGGCTGCCCGCATGACCTTCAACCATCGCCGCCTTGCTTATTTTGATGCCTTGCAGGTCGCCCTCGGTGCATTTCACGGCCTTGCTGCTCGAGCGGGAGTGATCTGTCTACTGGCGCTTTTGGCGGCGTGTCTGCTGCGTCGCCGCACGTTGATTGCCGCTTTCATCCTGTTGGCCGTCGGCTATCTGGGGCCATTGTTGTTGCTGGTCGGCACCAACAATTTCCGTTATACATTTCCGGTCACGATCGTCGGCATGTGCATTCTTGCAGGTGCCTGTTGCGTGATGATCCGGTTCGTCGCGAGGCGGTTCCTGCCGCGAACACACAGGCATTCCGCCGCTCGAGTCGCCTCCGGGTAGCCGCAGTGCCGATCCCCCGCAGATTGCCGGAACCCGCAGGACGGGTCCGGTGTCGGTGCACCCGGGAAGAACGCTCGGGTACCCAAGCCCGCAAACGGTTTGCGGCTTTGGGTTCAGGCGTCGCGGGATATTGATCGAGCCCTCTGCTGGGCGGAATCCGGCGCCTGCCTCTGTAAGCGAAAATCGATTTGCTCCAGGAGTTTGCGGTTGGTGGCGATCAGATCGGCGATCAATCCGATCATGAACGACAGGCCGCCCAGCATCAGGCAGAGCGCGGCCAGAATCAGCGACTGTACGTGACCCCCGCCATCTCCTGCAATGAAGAACGCCAGATAACGGATACCGAGCGCGATACCGGCCGTGGTCAACAGGACGCTGAGCCACAGGAACAGCGTCAGCGGGCGATAGATCACGAACACACGAAGTATCGTGACCAGCGAACGTTTGACGTAGTTGGGAATGCTTTTCACAAGCCGCGACGGCCGCAGGTCCGGGTTGGTGCGCACCGGTATCGAGACGACGGTCAGGTTGCTCAGGCCCGCCTGGATGATGGTTTCCAAGGTGTACGTGTAGGCGTTGAACACGTTGAGCCGCATCGCGGTTTCTCGTGTCATGGCACGAAACCCGCTGGGTGCATCGGCCACGTCGGTCTTGCTGGCAACGCGAACTGCCCAGCTTCCGATGCGCTGCAATTGCTTCTTGATCCAGCTGAAATGCTGGGTTTGCGCGATCGGGCGCGCGCCGATCACCATGTCTGCGCGGTGCGCCAGGATGGGCTCGACCAGCAGTGGAATATCGGCGGCTTCGTATTGGTTGTCGGCGTCGGTGTTGACGATCACGTCGGCACCGTGTTGCAGGGCTGCATCGATCCCGGTCATGAAAGCGGTTGCCAGTCCGCGGTTGACCGGGTGGCGGATCACGTGATCGACGCCGAGCTTGTGGGCCAGCTTCGCTGTGTCATCAATCGAACCATCGTCCACGACCAGCCATTCCACGCTGTCGAAACCGGCGACGGTGCGCGGGAGTGTCGCCAGCGCAGCGCCCAGGGTGGGCGCCTCGTTGAGGCAGGGGATCTGGATGATTAACTTCAAGCTCGACGCCTCCCTGTTCCGCGCGGATCAGGATGCGAGGGTGCCGCGTAGTGTCGCGTACAGTTGCAGCGCATCCGGATTCGCCAGCGCATCGGTGTTCTTCACCGCTTCGCCATGGATCACGGCGCGCACGGCGAGCTCCGAGATTTTTCCGGAGACGGTGCGCGGGATATCGGCGACCTGCAGGATTTTCGCCGGCACGTGGCGCGGGGTGGTGTTGGCGCGAATCTGCTTGCGGATTTTCTCGCGCAACGCATCGTCGAGCGTAATGCCGTCGCGCAGGCGCACGAACAGCACGATGCGCTCGTCGCTCTCCCAGTGCTGGCCGACCGCGACCGATTCCAGGACTTCCGGCAACTGCTCCACCTGACGGTAGATTTCTGCAGTGCCAATGCGCACGCCGCCCGGGTTCAGGGTGGCGTCGGAGCGGCCATAGATGATGATGCCGTCATGCGCGGTGAGCTCGGCGCGATCGCCGTGGCACCACACGCCCGGTACCTTGGAGAAATACGCGGCGCGATATCTCTCGCCGTCGGGATCGTTCCAGAACATGACCGGCATCGAGGGGAATGGCGCGGCACAAGCCAGTTCGCCGGGCTGTTCGCGCACCGGCTGGCCGGCTTCGTCCAGAATTTCGACTTTCATGCCTAGCCCGCGGCTCTGCAATTCGCCACGCCAGACTGGCAGCAGCGGATTGCCGAGCGCGAAGCACGAAATGATGTCGGTGCCGCCCGAGATCGACGCCAGCAGCACGCGCTCCTTCACATCACGATAAACGTAGTCGAAACTTTCCGGCGCGAGCGGCGAGCCGGTGGAAAGGATCGTTTTCAGGCGCGTCAACCTGTGCGTTTCGCGCGGCTTCACGCCCATCTTGGCGGTGGCATCGATCCACTTGGCGCTGGTGCCGAAGACGCTGATGCCGACCTCGTCGGCGAGGTTCCACAGCGCGTTGCCGTCCGGCCAGGTGGGCGAGCCGTCGTACAGCACCACCGTCGCGCCGACCGCAAGGCTGGACACCAGCCAATTCCACATCATCCAGCCGCAGGTGGTGTAGTAGAAGATGTGGTCTTCGCGCTTGAGATCGGTGTGCAGCACCAGCTCCTTCAGGTGCTGCAGCAGCGTGCCGCCAGCGCCGTGCACGATGCACTTGGGCTTGCCGGTGGTACCCGAGGAATACATGATGTACAGCGGATGGTCGAACGGCGTCGGCACGAATTCCGGCGCGTGGTCTTCGTGGCCGGCGAAGTCGTCCCATGAAACCGCGCCGCGCAAGCCATCGAGTTGCAGCGGATCGCCGGAATAGGGGATCACCACGCACTTTTCGATCGAGGGGATCGCCGCCAGCACGTCGCGCACCTTGGCGAGGCAGTCGTGACGCTTGCCGCCGTAGGCGTAGGCATCGGCGCAGAACAGCACCTTCGGTTCGATCTGCCCGAAGCGATCGACGATGCCGTTGACGCCGAAATCCGGAGATGCCGAGGACCAGATCGCGCCCAGCGAAGTCGTGGCCAGCATCGCGATGATGGTTTCGGGGAGATTCGGCAGGAAGCCCGCGACGCGATCGTCCTTGCCGACGCCGGCCTGCTTCAAGGCGTGCGCGACGCGGCCGACGATCGCATGCAGTTCCGCATAGGCGATCTCCCGCTTGTGCCCCCACTCGTTGCGGAATACCAGCGCCGGCTTGTCGTCTTTGAAGCGCAGCAGGTTCTGCGCGAAATTCAGTTGCACGCCGGGGAACCAGCGCGCGCCCGGCATGTGGTCGGCGTCCACCAGCACCGGTTCGAACTCGCCGCTCGCGCGGATGCCGCAGAACTCCCAGACCAGCGGCCAGAACTTCTCCGGGTGGCGGATCGAAAAATCGTACAGCGGCGCGTAGCTGCCGATGTCGCCATTGCCGGTGGTCTCGCGGACGAAACGCACGAACCGGTGCAGGTTGGTGGCGTCCCTGCGTTCGGCGCTCGGGGTCCACAAGGGGGCGTCGTTCGACATGCCGCATCCAGATCAGGAATGGCGGGATTGTAGCGGATCGACCCGCGCCGTTCGGCCGGCGCGGCAGCCGGCAGGCCCGCCGGAAGAATCTTCCGTCCAGAGATGTGACGATCCCCTCGCTTTCGAAGGCTCAATGGAAATCTCGCCTGAATTGTGCGGGAAACCGCAGCATTGCGTCCGGCCCGAACTGGTATAAAGATACATATACCCGCGTCAACGGATACCGTCATGCCCCGTCTCAAGCTGCGTGCCTTTGGCTACGCGCTGGCCTTGTCGCTTTTGTTTGGTTGTCTTCCGGCCCTGGCGGCGACGTCGCAACCCGTCCTGTATTCGATCGGCGCGAGCGCGCCCCGGGTCTTGGCGCAGGGCGCGCAAAAATCCTGGCCCATCAAGATCAGTGAGGACAATGCGCTGGCAGCGGTATTCCAGGGTGGGATGTGGTTGCCGACGCCGAGCGGCGGGCGTGTTTACGCCAAATATGATCGGCACATCATGCATGCGAATGGAATCTGGACTTGGGTTGGAACGGTCGACACCGTCCACGGAGCCCAACAGGTGGTGCTGACGTTCGGTGAGGGCGGTGTATTCGGCCTGATTCCACAAGCGTCCGGTTACCCGCTTCGCATCGTGACCAGCCAGGGTGAAACACGCGTCATTGAAACCTCCGCGGCGGCCATGGCGCGTTCGACACAGACGCTCAGGCTGCGCAGCCAGCGGGACTATGCGATTCCGCCTCGCATCGCGTCCAAAACAGGACGAAATACGCTGGCGGCTCAGGCAGCTGCCGATGCGGCCGTCAGGCAGGCTGCTGCCACATCGGGTCCGGTCACCATCGACGTGATGGTCGCCTACTCACAGGGTTTTGCAAACATGCTGGGCAGCCAGAGGCTCGCGCTGATCCGCATCCAGAACCTCGTCGACATCACCAATCAGGCCTACATCGCCAGCGGCGTGAATCAGCAAATCCGATTGGTGTATACGACAGAAGTGAGCTATCCCGACAACAGCTCCAACCAAAGTGCCTTGGATGACATCACCGGCGTCGACGAGAACAAAAATCCGGTATCGATTCCCGTATCGCTCGCCAATATCGCCTCGCTGCGCACGCAATATGGCGCCGATTTGGTGGTCCTGATGCGGCGTTATGACAATTCCACCCAAGGCGATTGCGGCGTGGGCTGGCTTATCGGTGGTGGTCAGACGGCGATCGTGCCGTCGGAGTCGAGCGCCTACGGCTATTCGGTGGTCAGCGACGGCAACAGCGGTGGTTATTACTGTCTCGACACCACGTTTGCCCACGAGCTCGGACACAACATGGGTGATGCGCACGACCGCGCCAATGCCAGTTCGCCCGGCGCCTACTCGTATTCGTACGGTTACACGGGCAATGGCACGAACGGCTTTTCCACGATCATGGCTTATGGGACGGATACCCAAACGCCGCTTGCCGTGTTTTCCAACCCCAACATTTCAACGTGCCAAAACACGCCTTGCGGTGTGGCCGACAGTTCATCATCGTCGGCCGACAATGCGCATAGCATGAACAACACCGCGGCATTGATTGCTGCATTCGAGGGTACGAGGGCGGCGGGCTCCGTTCCGCGCATTTCATACATTCACGACGATGTGAATGGGGATGGGAATTCGGACCTGATCTGGCGCACGAAAGACAATTCCCGTTTCGCATACTGGACCATGAATGGCACACAGTTGGCCAACAGCGCGAGCACGCCGGTTTCCACAAAGTACAAGTTGCTGGCGACCGGAGACTTCAATGGTGATGGTCGGATGGATGCGCTCTGGACTGACGGAAAGGGGATGTGGATGTGGGTGGGCAATGGAAGTACGTTCACCAGCACGTACATGCGGCCATTCCCCACTGGCTGGAACGTGGTGGGAGCCGCTGATCTCAATGGCGACGGCAAGACTGATCTGGTCTGGGCTACGAGTGGTCGAGTCGCCGAGTGGGTGATGGATGGGACCGCTTTCAGTGCCACCTATTCGCAGAATCTGTCGGGGGGGTGGCGCTATTTGACCGAAGGGGATTTCGACGGTGATGGCAAGGCGGACTTGTTGCTGACGAACGGAACCGCCATGCAGATGTGGACGAGTTTCAGCGGCGGATCGTTCGCGCCGGCTGCGGTTCACACATATCCGTCGGGCTGGACGATCCTCGGTTCCGCTGACGTCAATGGCGATGGCAAGGATGATTTGCTATGGCGGGATAACCCGCACACACGTTTCGCCTACTGGATCATGAGCGGTGCGGAGCTTGCCGATTCGGCGGCCATCACTGTGTCTCCGCAGTGGCAATTTGGAACGGCCGGAGACTTCGACGGTAGCGGCGTGGCTGGCCTGATCTGGTACAACAGATCGGCTATCGTGATGTGGCCGGGGTCCAGCACCGGCAATTATCAAGGTGTGGTGGTGCACGCGTATCCGGGCGCATGGGCGCTGCTGCCGTAGCCGTCGAAAATCACTTTGCACGGGCCCGCAGCAGATATCCGTTCCCGAATTCCGCGCCGAGAAATGGACGTTGCGCGAGATCCGCACCGCGTAGGCCGAGTTTCCCCAGCGGACTACGGAGCAGCGGGTACCACTTCATGACGTGCCGCCGATCGATGCCGCTGCGAGCCGAATTGTCGTGCTTGCCTTGGGCGGTAGTGTCCGTGGTCTCGTCGACCTCCGGCGCATAGCTGCGGGCACGCACCTTTTCGGCGAGGTTCGCCAGCGGGAAACCGTAGCAGAGGATGTGTTCGACTTCGAAACCGGCGGAGCAGGCCAGTTCGGCCAGTGCCGCGCGTTCGTAGCGGCGAAAATGCCCGGCCCAGACGTCCGAAGGATTCCATTTTCGCATGTGGCATGGAACTGACAGCAGCAGCGTGCCTCCAGGTTTCAACCACGTGCGCCATTCAGACAATGCATCGAGATCGTGTTCGATGTGTTCCAGCACTTCGAATGCCGTGACCAAGCTGAAGCGCGCTTTCCACGAGGGTTGCGGCCGCTCGTAAAAACGTATGTCGCGGCCGGCATCCCTTGCAAGATCGGCTGCCACGGCCCGGGCGGCTTCCGACATTTCCAATGCGCTGCAGTGGAATCCACGCGCGTCCATTTCGTGCAACAGCATGCCGGCTCCCGGGCCTATCTCCAGCGTGTCGCAAGGCGCAATCGTGCGCAATTCGCGCAGGATCAATGCACGGCGCAACAGGTATCGCGGTGCTGGGACCCAGCCATGTTCGGGGGCTGCGGGGCCCAGTGTGGTGTCAATGATCATGGGTTGGGCCTGGGCAGTGGAACCGCTGTTCAATCATGGCGAGGAATTGCGTGGCGACAGCCGCCGAGTCGATACGGTGATGAAGCCTTTCGTGACATCTGGAAGGCAAGGTATGCCCCAATTCGATGTAGTCGCGGACCGCGCGCGCCAAGGCGCTGGCGTCGCCGGCTTGCACCAGGCGGACACATGGCGGGTTATCCGACAGCAGCTCGCGTATGCCGGGAGAGTCACACGTTACCAAGGGTCGGCCTGCCGCCACAATCTGGAATACCTTGTTCGGAATCACGCTTGCGGCCTTCTCCGAGGTTCCGAATATCCCGAGGCATACGTCAGCCTGGACGATGTACTCGAGCAGTCGTTCATAAGGCACCCAGTCCAGCCATTGCAAGCTACCAACCGGCCGTTTGGCTAACTGTGCGCGAATCCGGGCTGCTTCCTGGCCGCGGCCGATCAGGGTCCAACGGATCGGCGCATCACTGAGGTGTTGCGCGGCTTCGATGATGGTGTCGATGCCATGGAGCGGAATGAATTGGCCGTAAAACAGGACCTGCAGGTACTTGCCACGTGTCCGGTGTTCGACAGGCCGGAAAAATGTTTCTTCGACGCCAACCCAAACATGGTTTATTGAACCGGGCGCGAGTCGAAACAGTTTTTCCATGCGCCGCGCATGCGTGGCCGTATCCATAAAAGCGATATTTGCAAGTCGGGCGGCCAGCCATTCGCCGACCCATAACGACCACGCCAGCGGATTCGCGCGAGCGAGTAGCCGACGATCGACGACTACCGTGTCGAATGCAGAAATGAACCAGTCGAGTGCGATGGGTTTGCGCCGCATCCGTGCGAATGGCCACAGGATCAGAATGTCGAGTTGACCCGGATAACAGACCAATACCAGGTCGTGTGCCGGTGCGCGCAGGTAATGAATGACGAGGCTTGGATACGCGCCGAGCAGGCGCATGCCGCGTCGAATCCATTTCCAAGGACCGCGCAGCGCGCTCTTGTCGTCCAAGTCCGCCCAGATGTCCTTGTGGATCTCGGCGACTTCGATGCCCCTTGCGCGCAATCCATCCCGGAGGATGCGCACGCGCGGTTTGCCAATGTCGTATGTGCCCCACAATACGATTTTCATTGGGTATACACGTGGCAACTGCGGCGGAAGTACTTCGAGAATGCGATGTTATCCGCAATTGTGCGGATCTCCGCATGACGGGGTCGTGGTAGGGGCCGAGGACACGTCGGATCGCCGGGGAAGCACCAGAAATCCGCAAGTCAGAATCAACACGTCGCCCAACGTGGTTGCAATCCGCAAGGCGATCACGAGCACACTGGCGGACGCCGCCGTGAAGACCGGCGCCAGCATCAGCAGCATGAGACCTTCGCGCACACCCAATCCTCCGGGCGCTCCGGGCGTCACGAAGCCGACGACCCAAGCCAGCGCAAACACCGCAATCAACAACCAGTAATCGTGCAGAGTGCCCGGCAGCAGGAATCCTGTGAGCAGAATCAAGCCGATGCCCATGCAGACATACATCCCGCAGTACAGCGCAAACGCTTGAGTGAGCCTGGACTGAGGCGGCAGCAAGGTGCCGTCCAGTGCGGAAGCGTACTTTGGAGAAAAACGTCGCAGCAATGTGGGGGCCACGCGTCTGAACAGGAACAACCCTGCGATTGCCAACGCGATCACTGCCGTGATCAATGCGAGCTGTGCGCCGTGGAGGTGTACCACCGTCAGGCCCACGTCGGACAATGCGCCGGTGCCGACGCCCATCACCACGGCGGCGGCGATCACGAGCAGGGTTTCGAGGATCATGGTCACCGCGAGCGGCCGCGGCGGTATGCCGCGTACCAATGACATGCCAGCGCGACCGATGTATTGCGCGACGTTGCCCGGAACGTATTTGGCGAACTGCGTGATGCCGATGATGCCGAACAATTCGCGGCGCGACCTCGATACCCCCAGTCCGGCGAGCAATCCGTGCCACGCCAACGCCAGCAGTGGCGCACCGAACGACCACAGCAGGGCGCACAGTGCGATGCCCAGCGCGGCGCGCGGGGTTGCATAGACCGACAAGTCCTGGCCGCGCAGCGAGCGCACGACGTACCACACGAACAGTGCCGTGACGATCAGCGCCGCAACAAAGCCAAGCGTGCGGTAAGGTCGCTTCACACCGGCATCCTTGATGCAGCCCGGCGCTTGTGGAACCTCACACCGCCGCTTCCAGCTCCGGCACGAGCTTGAACAAATCGCCGACCAGGCCGATGTCGGCGACTTCGAAGATCGGCGCGTCGGCGTCCTTGTTGATGGCCACGATGGTGCCGGCGTCCTTGATGCCCGTTAAGTGCTGGATGGCGCCGGAAATGCCGATGGCCATGTAGAGCTCGGGCGCGATGATCTTGCCGGTCTGGCCGACCTGCATGTCGTTGGGGCAGTAGCCGGCGTCCACCGCGGCGCGCGAGGCGCCGGCAGCGGCGTGCAGTTTGTCGGCCAGCTTGTAGATGATGTCGAAGTTTTCCTTCGAGCCCAATCCGCGGCCACCCGACACCACGCGCGCCGCGCTTTGCAGGTCGGGGCGCTCGCTGGAGGCCTGCTGCAATCCGACGAAGCGGGTGTGGGAAGGAATCGCGGCGTCGATGGACAATGCCTCGATCGGCGCCGCATCGGCGGCTTCGCCGGCGGCCGCCCACGAAGCGGTGCGCACGGTGCCGACCACGACGGCATCCGCCGGGGCTTCCACCGTGACGATGGCGTTGCCCGCGTAGATGGGGCGCGTGAACGTGTGCGCGTCGGTCACCGACATGATGTCGCTGACCTGACCGACGCCGAGCAGCGCGGCGACGCGCGGTGCGATGTCCTTGCCGAAGGTCGTGGAAGGAAACAGCAGGTGCGTGTACCCGTTTTTCGCGGCGGCGGCGATTTGCGGTGCCAGCACCGCCGCCAGCGCCTGCGCGTTGCCATCGCGCGCGACGGTCAGCACCTTCGATACGCCATCCAATTTCGCGGCTTGCGCGGCCACGGCGTCGGGTGCATCCGCCAGCACCAGCACGTCGATCGCGTCCAGCTTGATCTCGCGCGCGCAAGTCACGCAACGTGCAGTCGAGGTGTTGAGTTGGCCGTTCAAGTGCTCGGCGACGATCAGGATTTTGCTCATGGATTGCTCCTGCTTAACCCCTCTCCCGTCGGGAGAGGGGCAAGGGTGAGGGTACGAATCTCGCGGGAAGACTGGCGAAGAACCGGACCCTCATCCGGCGCTGTGCGCCACCTTCTCCCGGAGGGAGAAGGATTCAAACCAAACCTTTTTGCTTCAACAGCCCCACCAACTCCGCGACGTCCTTCACCATCACGCCGCGCGAACGTTTCGGCGGCGGCGCGTAATGCGTGGTCTTGATTTCGCCGCCGTGCTCGATGCCGAGCGTGGACAACTCAATCGTCTCGATCGGCTTGGACTTGGCCTTCATGATGTCCGGCAGCTTGATGAAGCGCGGTTCGTTCAGGCGCAGGTCCGTGGTAACGACCGCGGGCAGGTCGACTTCGATGGTTTCGAGGCCCGCATCGACTTCGCGCGTCACGGTGGCTTTGTCGTTCGCGATCTCGAGTTTGGAGGCGAACGTCGCCTGCGGGCGGTCCCACAGCGCCGCCAGCATCTGGCCGGTCTGGTTGCAGTCGTCGTCGATCGCCTGCTTGCCGAGAATCACGAGGCCCGGCTGCTCCTTCTCGATCAGTTTCAGGAAGGTGCGCGCGGCGGCAAGCGGCTGCACCGGATCGGGCGTGACCACGTGGATCGCGCGGTTGGCACCCATCGCCAGCCCGTTGCGCAGATGCGCCTGTGCGTCGGCAGGCGCGATCGTCGCGATCACCACTTCTTCGGCGATCCCCTTTTCGCGCAGCCGCAACGCCTCTTCCAGCGCGATGTCGTCGAACGGGTTGGGGGACAGTTTCACGCCGTCGGTGACGACGCCCGAGCCGTCGGGCTTCACCTGGATGCGCACGTTGTAATCGACCACGCGCTTGTAACCGACCAGAATCTTCATCCGGAATCCTTGCAATGCGTGCCGCCGAACGGCATCCGGCCATTGTAACCGACTACGTCCCGGGGGCCCGCGCCGCCGCGTGCGAACCGAAGAAGCGTGCGTCCATGATGCCGCTGCCCGACTGCACCCGCGATGCAGCCCACCGGCGCGAATGCTGTACGCGGACCTCAGTGGCCGTCGATGCGCGCGAGAATCGCCGTGACGAAGCGTTGCGCAGCGCCATCGGCATGGGCGACGAACACGGACGGTTCCACCAGTTCCAGTTCCAGCAGGCGCGGCGCGCCGTCGTCGTCGTGGATCAGGTCGACGCGGGCATACAGCAGCGGGCCGTCGAGTGGAATCGCGGCCAGGGCGCGTTGTGCGACTTCGCGCTCGTCGGGCGACGGCATGCGCGGCGTGATCGTTTCTTCCGCGTACAAACCGGTCGTTGGCCCGGCGTTCCGTTTCAGCAGCGGGCCCTTGCGGATGGCATGGGAAAACACGCCGTCGAAAAACAGCAGCGCGGTTTCGCCGTGTTCGTCGACCCGGTCGAGATACGGTTGCAGCAGCACACTGCGGCGCCGGTTCAACAGACGCTGTGCGTGCGCGACCATGCCGCTGCGATCGTCGCGCGCATGCCGTTGCGCGTCGCGCGAACCGGCACCGACCGCAGGCTTGACCACGAAATCGTGCGCGCCAGGGTGGGTGTTCAGGACCACGTCGAGGATCGCGGCGGCGTCGTCGTCCGGCTCCAGGAACGTGCTCGGCACCACGGGCACGCCGGCGCGTGCGAGTTCCGCGAGATAGTGCTTGTCGGTGTTCCAGCGCAGCACCGCGAGTGGGTTCACGAGCCGGGTGCGTTCGGCGACGCGCGCGCCCCAGTCGAGGAACTCGGGCAGTCGCTCGAAATAGTCCCAGGTCGAGCGCAGCAGCGCGAGGTCGAAACTGCCCCAGTCGATCGCGTCGTCGTCCCAATCGACTTCGTGCGCGTCGGCACCGGCGGCGCGCAGCGCGGCGAGCAGCGGCGTCATGTCGTAATCGGTGCCGCGCGCGGCGCGCGCGGTGACGAGGGCGATGCGGGGGCGTGTCATGGATGGATGCGCGGCCGGCCAGGGAGCGCAGGCTAGCATGCGCCCCGCGGTACAGCGGCCGTCAAAGCCATCGCCCGCCGAGCGTCGGGCGATGATGGGAAGGCGGGGGTTATTGCTTCGGGCCGGGACGCCAGCCGGACGTGCCGGCGCGCCATTGGATGAACGCGATCCAGTCCGCGGTCAACAGATCGGTCTGGGTGCGCGTGGAACCGATGCCGTGGCCCGCCTGTGCATCAATCCGCAGCAGCACCGGATTGGGTGTGCCGGATGCCTGCAGTGCGGCGGCGAACTTGGCCGGCTCCCACGGCGACACGCGCGGGTCGTTCAACCCCGTCGTGATCATCACGGCGGGATACGTGACGCCCTTCTTCACGTGCTGGATCGAGTCCATCGCGTAAAGATTCTTGAAGCCCTGTTCAGTCTTCACGCTGCCGAATTCGGGGATGTTGGGCGGACCATTCGGTGAAAATTCGGAGCGCAGTGTGTTCGCTGCGGGCACAAGGTCGAGCACGCCGGCGAACAGATCTGGACGCTCGGTCATCGCGCGCCCCATCGTGATGCCGCCGGCCGAGCCGCCGATGATGAAGAGCTTGTCCTTGCTGGTGATGCCACGCGCGATCAGATCCTCGCCGCAGGCGATCAGATCTTGCCAGGTGTTGTGCTTGTTGGCGTCCTTACCGCCCAGGCGCCATGCCTCACCCTTTTCACCGCCACCGCGCACGTGGCAGACGCCGTAAGTGATGCCTTCGCGCATCGCCGCCGCGCGCCGGGTACTGAAAACCGCGAGATTGGAA
>Ga0207652_10003638_pt1 | contig 12695 bp, 11 predicted proteins | sample KBSC63BmetaG_FD_184334 | JGI IMG/M metagenome (GOLD analysis project Ga0207652, IMG submission 184334) | Corn rhizosphere microbial communities from Kellogg Biological Station, Michigan, USA - KBS C6-3B metaG (SPAdes) (version 2) | ecosystem: Host-associated > Plants > Roots > Rhizosphere ... | reverse complement strand
GGGCGTCTGCCGCGCCGATCGCCGGCGCGCGCAGCCGCGAGCCCGGGTCCGTGTCATAGCCAAACTCGGTCAGCCACACCTCCTTGCCGGGCAGGTGCTGGTCGCGATAGGCGACGACGCCGGCGACCGCACCGGCCAGGCCACAGGCCTCCGGGGCCAGGCCGGGACGGGGATTGGTCGTGCCGAAGGGATCCGGCCCGAAGCAGTAGTCGTGAACGTTGATGACGTCCGCCGGGAAGCTGCCGCCCCGGTGCGCCGCCGCCCAGGCCCGCATCCCATCCAGATACGTCGTGACGTTGGTCAGCCAGTCGGACGACGCGCCCGCGCCGGCCAGCCCCGCCATCACCAGCTTGCCGTTCGGATCGGCGTTCTTGATCCCGAAGGTCGCCCCCAGCCGTCCCTGATCCCCGTCGTAGTCGGCGCTGGACATGGCGGCGGCCGCCGCCGGAGAGAACAGCGGCGATCCGTCGGCGTTCACCCAGTTCGCGTCTGGCTCGTTTCCGTCCTCGTAGTAGCGCAGCACGCCCAGCCCGGTGCGCGCGCTTTGACCGGCCGCCAGCTGAAGGTTGCTGGTCGGTACGGCCGCCGCGCCGTAGCGGGCGGCGTACTGATACAGGAAGCTGGCGTGCGCGACGTAGGAGGCGGGCATCGTCGGATCGCCACCGGTGGCGACCGGCGGCATGGCATTGCCAAGGTAGTCGACGGACCCCTGGAGGCAGGGAAAGGGCAGCACCCCCGCGCGATCCAGCGCCGTGTAATAGGCGTCGAAGTCCCAGCTTCCACCGAACAGTGAAAACGACAGCTGGCTGTTCGGATAGCCGGGGTAACCCGAGGCGCCGTTGCCGTCGTTCCAGGTCCAGTCGTGGTACTCGCGCACATTGCCGACCGCGGCCAGCTTCGAGGGCGCGTCGTCGATGAACCCATTCAGGCCCAGGAAGTCCCCCACCAGCGGTCCGGCCGCGGGCGCCTGCCCTGGGGTGCCCGCCACGCCACCGGTGCTGGGCGAGCCCCCGGAGCCCGAGGTGGCCCCCGAGCTGATCCCGCCTCCGCCGCTGCCGCCGCTCCGGGAGGGGGCGCCTCCGCCGCAGGTGACCGCCGCCAGCAGGCTCACGCCCAGCAGGAACGCTCGGCAGCGCATCGGTCGATCGTAACACGGTCGATCCGTCGCTCCCCCGGCGGCGCCGCCCGGCCGGGGGCCTCTGGCTAGGGCGCGTTCTGACGCCGCTTGGCGTTCGCGGCGTCGACCTCTTCGAAGAAGTGGCGCTGGTCGGCGACGCGCTCGAGCGCCAGGATCTCGTGCATCACCTTCACGCCCACCTGACCCGTCCCCGCGGTCCCGCTGGGGATGGCTTTCTTCAGGGCGTCGATGGCCGCCTGGTCGCCGGACGCGAACGCCTGGTCCAGCTGCATCGACAGCCACTTCGTGCGCCCGTCCTCGACCCCTACCACCTCTTCCAGGGCGTGCAGGTCGTCGCGGGCCGGGCCGGTCTCGGGCAGGTCCTCCGGCAGCTTGTCGAAACGGACGCGCAGAGCCGAGGTTTGCTTCTGCAGCTCGGCCACCTGCGCCTTGTACCGCTCCAGCGCGTTCGTCAGCTCGGCCTTCTGCCGCGCCTCTTCCTTGCGGTCGCGACAACCAGACAGCGACGACAGGCCCAGCACGCCCAGCAACAGCGCGATGCCGCGCCAGCGGGACGCCGCACGAGAGCGGGGCGGCCTGCTCACGGCTTCGCCGCGCCGGCGGCGATCCATTGCCGGATGCCTTCCAGCTGATCCATGGGCGTGCAGTTGTCGTACTCCGGTTTGCAGCCGAAGGGCATCTGGGGCAGGGCGCCGCACTTGCCGGCCTGGGCCAGATAGAAGGCGCTGTCGTCAGGCGCGCCAGGCTTCACCAGGACGCGGTTCCCGCACAGGTCGGCCTTGAACGTCGTCAGCTTCGTGTAGAGATCCGTGTCGCTGAGGGATGTGGCGTTCAGCCCCAGCAGGAACGGCTCCTGCTCACCCTGGACGTGGCAGTCCGAGCCGTGGCAGCCGTTCTCCACGACGTCGCGCACATTCGCCCAGGTGGCGAGCGGCGATGTTCCGCTGCCCCCGCCCGAGGCCGTCGCGCCGCCGCTACCGGTTCCCCCGGAGCCGCTGCCACCGCTGCCGACGCTGCCGCCGCTGCTGCTGCCGCCACTGGCGCTGCCGCCGCTGCCACCGGAGCCGCTTCCGCCGCTGGCGCTGCCACCGCTGCCGATGACACCGCCGCTGACGTTGCCGCCGCTGCCGATGACGCCGCCGCTGGCGCTTCCGCCGGACCCATTGCCGCCGCTGCCACTCCCGCCACTGCCGCTGCCGCCGCTGCCCTGACCCCCAGTGCCGTTGCCGCCGCTCCCCGAGCCGCCGCCGCATCCAGCGGCGCCCGGGGAGAGCAGTGCAAAAGCCAGCGCGGTTCGCAGGACCAGCTGCAGGCCGTCGAGGCCCCTGTGACGACGTGGTGTCTTAGGCACGGAGCTCAGTGTACTCGCCCGGCTTCTCGATGACGGACGCCTTCGTGCCCCCGTCGGAGAAGTATTTCGTGTTGTCGTACTTCCCGAACTTCTGCACCGGCATCGTGCCCCCCGGCGTCGCGTAGCCGGTCGAGTCGGCCTTCGCGCCGATCGCGTTCAACAGGTTGCAGAAGTACTTGTTGATCGGCATCGTGGCGACGTTCGACGGCGTGCCCACGCTGTCGAGCGAGTTGAACGAGCTCTGGCCGTTCGCGCAGTCCTTGCTGCTGTTGCCCGGGCTCATGTCGGTCGCCGCGTTCTCGACGTTGATGGCCCAGCCCGTCTTGAAGTAGCCGCCACAGCTGCCCGCCTGCAGGATGGGCAGGTTGTTCAGGTTGTGGCTGTTGCCGTCGGACATCTCCTGGATCCAGACGGTGGCCGTGTTGTCCAGCAGCGTGCCGTTCCCTTCGCTGAACTTGTCCATCTGTCCCACCAGGTAGGCGAACTGGGCGGCGTAGTACTGGTCGATGGCCAGGATCTGCGCCAGGGCGTCGGGGACGCACTGCCCGCCCATGCCGGCGTTGCCGATGCGGTGCGAGATGCTGTGGGCGTCGGTTCCGACGGCCTTCATCGAGCCGTCCGAGGCGGTGTACTTCACCACGCTGCTGAAGTTCCCGTTCGCCGGCATCTTCATGAAGATCACCCGGTTCGCGTCGCACAGGGCCGACAGCACCGCCAGGTTCATGAAGGTGTTCGCGGTCTGGGTGATGTTGCCGCCGCTCAGCGTGCCGGTCAGCCCCAGCGTCTTGGCGGTGTCCATCGAGCACATGGCGCCCGTCGACACCATGCCGCCGGTGTAGTGCAACAGCTCGGTCCAGGTCTGCAGCTTCTGCTGGTCCGAGGCGCTCATGTTGATGTTCTTCAGGCGGGTCAGGTCGTCGCGCACGCAGTCGATGACGCTCTTCCCGCGCGCCACCTGGTAGGTGTCGGGGTTCACGGTGCCGGTGCCGAACAGGTTCGTCAGGCTGCTGTACACCGTCGACGCCGTGCCGGAGCCGGGGAAGATGGTCCCCTTCTCGTCCTGCCAGGAGATGACGTTCTGGTTGTTCGTGGCACTGCCCTGGATCCCGCCTATCTGCATGAAAAGCGGCGCGGCCCCGGCGTTCGTGGTCGACACAGGCTGGCCGTTCGAGGCCTTGTTCACGCAGCCGGCGGCGATGTGGTCCAGCGATCGTCCCGTCGGCTTGGCGTCGGTCTTGCCGGCGTTGTTGGCGGAGCTCTCCGTCGCGTTCGGGGTCAGGGGGTGGCAGGTGAACGTCGAACCCGCCGGGTTGGTGTGGGGATCGTTCTTCTGGCCGTTGGTCCCGTCGAAGCTCCACTCGTTCATGCTGCGGATGCCGCGGACCATCAGCAGCTTGTTCGCAAACGGCGCCATGGGCGCCAGCGTCGTCAGGCTCTTGTAGTCGTCGCTGGACAGGGCGCCGTGCGACTTGGCCGGGAACCACTTGTCGGTCAGGCAGCCATGGTACGTGAAGTACACGATCAGCCGCTTGGGCGCGTCGACGGTCATGCCTTGCGCCTTGGCCTCGCGCTCCAGGATCGAGGGAAGGAACGGCGCCGCGACGGCGGCTCCGCCCAGGCCACGGAGAAGAATTCGGCGATTGAATGTCTTGTTCATGGTCGTTTTCCCTTTAGTTCCCGAGAGTACGAAGACGGAAGGAGTCGGCCTGCGTGTAGTCGGCCATCATCGACGCCACCGAGTAACCCGAGCCGGCCATGTTGGTGCTCAACTGGTCGACGATGCAGGCGTCGTTCTGGTTCGGGGACCGGCCGGTCGCGAAGGAGACGAACTTCTCGGCGTAGCTGCGCTGGGCGTTGGGGGCCTTGCCGATCTCCGCCATCAGCTCGGCCGGGCTGCTGAGCGTCTTCGTCACGGCCGGGATGGTGCTGAGGATGACGTCGGCGGTCGAGTTGATGTCGCCGCCCAGCGGATCCTTGTCTTGCCACGCGCCGACCGCGTCGTATCGCTCGAGCACGAAGCCCGGCGGGTTGACCTTGAAGGTGTGGCAGCCGTTGCAGGGCGACCCCATCGTCAGCGCCGTGGTGGCGTCGCGGTTGGTCTTGTAGTCCGCCGCCGGCGGCGTCATGGACAGGAACTTCGGGTCGGGGTCACCGACCGGAATCGCCAGGACCACCTGGGTGATGAAGGCGCCGCGCAGGATGGGGCTGGACTGGGTGTCGTGCGCGAAGGTGCTGAGGAACCCCACGCGCGACAGGAAGCCGGGCCGCTTCGTCCCATCCAGCATCATCTTGGTCGGCGTGGTGGCCGTCGAGCTGACGCCGTAGATGGAAGCGGTGTTCTTGGTGACGAACGCCGCCGGGCTGTTGAACAGGTCGGCGAAGGTGCCGCCCCCCACCACCACGTCGGCGAAGAACGCGTCCAGCTCTGCCATCGCGTCGGTGTAGGTGGCCGAGGTGTAGCCGCCGATCGAGTGCACGTTGTTGTTGGTCCAGTGCGTCCCGTTGCTGATGTTCGCGTAGGTCCGGTGGAAGGTCGACGCGATCCCGGCCGCCTTCGGGCTCTGCAGCATCCGCAGGGCCTGGGCGCGGATCTGATCGCCCGACTGCAGCCGATCGGCGTCGGCCTCCGTGTTCAAGGTGTCGTCCGGAATCGAGTTCCAGATCAGGAACGACAGCCGGGTCGCCACCTCGTAGCTGGTCAGCTTCAGGGCCGAGCCGTCCTTGGTCTGGCCCAGCTCGGGCAGCGAGATGAACGACGGGGAGGCCAGGATGGCGAACAGCACGGACTCGGCCACCTGATCCGACGTCCCCTTCGGCGTCAGGCTGTTGAACCGCATCAGGCTGGCGACCTCGGCGTCGGTCACCGGCCGGCGGAACGCCTTCCGTCCGAACGTCTTGATGGTGTTGGTCAGGCAGGTCGCGTCGGTCGCGTCCGAGCAGCTGATGAACTTGGACTTGCTGCTGCTGGCGATGACCTGGGTGGCGATCTTCTCGGCGGCGCTGAGGTAGCCGTTCCAGGCGATGTCGTCGACGGGGCCGGAAGAATCGGCGCCCAGCAGGGAGGAGGGCGGCCCGTTGCCCGCACTGGACAGCGACGTGAGGCCGAGCAGGTCGGTCACCACGGTGTCGTACTGCCGCTGCGTCATCCGGGGGACCTGGCTGGTGGCGGGAATACCCTTCACGCAGCTGAGCGTGGAAGGCGCGCCGCCGCTGCCCGAGCCGTCGGAGCCTCCGCTCCCCGGGTTGTTCGAGCCGCCGCTGCCGGGGTTGCTGGGGCTGCCGCCCGTGCCGGGGTTCACCGGCGACCCGCCCGAACCGGCGGTCTTCCCGCCGCTGCCTGGTCCCCCGTTGTTGCCACCACTGCTACTACTGCCGGTCTGGCCGGCCGAGCCGGTGCAGCCGGCGGCCAATCCGGCCAGAAACAAACCCACGAGACTTCCACCAATGGAGCGCTTCATCTTGCATCCGCCCTTCTGCCGGGGAGACCAGCGATCGAACCAGGGGTCTTCCTGAGATTCTTTGCTGCTCATCGCGACGCCGCGTTGGCGTGCGAGATGTCTATGGGGCGCGCGCCGCTATTGCTTCAGCCGTACCGTGCGTGTCCGCACATATTTTGATGCATTGCATTTTGCCAAGTCCGAACCGCGCGACGCCGTGAGCGGACCCAGCGGGCGCGGTCGTCGCTACGAACCGGGCGGCAGTGTCAGGATCTCGCACCCGTCTCGGGTGACGAGCACCGTGTGCTCGAACTGGGCCGACAGGGACCCATCGGCCGTGACGATCGTCCAGCCGTCGTCCAGCTGCCGCACCTCCGGGCCGCCCAGGTTGATCATCGGTTCGATGGTGATGGCCATGCCCTCGCTCAGGCGCAGGCCGGCGCCGCGCTGCCCGAAGTGGGCAACGTGCGGCGGCTGGTGCATCTGGCGGCCGATCCCGTGACCGCCGAACTCCCGTACCACCGAGCAGCCCTCGCGCGTGGCCAGATCCTCGATGGCGGCGCCGATGTCGCCCAGCCGCGCGCCTGCCCGCACCACCGCGATGCCGGCGTCGCGGCAGCGCCGCGCGGTCTCGACGACGTGCCGCGCCTCGGCGCTTGGTTCCCCGACGAACAGGGTGGCCGAGGTGTCGCCGTGGAAGCTGTCCAGCTCGGTCGTCACGTCGACGTTGACGATGTCGCCGCCGGCCAGCCGGACGTCGGCGCTGGGGATGCCGTGACAGACGACCTCGTTGCGGCTGGTGCACACGGCGGCCGGGAAGCCCTCGAAGCCAAGCTGGCTGGGCCGCCCACCGCGCCGCCGGGTGTCCGCCCGGACCCAGGCATCGATGTCGGCCGTGGACACACCGGGCGCGATCTTCGCCGCCACCGCCGCCAGCGTGGCCGCGGCGGCGCGCCCCGCCCGCCGCATCGCCACGATCTCCGCGGAGCCGAGGAGCTGGATGGCCATGGCGTCGACTGTGCGCGACGGTCCCGGGTCGATCCAATACCGTTTCGATCTGCCTGCCCATGCTAGACTTTCCGCCTTGAGTCTCGCGCAGTTGGAGTACTTCGTGGTCGTCGCCGAGGAGGCCAACGTGGGTCGCGCGGCGGCCCGGCTGCACATCTCGCAGCCGCCGCTCAGCCGGCAAATTCGCGCGCTGGAGGACGAGCTGGGGGTGCAGCTGTTCGAGCGCCTGCCTCGCGGTGTGCGGTTGTTGCCGGCCGGCGCGACGCTGCTGCCACGGGCCCGCGCCATCCTGGCGGACGTCGACACCGCCCGGCACGCGGCGCGACGGGCGGGAGCGAACCGGGGCGGCCTGCTGGACGACGGCGGCGCCTGAAGATCATCTAATGATGGGCGCGTGACGGCGCCGCCATCGCCGGGTAGGCGGTGGATGACCGCGTCCTCACCGATCTGCTCGATCGTTCGCTCGTCGTCGGGGTCCCGCCGGCCATCACCGTCCGATCACGGCCATTCGGAAGAATCTTCTTTCTGGTCGTTTGCAAAGGCGTAGAGCGCGGCAGGGCCCGTGACACGAGCTCGACGCACTCACGCGCCTGACGGATGCGAACAACCAAGGAGTCGAACATGCACAACCAGGACAAGCTTCAGCTGCAGCAGAGCAACCACATCAAGATCGTGGTGACGGAGGGGAAGGTGACGATGGAGGACTTGCACGCCGCGCTGGAGCAAGCGGTGCGCATCCGGGTGCCGGGCGGCTGCAACTGCGGCCTGACGGGGTTCGACATCACCTTCCTGCGCGGAGATCCCGAGCTGAACGCGCTGACGAAGATCCCGAACATCCAGGCGGGCCTGATCTCGCGCGAGTAGCGGCCATGGATCTGGCGCGGGGGATCGATCAATCCACATCTTCCGGGGTGGCCGGCCCACGCGCGGCGGTGGGGACGACCTACGAGGGGCGCGACCCCGGTCTTCTCCACCGCATTCTGCCCCTGGTCGACTACATCGAGGTCACGCCAGAGACCATCTCGGAGGTGAAGGGCGGCGAGGTGGTGCTGAGCGACGCCGTCATGGCCGAGCTGAAAGAGGTGAGCCGGTCCGTCGACATCGTCCTGCACGGGGTCAGCCTGTCGATCGGATCGCACGAGGGGTGGTCGTCCGGATACTTTCGGCTGCTGGACGCGTTCCTGGAGCAGATCGACGTGGCCTGGCACAGCGAGCACCTCGGCTACACGAAGGTCGACGGCGAGCACCTGGGGATCATGCTGGCCATGCCGCGCACCGAGGAGGCGCTGGATCTCGTCTGCGAGCGCGTGCGGAAGATCAGGGAGCGGTATCCGCTGCCCTTCCTGCTGGAGAACATCGTCAACGTCGTCCCCGGTGCCCCGGGGGAATTGTCGGAGGCGGCGTTCCTGAACGCGCTGGCCGACAGGACCGGCTGCGGTCTGATCCTGGACACGTACAACCTGGAGGTCGACGCCCACAATCACGGGCTCGACATCCAGGCGTTCCTGGGCGAGCTGAAGCTGCAGAACGTCCGCGAGGTCCACGTCGCCCGGGGCGTCGAGCACAACGGCTTCCTGCTGGACGTGCACTCGCAGCTGGCGCGCGAATCGACCATCCGGCTGGCCCAGCAGGTGGTGCGCGGCGCGGCCGGCAACGCGCGGCTGGTGGTCTACGAGTTCATGCCGGAGGCCACGGACGGGTTGGGGCGCGACAACATCGGCGCGCACCTTTGCGATCTGCGCGCCGCCTTCGCGGGGTGAATCATGGATCTGGCGACACATCAGCGCGCGCTGCTGGGGCTGTTTCGCGGGACACACCGGCTACGGCCCGACGATGATCCCTACGTCCACGCGGTCGCGGCGTCCCCGGACCTGGTCGAGGCGCGGCGGAACATCTTCCTGTGGCGCGTCTTCGTTCTCGAGCGCACGTGCGTGCTGACGTTCCGGCTGCTGCGCCGGAGAGGGCTGCTGGCCGAGGCGATCGAGGCGTTCATCAGCGGGACGAACATCTCGCCGTTCAGAGAGACGCAGGCCCCTGCCTTCCTGCAGACGGTCGCCGGACATCCGGACCCCCTGGCCGCCGCGGTGGCGCGGTTCGAGCTGGCCTTGCTGCGGGCGCACGAGGGGGATGCCTGCGCCGGCACGGTCGACTGGAACGTCGATCCGCGCGGCGTGCTGCACAGCCTGGCCCGGGACCTGCCGCTGCCGGAGCCACCCGAGCGCGGATGGTATCGAATCGCCGTCTCGGGCCGGCTGCCCGCGCTGTTCGAGATCGAACGCCTGGCCTGACGACGCCGCCGCCGCTGACGGGGGCTGTCAGCTTTTCGACTGCGCCGGCTGGCGCAAAGCCCGTCGATACAGGCAGATCGCGCGGGCCTTTCGCTTGCAATCGGGCCCCGCATGCGCCCGAACGCCTCGAGCGCGGGGACCAGCGCCAGGCCACGGCGCGCGTGGCCTCGAACCTGCTGTGCGCGGTGATGATCTGGCTCTGCTTCGCGTCGATCGGCGCGCATCCCGGGATCGCGGCCTGCGTCGGGATCTCCTGTGTCACGGCCATCGCCAACGCCGTGCCGCTGCTGCCGGGACAGCTCGGCGTCTTCGAATCCGCGTTCGTGCTGGGCGCGAAGCAACTGGGGGTGGAAAGCGGCACCGCGCTGGCCGTCGCGCTGCTGTACCACGCCACGCACCTGGCCCCGGCGGTGCTGGGCGCGGCGGTCGCCACGTTGCGCTGGCGGTGGTCTACCGCGCCCCGCACGCCCCCCACGCAAATCGTGCGTGGGTTTGCCGAGCCGGCGCACGCTTCGTGGCGCCGGCCCCCGATCGTCGACCATTGATACCCGCCGTTCGCTGGCACGTTCGTCGCATCGTCTCCGGCCATGCAGAGATCGCCGGAGCTCGCCTTTCACGCGTTGCGCCCCAGCGTGACGCTGCGGAGGAGAATCCTGAAGCTGGGTGTCGCCAGCCTGGCCGTCGTCGTCGCGGACATCGTGGTGCTTCGGGCCCTCGATCTGCGTCCCGGTAGCCTTCGGTCGCAGTTCCGGTCGGACGTCCAGCGCTTCCAGCGGCAGGTCTCGGCGGCGGGCGCGCCGCCGTTGGTCACCGACGCCGATCTGGCGGGCCTGCCGCCCGCGATCCAGACGTACCTCCGCCGGGCGCAAGTGGTCGGCAAGCCGCGCGTGCGTGCTTTTCATGCGGTGTTCCGCGCGAAGTTTCGAGCGACCGCGTGGGCCAGGTGGATGGACGCGGAGGTCGAGCAGCGCAACTACTTCGGCCCGGGCGGTCCGGCGCGCCTGTTCTACATGAGGGCCACGCGCGCGGGGATTCCGTTCGTGGGCTACCACCGCTACGTGGGGGCGGAGGCGACGATGCGCGTCCGGCTGGCCGGGCTGATCGACGTGGTCAACGCTTCCGGCGAGCTGATGACCCAGAGCGAGACGGTGACGCTGTTCAACGACATGTGCTTCCTGGCGCCCGCGGCTTTGCTGGACGCCCCCGTCACCTGGCAGGCGCTGGATCAACGCCGCGTGCGGGCGACCTACACGAACGCGGGCAAATCGATCGGGGCGATCCTGTCGTTCGACGAGGCGGGCGATCTGGTGGGGTTCGTTTCGGAAGATCGCTACCAGTCCGACGGCAAGGGCTTCCGCCTGCTCCCCTGGTCGACGCCGCTGCGAAACTATCGTGACTTCGGGGTGGCGCGACTGGCCAGCGAAGGAGATGCGCGCTGGATCGAGCCCACCGGCGAGTGGACGTACGGCCACTTCGTCTTGCAGCGGATCACCTACGACGAGGGGAACGCCGGGGGCCAACCGTGAGCGCCATGGTCGAGCAGGCGGGGCGTGGCCTCACCTCCGTCGAGGCGCGGGCGCGCCTGGAGCGGTATGGGCCCAATCGGCTGGTGGCGCAAGACCGCGCGGCGCGGTTGAAGCAGGCGCTGGGGCTGGTGCTGGATCCCATGGCGCTGATGCTGCTGGCCGCCTCGGGGATCTACGTCGCGCTCGGCGACACGCGCGACGGCATGGTGATGCTGGTGGCGCTGCTGCCGGTGATGGGCGTGGACGTCTTCCTCGAGGCCCGGTCACGCGCGGCGCTGAAGAAGCTAGCTCGCAGCGTCGCTCCCCGCGCGCGCGTCATCCGCGACGGGGGCGAGATCCTGGTCGACACCGCTTCGCTGGTGCCGGGCGACCTGCTGGCGTTGCGGGAAGGGGAGTTCGTTCAGGCGGACGGGGTGGTGCGCGCGTGCGCCAACCTGGCCATCGACGAATCGTCCCTGACCGGCGAGTCCGAGCCGCAGCTGAAGCGTGCCTCTGCCGCCGGCGATGGCGGGACGGCGCCGGAACAGAGCTTGTTCTACGCAGGATCCACGGTCGTCGCGGGGCAGGGCGAGGGGGAGGTCGTCACGACCGGTCGCGCGACGCGCTTCGGCGAGATCGCGCGGCTGGTGGGCGCCGCCGACGCCAGCCAGACCCCGCTGCAGAAGCGGGTGGGCCGGCTGGTCACCAAGTTGGCGATCGCGGCCGGCTTCGTCGCCGTCGCCATCGTCCTGCTGGGCCTCTACCGGGGGCTGTCCTGGGGACAGGCCCTGCTGGGCGGCATCAGCGTGGCGATGTCCGCGGCGCCGGAGGAGTTCCCGCTGGTGTTCACGCTGTATCTCAGCGTGGGGGCGTGGCGGCTCAGCAAGCAGGGCGTGCTGGTGCGGCGCCTGGCCAGCGTGGAGACGCTTGGCTCGACCACCGTGGTCTGCACGGACAAGACCGGAACGCTGACCAGGGGACAGTTCGTGCTCGATCGCGTGATCGCGCTGGGGGCCAGCGAGCGCGAGCTCATCGAGGCGGCGGTGCTTGCCTGCGAGGCGCCGCCGAGTGATCCACTGGAGAAGGCGATCGTCGCATATGCGTCCGCGCATGGCGTCGATGCGGGGCGTCTGGCCACGGACTGGCGCCTGGTTCGTGATCACGACTTCGATCCCACCGGCAAGCACATGTCGCACGTGTGGTCATCGGCCGTCGCACCGGCGCGGCTGCTGGTGGTGGCCAAGGGTGCCCTGGAAGGGATCCTCGAACACGCGGCCGGCGGCGTCACCGCTCGCGCGGAGATCGAAGCGGCCCATGGCCAGCTGGCCAGCCAGGGGATTCGCGTGCTGGCCGTGGCCAGTCGCTCGACCGACCAGCCGCGCGGATCCTCGCGCGCCGACGACGAACGCGACCTCACCGTGCTGGGCCTGCTGGGATTCCTGGATCCCGTGCGCGCCGAGGTCCCTGGCGCCGTGCGCGAATGCCAGGCCGCCGGGGTCCGGATCAAGATCGTCACCGGAGATCACGCGCTGACCGCGCACGCCATCGCCGACAGTGCGGGCGTGCAGCATCGAGAGGACGGTATCGTGACGGGCGACCAGCTCGCCCGCGTGCCGCCCGACGAACGGCGGCGCCTGATCGGCGCGGCCAGCATCCTGGCGCGCATCACGCCCGCGCAGAAGCACATGGTGGTGCAGACGTTGCGCGAGAGCGGCGAGATCGTCGCCATGACGGGCGACGGCATCAACGACGCCCCGGCGCTGCGCCAGGCCGACATCGGGGTCAGCATGGGGCTGCGAGGGACCGACGTGGCGCGGGCCAGCGCCGATCTGGTGCTGCTGGACGACAACTTCGCCTCCATCGTGGCGGCCATTCGCGAGGGGCGGAAGATCTTCCTCGATATCCAGCGGGCCTTCCTGTACCTGCTGGGCTTCCACATCCCCATCGTCGGTCTGGCGGTGCTGCCGC
>Ga0207652_10003634_pt1 | contig 12703 bp, 8 predicted proteins | sample KBSC63BmetaG_FD_184334 | JGI IMG/M metagenome (GOLD analysis project Ga0207652, IMG submission 184334) | Corn rhizosphere microbial communities from Kellogg Biological Station, Michigan, USA - KBS C6-3B metaG (SPAdes) (version 2) | ecosystem: Host-associated > Plants > Roots > Rhizosphere ... | reverse complement strand
CTCAATATATCCCATGTGGCTTGCTATTATTTCCTTTACATAGCTTAATCCAAGGCCGTAACCTTTAATATTATGCTTATCACCTCCAGGCACTCTAAAAAATTTCTCAAATATTTTTACCTTGTATTCTTTATCAATTCCCTGCCCGTTATCGCCTACTTTTAATTCAAGAATATTTTGCATGGGCGAACAAAGATGTATGGCAATAACCGGATTTCCCAGGCTATATTTTAATGCATTATCCAACAGGTTGTATAATACGCTTGCCATGTGAAGCCTGTCAGCTTCTATCATAAAACTATCGCCGGAAGTTGTTACATGCACTTCTGCATGTTGCTTTTCAAACTGCAGCTTCATTATTTGCATTACTTCATTTACCAGTTGTCGCATATCAACCATTTCTCTTTTTAGCCCGACCGTTTTATTCTCGAACATAGACAGGTTTAATACTTTATCAACAAGCAAGCCCAGGCGCTGTAACTCCGATGCAGAAATATCAAGGTATTCTTTCGTTTTCGCCGGGTCTTGTACTGCATCAAAATTTCTTAAAGCTTCGATTGCAACTCCTACCGTTGCTATGGGCGTTTTTAACTCATGGGTTATGTTACTTATGAATTCATTCTTAATAGCTGCCAAACTCCGCTGTCGCAAAAGATTGCGATATAGTAACAGAAAAGAAACAATGGTTAAGCCCACGAGAAAAATTGAAAAGACAATCGGTATTGCAATTCTTTTTATTAAATAAGGAAATGTATTTCCCAATTCAAGATGATAAGTTTTGGGATGCGCAAAACCAACCGTAACACTTGAAAAATCCGGATCATTATCTGATCTTGCAGCAGAATCGGTTTTGGTTATCGAAAAAGGAACCATTGCTTTATCCTGCTTTAGCCGTTCAGTAAAAGATTTGTTTATTTCAGAAACTTTTATAGAATCCTGGAGCGAATCAACCCCATATAAAAAACGAAAAAATTTATTTTTTCCCCGCATCAATGAGTCATCACTTTTCATGAAGGAGTCTGGATGATTGATTATTTTCTCCTTTCCAGTTGAAATAACAGTTGTCAAAGTTTTGAACGCAGAATCATTTTTTGTTTTATCACGAATGGCATTCACCATCGTAATAACTTCTTGCGGCGGCATATCTTCTGGCCTCATTTTCATATTTTCTGGGGAGGCTATATCTTGGCCCACCATAATCCGGACACGGGTTCTGGGCATGGAATCTATATCTGAAAGGTCTTCAATTTTTAGTTTAACTGCTTGCAAGTGCCTTACCGTCTCCTGGAAATCAATATTGGTTTTTATCTCCAGGCTTCTTTTTTCGCGATCATAATTATTTTTTAACCAATATACCTGGAAACCCACTACTAAAATAATGGATAGCAACATTAAAACAGGCTCAGGTATGATGGTGCGACGTTTCATTGACGAACAAATGTAATTATTCATTTCCGGCATTGACAATGGTATTAACCTTTATTAACCTTAAAGAAAGGTGAGTTAACTTACCATCGTGGATTGCTTTTTTAGCTTTGGTTAAAATAAAATTTATGAAAAAAATATTGATGGCAGGTTGCACTTTCCTTTTATTAAGCCAGGGACATGCTCAACAGACATCCGGCAGGGTAACGTATATGCGGACTACTCAAATGCAAATACATATTGTAAGTGATCAACAAGGCGAAAAGGCAATGCCTCAAAGCCGCACCGATAAATTTGAATTAAGTTTTGGCAATAATCAAAGCCTGTGGAAGCATGCTGAGGAACAAATGGAAAACGACGAATTAGGCGGTGGCGGCAACGTTGTCCAGATAAGAATGATTGGAATGGGGCAGGATGATATCAGTTATTGCAACTTTGATCTCGCAAAAATGACGGATCAACGCGAAGTATTTGATAAAAAATTTATCGTCACAGATAGCATCAGAAAACTCAAATGGAAGTTAACCGGAGAAACACAAACGTTGCTTGGGCATGTTTGTCAACAGGCAATTGCGGAGCGCCCTGTAAAAAGAATGACGATGAATATGGATAACGGCAAAATGGAACGCAAAGAAGTGGATGATACAACTAAATTAGTTGCATGGTTTACTACTGATATACCGGTACCTGCAGGCCCCGAAGTAGCCGGACAATTACCAGGCGTCATTCTACTGCTGGATATGGATAATGGAAGAACAATATATAAAGCCATTGAAATAAGTGATAAGGTAAAACTTGCAGATATAAAAGAACCTGTTAAAGGGAAAAAAGTAACACCGGATGAATTCAAAGTAGAAACTAAAAAAATGATGGACGAGATGCAGGAAAACCATCCTGCTGGTAACCGGCCTATAAGAATGCAGAATTAAGCTAACTTCTTTAATAATTTTTAAACCATGCAATGACTAGTTTTTTTTCGTGTATTCAGATATGTACCAATAGCGGTAACTAACACTTAGCTTGATGTGGCCTGTAACAAGAACAATCTCACTTCTTCAAGCCTGGCGAACCGCAGGTTCAAAACAATTATTGAAATGAGGATCTGCGAACTGAAACCCAAAGAGACAGCGTCTAAAAAATAAATAGCAAAGAGGTGGCATATTGTATTATATTTCATTGCATCACTTCATTATCATCCGCATGCCACCGCCTTTGCCTTCATTGTTCAATCCCGTCTTGCTTAAACTGTAAGTGAAGCCCAACAACAAGAAACGGCGAAGGCCATTGATTCGTTTGTCTTCAATATAATTTTGAGTAGTGCTACGGCTTACACCGGTATTCTGGTTTAGAATATCGTTTACCGACAATTTAATTTCTCCGCGTTTAAGCTTTAAAAACTGTTTGCTGAGGCTTGCATTCCATAAGGGAATGTTCGCATTGTAGCCATTAGCATATTGGTTACTGATGTAATAATTAAAGTCAGTTGACATATAAAACCCTTCAGGTAATTGCCAGCTAAAGTCGGCGCCATACTGTTGCGTTGTATAATTAGTATTTGCAGCCGACTGTACCGAATAATTTGCCTTATAAAAATTAATTCCTGCATTCAGGGATATATTTAGTTTATCGGTAGGATACATGTCCAGCCGCCAATTTGGCCCTAATGACATAGCGTTTATCGTGTTAAGCAATGCATTCGTAAATTGTTTATTACGGCTGCGGGTTATGTTGGAACTAAGTTCCATATTGCCTTTCAGTAAATGTACCGGGAAGCCCCAGCTAACGGTTCCGTTAATATCGTAGACCCCGTTTACGTTTGTGTAAGTAGTGCTATCTTTTCCAAAGGGTAATACCGTAGTATAATCGACTATTTTATTTTGCGTTTGCTGCATATTGGCAAAAACAAAAAAATTATGATTCTTAAATGGGTTGATAAGCGCCATATTTAACCGCAATGCATGAATGTATTCTTGTTTCAATTTTACATTACCCTGGATGATATGAAGCGGGTCGCTTACATCAGCCACCGGCTGCATTTGTGTTATAGAAGGCTGGTTGCTGCTGGTACTATAATTAAGAGTGATATTTTTAAATTTCGAAAAGAAATATTCAAATCTTGCCGTTGGCAAAATATTATTGAATCGGGTTTTGATCAACGTATCTTTTACTCCACCAGTTACTTTGCCCTGCAAATTCGCCTGCTGCAGGCTGAAACCAATGGCATAATTATATTTGCTTTTTTGTTTGCGTAACCGAATGCCTCCGTTGGTATAGTTGTACCTGTTTTCAAAATTATTGGTGAGCTGTTCATTTAATTGATCGTACTTTCCATTCACCGCATTAAGATCATAAGTGGTTTTTGAAGACGTAGCTTTACTATTGCTGTTACCTGCGCTAAACTCCAGCAATGAATGTTTAAATAATGGTTCCGTATATACGATACGCATATTATAACTGTTCAGGTCATTTTCCAGGTTATTTTTTTGGTCCAACGAATCCATTTGGAATGGGACTGGTAATGCCGTATAATAATTTGCAATGGATTGTAATAAACCATTGCTTGTGCTGTTATTAAGATTGGTTTGAAAATTAAAAGACAATGTCCTTGCTCTCTTCCTGAATTTTTTGCGGAATAATATTGCATTACTGAAATTATATCCTTCGCTATTTGAGATATTGTTGCTAAGCCCGTCATTGCTTTTATTTCCTTCTCGTGAAAGCGTATTAAAATTGGAGCGGCTGATATTCTTTGTTTGCTGGTAACTGAGGGATGGCGTTATTTTAATATCAGTAAAAGAATCGATTTGATAATCTGCGCTCAGATTAAGCCGGTGGTTATTATTGAGATTGTTCGTGTAGGCGTCCTCGTTATATGTGTAAGAAGAATCAGGAAGAAAGTATTGCCGTTGCAAGGCCGTTTGCTTTACGGGATTGTAACGTGTAAAAAGATAATTACTTTGAAAATCTGTTTTATTGCCAATAATATTGTTGTAGTTAAAACCGCCCGCCCATGTGGTATTGATACCGCTATTACTTGCGCCCATCAAGCCACTCATCGCATCGTTATCATTGACCTGGATATTGATTCTGCCGCCATTCTTTAACTTGCTTGCGGCACCGGTAAAATTAAGAATATCCATGAAAGAAAAACCTTCTGTATTAGTGTTATTAGCCATCCCAATTGCTGACATTTGCCTGGCGCCTTTGAAAGAGTTAACGTTAAACCGCCCCTGGTAGCGGCCATTATCGCCTGCTCCTGCATTTATTTTTCCAAATAGACCTTTCTTTTTATCCTTCTTTAATTTAAGATTGATCGTCTTTTCACTATTGCCATCGTCAAAACCTGTTAGCTCCGCCTGATCGCTGAGCTTATTATAAACATCTACCTTGTCAATGGCGTCAGCAGGTAAGTTCTTTGTTGCCACTTTGGGATCATTACCAAAAAATTCTTTTCCATCTACCAACACTTTTTGAACCTTTTCACCCTGGGCTTTTACAGTTCCATCCTTATCTACTTGTATGCCTGGTAATTTTTTTAATAAATCTTCTACATTAGCATTGGGCTGTGTTTTAAAAGATGCGGCATTGTATTGAACCGTATCGCCTAACAGTGTAACGGGAGGTGCCTCGGATTGAACAACCACTTCATCCAACATCATTGTTTTATCATTCATTACAATCTTTAAAAGGTCAACAGATTTATGTGTGTTATCTATTACAAAATGCCTAATTAAATTGTGATAATTGACATGCGTAACCAATAAGCGGTATTTCCCTTCCGGTATATTTTTTATTTCAAAATATCCACTGTTGCTACTCATGGTAAAACTTACCAAAGCTGAATCATTTTGCCGCATCAGGGTTAGCGTAGCATTAGCTACAGGTTGCTTCGCAAGCGTATCGAAGAGTGTCCCTTTTACAATGCCATTCTTTTGGGCCATGGCCATATCGAAGGAAATAATTAAGAGCAGCAGGATAAATGTTTTTCTCATAACCATTTTTTATGGTCACGAAACTATATTCCTTACTGCGCAAAGCGGGTTAACCAGTCTTGCTTTAATGTTAATGAAGGTTAAGAATAAAATATTTTCGGTAAGCAAAAAAAGCTTGCAATCTTTCAGGAAACAATTAAACTACTAACCTCAGATTCATATCAGTAAACGCCTCTTTCATTATGACAGAAGCCGAAAAGCATAAATTAATTGCACTTCAAAAACAATTGAAGGCTGCCGAAAAGCAATTGGAAGACGCCCTGTAGTCCCTTGTCTTTTTGGATGCCATGGTATTAAAACTGGTGCAGGAAATACGCCGGGATTTACCCAGGTGCGGTACTGATAAATTGCATTTTCTTTTAAAAGAATCTTTTAATGAGCATGGCATTAAATAGGCAGGGATGGCTTGTATTTTCTGCTGGGCCATTATGGTTTATTGATTCGCCAGCGAAAGAGAAAACCTTATACTACCAACTCAAATCATCAGTATAAAAAATATCCAAACCTAATAAAAGAGATGAAGCTGACACAGGCCGGATCGCTATGGGTTAGCGATATTACTTATCTCCGGCAAGTGAGTGGATTTAGCTATTTGAGCCTTATCACCGATGCATACAGCCATAAAATAGTTGGCTATAAGTTGCATCCCACTTTACAGGCAGAAGGTGCTATCGATGCCTTAATAATGGCAAGTAAAGATGTAAAGAAAACGGCCAATCTGATCCACCACGGTGACAGAGGAATACAGTATTGCTGTAGTGAATACGTAAGGATGACCGATCATTTTGGAATACGGTTATCCATGACTCAAAAAGGAGATCCATATGAAAATGCCATTGCAGAAAGAGTGAATGGTATTTTAAAATACGAGCATGGGTTGAAGGAAACTTTTCCCGGTTATAAGCAGGCGCAGCAAGCGGTAGATGAGGCAGTAAAAAAGTATAATGAAATCAGGATACATGATAGTTGTGGCCGCCTTACTCCTGTAATGGCGCATGAACAAAAAGGTGTTTTAAAAAAGTATTGGAAGCCCAAAGTGTACAGCAAAACAGAGGCAGATCAAAAAGTTCTTTGATTGCAACCGACTTATCCACTACGTTCAAAAAATTTTTTTAAAGGAAAAATTTTTATCCATGTGGATAAGTCTGCACTTCGCGAAAAGGGAGAAAATACTGTCAGCCAAAAACAGGAATAAGAATTAAAATAACACCTGAGCAGTATTAAAAAAATCTTTGTAAATCCCATTTAGTAGTAACAAAAAAACAGGCAAAATGATCAGGAATAAAGCACCATGTTTACAAGCGAAACCAGGGATAACTATAAAACCTGTAATACCTTTTTAGCAGTAAGAAATAAACCTTTAATCTTGTATCAGTAACAACACAAAAACTTGACAAGCAATTTCTAAATTAACCTCAAAATATATCAAGTTATTTAGGAAGGGGTATAATCTATCAACAAAATAAGAATTTTTCTTCGACCGAAATAGATTTGTGTGCGATGAATTGAAGCTTTGTTTAGGCCCAACGAAATATTGTTTGAGCGCATTGAGATTTGGATTAAGCGCAACGATATGTTGCTTCGGCGCATTGAAGTTTTGCTTTGGCGCAACGAGATATTATTTGGCCGCATTGAGGATAAGGTTCGATAGATAAAGCTAACGACCCGACGCATGAAGTCTATCGTTCGAGGAATTCAGGTGCTGTTTCAACCCATAAGTGTTTATATTGACATTGAAAGGGTAGGCGCCACCGTCTTTCGCGTTTAGCTCTTTTCTTTTTGTGGTGCGAACTATAGTAGCTAATTTATTCATACCAAAAGAATATTTCTTCGCCTATTGCATCTACAAACTTCTGATCAGTTTGTGTATCCATTTTCCAGCCACCTTTCGTGCATTTAATAATGCCGAGGTTCTCATCATTCAGGGTAATGTCAAGCTCATCACAAACACCATCGTGACAAGTTTGGTTAACCGGAATAGCTTCGCCTTTATAAGTGGTGCCCTCGTATTCCATTTCAATAGGCACAGGGTCTTTTTCCAATTGGGCAATCAACTCCTGCATCAGTTTTATCAAACGGTTTTTTTGTGTTTTTGCTGTTGCGCTCCATTTTTCTTTATCGGCACGCTTGTGCGCCAGCTTATATTTAAGCCCAGTCATCTCAGTTGAATAATCATCCGCATTCAGCTTTTTTACGTTTTGATGTGCAAGTATATACCAATGGTATTCTGTGCCCACAGGCACACCGGAACCCTCGGGCGCATGGCCGGCTCGGCGTTTAGTAACTGCATAAGAAATTTCCCACAGGTCGGGAGTAATTTTTGTTTCCTTCCAGTCACCTTTATCATAATGCCATCTATGGCTTCTGCCCACCTTCATGCCGGTGTATTGTTCTCCTGCAAAGTTTTTATACTTATTATAACTTGCAGACATATCTTTTTTTGAACTGTCTTTTTTAGCGGCGGGCTTTTTTGTTTTTTTAAGAGTTTTTGTAGGCATAATAATTTTGAACACATATTTTGTGCCATTCAGTTATTATAGCTGCTGAAAGATTATTTCCTCAAAATACATTATCGGCAGTATTAAGCAACCACCCGCCAAACCTTGTACCATTAGGTTTCATCATAGGGGCGCTTAGTGTAGCGCCAGACAATTGAAGGATGCCAATGCCCCAGGGGCTTGTAACAAAAAGACAAGGTATGTTAATCCTGGGGCGCCTGCGGATGATAGGGCTTTTAATATATTTACCAACCGAGCCAAATTGGTTATCCCCAGTGTTAAGAAGCCAGCCGCCAAACCGGGTTCCGTTAGGTTGCATCATAGGCGCTGTAAGAGTTGCTGCGGAAAGTTTTAAGAAACCAATACCCCACGGGCTCGTTACCAATAATTCAGCATGTCCGTCTCCGTCAAAATCTGCTGCAGATCCAAAAGAATTATCACCGGTATTGAGCAACCAACCACCGAAGCGGGTTCCGTTTGGAGCCATCATCAGGGGAGCCATTGTAACGCCAGCCTGCTGCAATATTCCGATACCCCATGGGCTTGTTATTACTATTTCTGCCCTGCCATCCCCATCATAATCGGCTGAAGGACCAAAAGTATTATCACCGGTGTTCAGGAGCCAGCCGCCAAAGCGGGTTCCGTTAGGTTGCATCATGGGCGCTGTAAGTGTTGCCCCGGAAAGTTTAAGAATGCCAATGCCCCATGGGCTTGATATAAATAATTCAGCATGATGATCTCCATCAAAATCTGCAGCAGGGCCAAAATCGTTATCAGCCGTATTCAGCAGCCAGCCGCCAAAACGGGTGCCATTGGGCGCCATCATAAGGGGCGTCATAGTTGCGCCTGACATTTTAAGAATGCCAATTCCCCACGGGCTTGTTACCAATATCTCTGCTTTGCCATCACCATCATAATCAGCAGCGGGGCCAAAGCTGTTATCTTTTGTGTTCAACAGCCAGCCACCAAAGCGGGTACCGTTAGGCTGCATCATGGGAGCAGACATTGTATTGCCTGATAGCTTAAGTATGCCAACACCCCATGGACTTTTAATAAATACCTCATCATGCCCATCGCCATCAAAGTCTGCAATCTCGCCAAAAATATTATCAGCAGTATTCAACAACCAGCCGCCAAAGCGTGTGCCGTTAGGCTTCATCATTAGCGGGGTCATTGTTGTAGCTGATCTTTTAAGTATCCCGATGCCCCATGGGCTGGAAACAAGAATTTCGTCGATGCCATCTCCATCAAAATCACCTGACCGTTTAACCAATGAACCCAGTTCAGAGATCTTACAAAAGAACGGATCAATAGATGGGGCAACTACACTTACTCCATTAAGCGCAAATAGTTTTTTTGCGTTGAAATCGTGATTGCGCAAATAAGTAACGCCATTTGGAAAATTGCCCAGGTCAGGTGTATTGTTTGCACAAAAAATGCCGTAGAAGTCTTGTCCATAAGCCATCATATGCAGGTAATCGCCAATGTAAGGCGAAAAAGTTCGTACAGGAGTTTGTGACAACGCTGTACACAATATAGTATCCGTCCAAAATCTTCCGTTGAGTGTATCCCTGTAATGTGTTTCCCACCGCTGTGTTGAGCCCGAACCAGTGATCTGCTGGTAGATAAGCGCAATTTTACCTACATTATTAATAGCAATAGCGGGGTTGGTAGCGTTGGATATTGAGAGCAGATTTCCTGACCAGCTTACTCCCCTGTCTAAGGACCGAATTACTTGTAAAGTATAAGTGCCCGAAACACGGGTAGCATATACAAGATAAACAATGGAACTATTGGCAGGGTCAACTGCTATGCTAATATCTCCACCCCAGCGCTCCTGGCCGTTTGCATCTACGCCGGTCTGGTTAAACGGAATAGATAAGCCCGTGGCCACTCTTCTTCCTGCAAGGTTGTCGGATGTATCCTTTAATGCTGTAAAGGGGGCGCTGCCTGTGCCCCAGTTATCATCTCTCACCACTACTATATCGGCATTAGTTATTACGAGTGTATTGGCCGTAAAACTGCCTGTTGTAGTTATCCACCTGTAAAATGCAGCATACACTGTTCCGTCAGCATGTATGGCGGGACGAACCTGGGGGCCGTTCTGCCCGCTGGTTGTTCTTTTTTCTAAACGTATTGAAGAAAAAGAAGGAGAGGCTACGCCGCCATCCAATGTTTGTTCCATGGTTGCGGTTTTGCCTCCTGATGCATTAAAATCATTCACTCCTATATAGGCCCTGTCTTTTCCACCCGTGGTAACTGCCTGCACATAAGGCTGATCTTCATTACTTCTTTTCTCCAATTGCGACATATCAGTAGCACTTGTAAAGTTTGAGGTGCTGAAAACTTCGAATGCGCCTGATGTGCCGCCCAATATACTTGTGAAAAGCCTGTTGGAAGTTCCTGCAAATTTCAAAGTAATATCCCCCGTTCCGAGTGAGCCGCCATCCGGAACAATACTATTAAGGCTCCATGTATTGCCTCCATCTGTAGAAATATATATAGGAGCATTTGAGCCGCCCATCGGGTTGGGTGTAAATGCTGAAGCAGCTATTTGTAGCGGATTATTTGGGTTAACCGCTATATTAGGCTCGCTGTCCTGGTTAGTTTCTCCACTTAAACTCTGTGGAATAATGTTTACCACTTTAATCACTCGCATATTATAAGTTTTATCAGATGAAAATTATTTTTGTATCAATGATTTTACTTTGCCAAGTTCATTCAGCGGTAAATAATCTTTATCATGTAACGCAGTAAAAACATCTTCCTGCTCAGGCAAGGCTTGTAAAAGTTTAGGTGCTATTCCCTTCACACTTTGATCTTTTCCTTTTTGCAATAGCCATACTCCTTGCTGGCCTACTTCAAATTTGGCTACTTTATACCATCTCACATCGTCACTTTTTGGAAATAATACTTTTACATTTTTAGCACTCTTTTCTCCCTTTACCACTTCATCTACTTTTATGGTAGCCTCATGCCAGTTAGGATCATGTTCACTTATCCTTGTTGTGGGTGGTTCGTCTTTCGCTGTTGCTTTGGATGCCGTAAGCGAAAGTGGTGTATCGGGTACGTTTGCCTTTGTTACCTTTATAACTTTTCCGACAACGCCTAACTCAGCGGAGTCTATTCTTTCTTTAATATCTGCATCAGCAGCTGCAGTGACGGTGGTATTAATAGAAGTTGCCATTTTCAATTTATTTGTTTCTTCGGAATAACTTACCGCATCTACCGCTATGGTTTCGCCAAAGATCCAGCCATTGGCAAACACAGTTATAACAGCGCCTTTTTTTAGCTCCGGCAATTTTTTAAAACGAACGGTTACCTCCTGCCCTGCAATAGCACTAAACTGGGAGGGAGACTTTATTATATGCTGTACCTGGACAATTAAAGTGTTTTTATTTATTACGTTTTCCATGAGGGCAGCTTTACTTTTTATTACCTTCCCGGTAAATACGAAGGCTGCGTGGGCCTCATCGTCTTTGATTTTATCTTTCTTTGGCATAGTATAATTTTTATGTGCTCTTAAAAAATGAACATTAATTCCTCCGGAGTTGTAAGCATGATTATTTTGATTTGTTAGAGTTATTAAGATCAGCTCACGGTATTTTACCTTTTTTCTCTTTCGCAACAAAAAAAGTATTTAATAAAAAACTGATTACATACCACGTACCTAAAAAAGCGCCGCACTCGAGTATAAAGCTTCCGAATTTATAAAAGGATTCTGCAATAATTAATGATAAACCCAGCGATGGCAGCTCGCTGCTTATGATTTTTTTTACTGAAATGTTTTTGATTAACGTGTACATAAGTTTTTTTTATAAAATGAAAAGTGAATATGCATACTGGTTTAATAATAAAATATCAGCCGCCGCATATTAAATTATTTATAGTGGTGTTGCGGGTTTTATGTAAATTTTTTTACAATAAAACAAATGCACATAGGTGTTGTGCTTTAGTTTTTTACAGGAATTGGAAACCAGAACTTAATCTTCCTACTAAGGAATCAGGACAACACAGTGCGGGTAAAAATGAGGAGTTTGTTTTCTTGATTACTAAATTATAATAAATAGAATCAGGATACAAATTTTTTTTACTGATTCTGCTAACTAATTGCATATCCTGTAAAATATTTTTTCTTCTAACCTAACCTTTTGATTGCAGCATGTAGTTTATCTGTATAAACAAACAATCACTTTTATGAAAAGATTAATCCTACCAGCATTGGCAGGCTTGCTACTAATGATGAGCGCCTGCAGTAAAGATCCTGTTAACAACTCAACTACATTAGTTGCGTCCAAAACCAATGATATTAAAAAGGGCGAACCAATACTGTTCACGCTTTACAACAATCCTGATTCAATTGTGTGGACAATAACTCCCTCTGTGAATACACAGGTAACAGCAAGCGGTTCTGTGGCCTCCATTAAATTTGGAAGGAAAGGTACTTTTAAAATATTGGCTACTTCCGGAACTAAGAAAGACAGCACGGTAGTTAATGTTGAAGATTCGGTATTTACACCACCCACTTCCGCAACGCTTTTACCTTTTAGCGCAGGAGAAAAAATATCCATTACTGCATCAAAGCTTGATTCAGGAGCATCTTCCGGCCTCATCCTTTATGCTCATACTAAAAATAGTTATAGCTGTTTTACCAATTACCTCTCGGCAGATTATGGGCAGACTGGCGACTCCTGCAAGATAAGCTTTACCGGCGTAGCAGTTCCGGCAAATTGTACCTCGGGCACAGCACCCGCAGATGGATTTGAATATTTTATACCGCTTAATGAT
>Ga0207652_10003629_pt1 | contig 12713 bp, 15 predicted proteins | sample KBSC63BmetaG_FD_184334 | JGI IMG/M metagenome (GOLD analysis project Ga0207652, IMG submission 184334) | Corn rhizosphere microbial communities from Kellogg Biological Station, Michigan, USA - KBS C6-3B metaG (SPAdes) (version 2) | ecosystem: Host-associated > Plants > Roots > Rhizosphere ... | reverse complement strand
TGTGCGGCTTCGCTCACCGGTGCGTTCGACGACGTTCCGTCGGGCGAAGGCCATTTCATCGGCGACTGGGTGAGGATGTTGTCAGAAGCGCGGGAACTCGTCCGGGCTCGCCATTCGGAGCTCGACCGCGCCGCCTTCCTCGACATGGAGCATGAGGCGGTAAAGGTCAGCCTTGCGAACCTGCGAACTTTCCCGTGGATCGCGGAGCGCGAGAATGATGGGCGCCTGAAGCTTCACGGCGCCCATTTTTCGATTTCGGAAGGCCGGCTTTACGTGCTCGACGAGGCGGAAGGAAGCTTCCACCCCGTCTGAGCAGTTAAAGCTAGCATCTTACGTTATAATTGTAATGCGGCTGACCGGCTGAATCGACATAATAGCAATAGCCGCGCGTATCGCGATAATATTGCTTGCCGCCGACGACGAGGCCGACCGCCCCGCCGACGACCGCGCCGACGGCTGCTCCGGCACCGGTTCCGATGCCCGGAAGGACAGAGCCCGCAAGAGCGCCAGCGCCGGCGCCGACGGCCGCGCCGGTGGCCGCGGAGGCGACGGTGTGATCATAACTTGGCGTGGTGGCGCAACCGCCGAGAGCAAGGCTGCTCGCGGCCGCGGCTGAAATCAGGAGACGTTTCATTGTTCTGGTCCTCCAGGGGTTGGCGCTTCCCCCTCCCTGCGGCTTCATCGCGGGAACAGCAGTTTCGTTCCTGAAACGGCCGCGAAGCGTGGCGAAAATGGAATGGGCCGAAAGCAGCGGCGGGGCGGAATCGCTTCCGCCCCGCCGAATTGGCAGTCTCAATTGAACGGCTCGGCGCGCGCTAGCAGCGGATGTCGTAGCTGTAGTGCGGCTGGCCGTACTGGTCGACGTAATAGCAATAGCCGCGCGTATCGCGGTAATATTGCCGGCCGTTCACGCTCGCTCCGAGGACTCCGCCGAGGATCGCGCCGGCGATCGCTCCGGTGCCGGGCTTGATGCCCGGAAGGACCGCTCCGGCGATCGCTCCGCCCGCCGCGCCGATGGCGGCGCCGGCGACAGCGTTGCCGGCCTGCGAATTGCCGTAAGGCTGGCCATAAGGCTGACCGTAATAGCCGTTGTTGTAATAGCCGTTGTTATAGCCGTACGGGCTGTATCCGTAGGGCTGTGTCGCGCAGCCGGCCAGCGACACTGTCGCGGCAAGGGCTACTGCAAGTCCTAGCTTCCTCATTTCACTCGTCCCTTCACTACACGCCCCCGTTGCCGTCATTAGTGCACAAACGGGCGTTTCGTTCCCGCATCGATCATCTGGCGTTCAGGTCGCGCGCACGCGCGCGTTCAACGGTGGTCATTCCACGACGCGGCGCTAAAGGGTCATGCCAAGGAGAGACTCACGGGATGCGCGAACGCCTGCCGGAACAGGAAGCCAATATCGCCCTTCTGATCGACGCGGATAACGCCAGTCCGGAGCATCTCGACGAAGTGCTGCTGGTGCTGGGCGAGCTCGGCACCATCAACATCCGCCGCGCCTACGGCAATTGGGCGAAGGCCAGCCTCAAGGGCTGGGGCCAACTCACCGGACTCCATTCGATCGTCCCGATGCAGCAATTCGACGTCGTGAAGGGCAAGAGCGCGACCGACATGCGCATGACCATCGACGCGATGGACCTTCTTTATCGCGGCAATGTCGATGGATTCGGCATCATGTCATCCGACAGCGACTTTCTTCCGCTCGCCCAGCGGATCCGCGAGGACGGCCTTCAGGTCTACGGCTTCGGCACCGCGAAGACCCCTCTCTCCTTCCAGCAGGCGTGCAGCCGCTTCTTCGACGTCAGCGCCCTCGCGCTCGACGACGAGAATGCGCTCGAACAGCCCACCGCCGGAGTCGGCCAGCGCCCCGTCGACACCGAGCTGCTGCAGGTGCTCGGCTCGGCCTACAAAGCGTCCAAGCGGGACGAGGAGGGTTACACGCCGCTCTCCGAGCTCGGCCAGCGCGCCAAGGCAGTGTCGAGCTTCGCCGCGCGCAATTACGGCTTCACGCGCCTCTCGGACCTCATCAAGGCCGTTCCGAATTTCGAGGTGAAGTCGGGCGACGACGGGCGGCTCCTGGTCAAGCGCCTGCGCTGAAGCTGTGGACCGATCATCCACAGAAATTTCGTTTCGAACGCGATTCGTCCACTGTTGTCGCGAAGTCACGCGCGACTAATTTCGACCTCATGCCGGAACCGAACGACGCGTTGCCGGTTTGGCCGGCTAACCTGAAGAGCATCCACACCGGGGCAAGCTTGTCTGCATCACCCAATCCTGAGCTCCTGCTCGGCGAAGCATTGCATGCGCTTTCGACGGTGCCCGACTGGCGCTCCGTTCTCGATGCGCTGCCGGCGCCGATCTACACGACCGACGCGAAGGGCGCCGTCACCTACTGGAACCACGCCTGCGTCGCGCTGGCCGGACGCGTGCCGGAGCTCGGCCGCGACCGATGGTGCGTGACCTGGCGAATCTACACGACCACGGGCGAGCACATGCCCCATGACGAATGCCCGATGGCTGAAGCGATCAAGACTCGGGAGCCGGTTCGCGACAAGGTCGCCATCGCGCTGAGGCCCGACGGGTCGCGGGTTGCCTTCCGTCCGTATCCGACCCCGATCTTCGATTCCGACGGCGAGTTCACCGGCGCGATCAACATGCTGGTCGACGTCAGCGAGGAACAAGTCGAGGCGCTCAGGGTCCAGGCCGACCGCTGCCGCCGCCTCGCCGATGCGACCTTCAACCGCGAAGTTTCGCAGATGCTGGGTAGCATGGCCGACGACTACGACCGCACGGCCTGCGATCTTTCGAAGAAGCGCAGCGCCTAGCCCACTACCGCGCAGGAACAGCCTCCGGCATCGTCCGTTCCTCCGGGCGAAGGAGAGCGACATGGAAAATCCCCGCACCGCAAGCGCGCGCCAGCACGACGACAGCGATATCATCGATCGCGCCGAACCGGCCCCGAGCCAAGGCGGCACCTCCGGCGGCGCGTTGCAGGAAGACATTGCGAGTCAGGCCGAGCTCGAGCGGGTCCGCGATCCCGAAGCGCGTGAAGGCGTCGACAAGCAGGACGACATCAATCACCAGCAGCGCTACGAGACCGATCGTCCCGCCGACAAGCCGCCGGGCGGCAACGCATCAGACTAGTGCGAGCCGGACGGTGACCTCGTCGCCGGCCGCGATGTCCGCCTTGCGGACGACGTCCATCTTCACCGGCAGGAAATAGCCGCCGCTGCTCTTCACCGGGAAAACCGAGGTCCGCCAGACGATTTCGTCCAGCGTCACCTCGACTCGCACCGAGCCGAAGCCGCGGCGGACGAGCATCGCGTGAGCCTTGATCTCGCCGGCGAGCTCGGCGGGCACCGACATGAAGTGCATCCGGCCCTCGTCGTTGCTCCACATCTTCAGCGGGCCGGTCAGGACGATCATAGCGCGCGCACCGCAGTAGGCCTCACCCTGCGCCGATGCTCGCGCCACGCGGTGTAGATGCCGCTCGCCGCGATGAGCGCCGCACCCATGACTGTGTTGATCGTCGGCATGTCCGAGAAGAGCAGCCAGCCGTAAGCGGTCGCGGCGACGATCTGGAGATAATCGAACGGCGTGACCACCGAGACCGGCGCCTTGAGCGACGCGGTCATGAGGAGCTGCCCGATCCCGCCCGCAACGCCGCCCACGGCGACGAACAGCATCGTCTCCCCGGCATGAGCCCGGCCGAAGAAAGGCATTAGAAGTCCGCCGGCGACGATCCCCGCGATTGCGAACCAGAAGACGATCGCAACGACATTCTCGCTCCGCTGGAGGTGGCGAAGCGTAACCGTCACCGCCGCCGAGCCGATTGCCGCCGCGAGCGCGATGGCGACGCCGAGGATCGGAAGCGATCCGCCCGGCCGTGCGACCACGAGCACTCCAACGAATCCGATCGCCACGGCGGCCCAGCGATGCACCCGCACGTCTTCCTTGAGGATGAGGAATGACAGGATCGTCGCGAAGATGGGAGCCGTGAAGTTGATCGCTGTCGCCTCGGCCAGGGGAAGCAGGATCAAGGCCTCGAACGCCAGCCCCATCGACAGCAGCCCCAGCGTGCTTCGCCACACATGCGCCAGCGGATTGTTCGGTCTCAGCGCGGCCAGGCTCTCGCGCTTCAGGACCCAGAACAGCACCACCGGCAGGCTGAACAGCGAGCGGTAGAACACCAGCTCGGGCGCATTCAGGCCCTGCGTCGAAGCAAGCTTCAAAAGCGCGCCCATGGTGGAGAAGCTGAGACCGGAGCCGATCCGGCAAAGAATGCCGCCGAGTACGTCGTCGTGATCGTGCGGAGCGGCCTTGTTGCGTGAGTACGCGGAGTCAGGCGGCACGTGCGGCCGGAGCGCCCCTCAGAAGGCCCTCCACGCTTAGATCTTCATCGATCCGCGGCCAGTGAATGCCGAAGCCTGCGCCGGCTATCTCCCAGTCCGCTCGCTCTTCGGCAGTGGCATCCAGCAGGCGCGGGTACCAGGCGAGCGGAACCGCAATCGTGCGGCCATCCATGAGGTCGACGATCAGCCGGTCAGCATCGAAGCTGACGCCTGCCACCCGTTCATCGGTCTTGGCCGCCAAAGTGCCCATGCCATGCCTCGATCAGCTGCTCGCGATGATCACGAACGAGCCTTGATATAGCGTTGATCTCCCTGGCGGCAAAACCAACGGTTCGGGCCAGGGCGATCTGCTCAAGCCAAAACTTCGCAGTGCAACCGTCTTTGTCGACGTGGACATGTGGCGGCTCGTTCGGCTCGTGGCTGTAGAAATAGAAGCGATACCTTCGGACCTAAGAACTGTCGGCATCGATCTCCCTCGCGATCAGATCATGCACCCGACAGTCATAACGGGAATCGCGAAATCGGCTTAGGGTTGGCCGCGAAGTGGCATCGTTACCGCGTGAGCTTCCTATAGCTTGTCCGGTGCGGCCTCGTCGCTTCCTCGCCCAGGCGGCGGATCTTGTCCTCCTCGTAGGCCTGGAAGTTGCCCTCGAACCATTCGACGCGGCTGTCGCCTTCGAAGGCCAGGATGTGGGTCGCCAGCCGGTCGAGGAAGAAGCGGTCGTGGCTGATAACAACGGCGCAGCCGGCGAAATTCTCGATCGCTTCCTCGAGCGCACCTAGCGTTTCGACATCGAGATCGTTGGTGGGCTCGTCGAGGAGCAGCACGTTGCCGCCGCGCTTCAGCATCTTGGCGATGTTGACCCTGTTGCGCTCGCCGCCGGAGAGCTTCCCGACATTCTTCTGCTGGTCCTGGCCCTTGAAGTTGAAGGCGCCGACGTAGGCGCGCGTCGACTGGTCGTGGCCGTTGACCTTCATGTAGTCGAGCCCGTCGGAGATCTCTTCCCAGACGTTCTTCGACCCGTCGAGATGGTCGCGGCTCTGGTCAACATAGCCGAGGTGGACGGTGGGGCCGATGTCGACCGTTCCCGAGTCGGGCTTCTCCTGGCCGGTGATGATCTTGAACAGGGTCGACTTGCCCGCGCCGTTGGGGCCGATCACGCCGACGATGCCGCCCGGCGGCAGGGTGAATGACAGATCTTCGAATAACAGCTTATCGCCGTAAGCCTTGCTGACGCCGTTCAGCTCGATCACCTTGCCGCCGAGCCGTTCGGGCACCTGGATCAGGATCTCGGCCTTGCCGGGCACGTGTTTTTCCTGCGCGGCGACGAGCTGGTCGAACTTGGCGATACGCGCCTTGGACTTGGTCTGACGCGCCTTGGCCCCCTGCCGGATCCATTCGAGCTCATCCCGGATCGCTTTCTGGCGCCCGGTTTCCTCGCGCTCCTCCTGCTCCATCCGCTTGGATTTCTTCTCGAGGTAGGTCGAGTAATTGCCCTCGTAGGGGAAGTATTTTCCGCGATCGAGCTCGAGGATCCAGCTCACCACATTGTCGAGGAAATAGCGGTCGTGGGTAATCATCAGCACCGCGCCGGGATATTCCTTGAGGTGGTTTTCGAGCCACTGGACGCTTTCCGCGTCGAGATGGTTGGTCGGCTCGTCGAGCAGGAGGATCGATGGCTTTTGAATGAGGAGCCGGGTGAGCGCGATCCTGCGCTTTTCGCCGCCTGAAAGATTTTCCACGGACCAGTCGGAAGGCGGGCAGCGGAGCGCCTCCATCGCGACCTCGAGCTGGTTGTCGAGAGTCCACCCGTCGACCGCGTCGATCTTGCCCTGGAGCTCGCCCATCTCCTCCATCAGCGCATCGAAGTCGGTGTCTTCCTTGGGATCCCCCATCTCGGCCGAAATGGCGTTGAAGCGGTCGACCATGTCGGCGACGTCGCGGGCGCCGTCCTTCACGTTCTCGAGCACAGTCTTGCTTGGATCGAGCTGCGGCTCCTGCGGGAGATAGCCGACCGTGATGTTCTCGCCCGGCCAGGCCTCGCCCTGGAAGTCCTTGTCGATGCCGGCCATGATCTTCATCAGCGTCGACTTGCCGGCGCCGTTGGGGCCGACGATGCCGATCTTGGCGCCGTGATAGAATTGCAGGTTGATGTGGCTGAGCACCGGCTTCTGGGCGCCGGGGAAGGACTTGGTCATGTCCTTCATGACAAAAGCATATTGGGCGGCCATGGGGTCGCGGATTTCCTTCAGAGTCTGGGAGTTGCCGCGCAGTTAGGCGAGCGCGCGCCGATTTTCTAGTCGCGACCGACCATCGCCTCCGCATTCGCGAACCGGTAATCGCGATACTGCTCGCGCAGGTCCTTCTTGCTGAGCTTGCCCGTGGCGGTGTGCGGCAGCTCCTCGACGAACTCGATTGCGTCCGGGAGCCACCATTTGGCGACCTCGCCGGTCAGGAAGGCGCGGATTTCGCCCTCCCCGACGCTGCTTCCGTCATCGCGGACGATCAGGAGCAGCGGCCGTTCGTCCCACTTCGGGTGCGGAATTCCGATCGCCGCCGCTTCCAGCACTCCGGGGCAGCCGACCGCCGCATTCTCAAGCTCGATCGAGCTGATCCACTCGCCGCCGGACTTGATCACGTCCTTTGCGCGGTCGGTGATCTGGATCGACCCGTCGGGATGCATGGCGGCGACATCGCCGGTGTCGAACCACTGGTCGCCGTCACAGCAGTCGTGATCCTGCTTGAAATAGCGCTTCACCACCGACGCGCCGCGGGTCTGGAGCCGGCCCGAGCTCTTGCCGTCGCGCGGAAGGACCTCGCCGCTGTCGTCGACGGTGCGGAGCTCTACGGTGAACATCGAGCGCCCGGGACGGGTCAGATATGCGAACTGCTCCTCTTCGCTCATCAAATGCCAGTTTCCGGGCGGCGCGCCGACCGTTCCGACCGGCGACATCTCGGTCATGCCCCACAAATGGTTGACCCGGATTCCGCGCTTCTGGAACCAGCGGATGGTCGCCGGCGGCGCGGACGAGCCGCCGATGATCACGATCTGCAGCTTGTCGAGCGGCGCCCCGGTCTCCTCGACATGGTCGATCATGTTCAGCCACACGGTCGGGACCCCGGCGGTGTGGGTCACGCCTTCCTCGTGAAATAACCTGCACAGCCGCTCCGGCTGATTGTCGGCGCAGATCACCAGCTTGAAACCGGCGATCGCCGCCGCATAGGGGATGCACCAGCTGTTCGCGTGGAACATCGGAACCACCGGCAGCATCACCGACTGCGCCGACACGTTGAAGATGTCCGGAACGATCACCGACATGGCGTGGAGGACGGTCGAGCGGTGCTCGTACAGAACGCCCTTGGGGTTTCCGGTGGTTCCGCTGGTGTAGCAGAGGCCGCAGGGATCGCGCTCGTCCCCTTCATACCAGCGGTAATCGCCGTTCTCGGCAGCGAGCCAGCCGTCGAAGGCGTCGTCGAAGCGGATCCAGTGGGCGACGGATTTAAGGTCCGGCTTCAGCCGCTCGACGAGCGCCTCGAACGCGGCATCGTAGAGGATCACCCGATCCTCGGCATGCTCGATGATATAGGCGAGCTGATCGTCGAACAGCCGCGGGTTGAGCGTGTGGAGCACGCCGCCCATGCCGACGACTCCGAACCAGGCGGTGAGGTGCCGGTCGTGATTCATCGCCAGCGTAGCGACGCGCTCGCCAGGGAGGTTTCCGAGACGCTCGAGCGCCTGCGCCATTCGCCGCGCGTCGTGGGCGAGTCGCTTCCAATTGGTTCGGACAGTCGAGCCGTCGGCCCGGGCCGCGACGATCTCCCGGCCGCCGTGCTCGCGCTCGGCATGGTCGATGAGCCGCGAAATCCGGAGCGGCCAATCCTGCATCGCACCGAGCAACATCGTGCGCCTCCCCCGAAGAGGCGCGCATCATGCCCGAAATCGAGCTCGTGCTCTAGAAGGGAAGCTTGAATCCCGGCGGAAGCGGCAGGGTGCTCTGCATTTGCTGCATTTCCACCGCGGCGGCCGCGTCCGCCTTGGCCCGGGCATCATTGATCGCCGCGGCGACCAGGTCCTCGACCATCGTCTTCTCGCTTGGCGCGAGCAGGCTTTCGTCCAGCTCGACCGCGAGAATGCGCCCCTTGGCCGTCGCCCGGATCTTTACCAGCCCGCCGCCGGCCGCACCCTCAACTTCAATCTTGTCGAGATTGTCCTGCGCCTTCTGAAGCTCGTTTTGCGCATTTTGCGCCATTTTCATGATTTCGTCGAAGTCGGGCATTTCGGGCATGTCAGGCGCCTCTCGTCGTAAAGGATTCAAGCTCGGCGTCGGGGAACGCATCCATCACCGCGCGGACGTTGGGATCGGCAAGGACATCGGCGCGAACGCGCTGCTCGGCCATTTTCTCCTGGTCGAGGAGCGAAGCCTCGCCCGCCTCGTCGGACAGGAGGATGTTCCAGCTGACGCCGGTCAGCGGCTTGAGCGCCGCCGCAAGCTCACGCGGCCAGTCGCCGCCGAGGGGCCGAGTCGGCTTCAAGGCCAGCTCGGGTGGCGCATAGCGGACGAGCCCGACCTGGTCGTGAAGCTGGAGGGCGAGCTGGTGCCTCCCGCCTTTCTCGAGAAGCTCGATTAGCCCGCGGAAATCCGCCGGAACTTGCGCGGAAGGGCCTTTGGGCTTGCCGGTCGGCGCAAGCGGTGCGGAGCCCTCCCCCGCTTGGCCGCTCAACTTGTGGAGAACGGTCGCGGGATCGGGCACGTCCGCGGCATGGATCAGCCGCAGGAGCGCCATTTCCGCAGCTTCCCGCGGATCGGGCGCGGAATCGACGTCCTGCAGGCCCTTCAGCAGCATCTGCCACAACCGGTGAATGCTGCCCCAGCCCAATTGCTGCGCCAGCGCTTCGGCGCCTTCGCGCTCCTCGGCCGACTGGACCCCGCCGGAATTCGCGCCCGCCTTCGCCCGAGTCGCGGCGTGAAGGCTTTCCATGAGCCCGCGGAGGAGCTGGGTCGGATCGATCCCCAGCGCATGCGCCTCGTCAAGCGCCGCGAGCGCGCCCGCCGCGTCTCCCGAGAGGACCAGCTCGAGCAGGCGGCGGATGCGGCCGCGATCCGCGAGTCCGAGCATGTCCCGCACCTGTTCCGCGGTCACCGCACCGGCGCCATGCGCGATCGCCTGGTCGAGGATGGAGAGACCATCGCGCGCCGAGCCTTCCGCGGCGCTTGCGATCATCGCGAGAGCGTCCGGCTCGATCTCGACCCCTTCGCTCTTCGAAACCTCCGCGAAATGGGCGGCGAGCTTCTCGGCGGGGATGCGCCTGAGGTCGAACCGCTGGCAGCGGGACAGGACCGTCACCGGCACCTTGTCGACCTCGGTCGTCGCGAAGAGGAACTTCACATGCTCGGGCGGCTCCTCAAGAGTCTTGAGCAACGCATTGAATGCGTTCTTGGAAAGCATGTGAACTTCGTCGATGATGTAGATCTTGTAGCGCGCGCTGACCGACGCGTAGCGGACCGCATCGATGATCTCGCGGATGTCGTCGACGCCGGTGTGCGAGGCGGCGTCCATCTCGATCACGTCGATATGGCGCCCTTCCGCGATCGCCCGGCACGGCTCACAGATGTTGCATGGCGTGATCGTCGGTCCGCCCTGCCCATCCGGCCCGATGCAATTGAGCGCCTTGGCGATCAGCCGCGCGGTCGAGGTCTTGCCCACGCCGCGAACGCCGGTGAGCAGGAAGGCATGCGCGATGCGCCCGCGCTCGATCGCATTGGCGAGCGTCTTCACCATCGCGTCCTGCCCGATCAGCCCGGCGAAGGTCTGCGGCCGGTACTTGCGCGCTAGCACGCGATACGGCGAGGCCGCGGCAGCTGCAGGCGCTTCGGGAAGGTCGAGGCCGAGCGGCGGCTCTTCGGGCGGAGAATCTGTCATCGAAATCTATTTAGGTGCCGTCGCGCCCGCTGTCGAAGCTTGATCCATCAGGCTTATCCCGACCTCGTGTCCCCAGCGCGAACTGGGGCCCAGATCGAAATCGGAAAATAGCTGGACGCCGATGATCAGTACGAACAGCGCGATGTCGGTGCGGCGCGACCGGGTGAACAGCAGCAGCAGCAGAGGAATGAAGTACGGCAGTTGGTAGAACCAGAACCAATAGTCGTCGAGCGCGGGAACAGCGCGAGTCCACTGCCAGGCCATGGTCGCGGTCTCGACCAGCAGGATGCCGCCGATCACCAACCGCTTGCGCGCCCAATAATGCTCGTCGAGGGTTTTCCACTCGCCTTCGCTCCGTGGAAAGATCATCGAGGCTGATAGGTAATAGATCAACGCGACGGTCAAACCGACGAACACGGTTCGCCAGCGCACGTGAAGCAACTCGCGGATCGACCAGCTGAACAGCCAATAGCCGGCCACGTCGACCATCACGAACAAGGCAAGGAGCGGCGTGAGCACGCCCATCGGACGCCGGGAATGCGCGTCGATCGCATCGGCAAATTTGATTGCGATCTCGATGAACGTGAGGCCGATGAGCAGGCCGAATACCGAAAACAGGAATTCGAAGTCGCTCATTGCGCGATCCCCCTGCCTCACGCTGGCAGGGCGAGTTCGAATTCGAAAGCGAAAAGAAGGTGGAAGCCGACGACCCGGCACGAAATCGTTGTGGCTGCTTCCTTCCGGACCTGACCAGGTTGGCGACAGCGCCGTCCGCCGACTTCCGAGCGGGCATATGGGGGAAGCCGCGTACACGCGCAAGATTGTCCATCTTCATTGACCGTTCACGCGGCGCGGTCGACGTCATGAGAACCCATGCCCGCGCCCTTCCTCCTCGCCACGCTCCTCGCCGCCGCCCCCGCGCAAGTCTCGCCTTCGACCCCGATCACCGTCACCGCGCATCCCTGGGCGCCGTTCATCAGCCCGATGGGCGAGGCGTTCCGCGCACACAACGGCAGCGAGGACACGCTTGCCAACTGGTTCTACCAGGCGGATCGCAACCGGGACGGGATTCTAACCTCGGCCGAGATGCAGGCCGATGCCGACCGGTTCTTCGCCACTCTGGATACCAGCCACGACGGCCAGATCGACCCCGACGAACTCGCCCATTACGAATGGGAGGTCGCGCCCGAGATCCAGGTGATGTCGAAGACCAGGCGAAAGCCCGGCGACCCCGCGCCCGTCGTCCGGGCTGAATCCTCCGAGGATGATCGGCCTCGCGACCGCCAGCGCGACCGGCAGAAACGTCGCGAGGAAGGCTATGCGAGCCTCGGCATCCGCGGCGAGCTGCAGGGCGCGGCGCGCTATTCGCTGCTCAACATCCCGGAGCCGGTCGCCGCTGCGGACACCGACTTCAACCGCGCCATCACGCTCGATGAATTCCGGCAGGCGGCCGTCGCCCGCTTCCAGCTGCTGGACACTGCCGGGCGAGGCAGCCTGAGCCTTGCCCAGCTCGAGGCGCTGCCCCATGCTCCGTCAGCCGACCGCAAGCGGCAGAAATGGGACAAGGACGCGTCGGACCCACGTATCGGCAACCCGCTTCCGACGGGTCCGTAAGGCCGCCGAAAAGGACTGTTTATGGCACTTGCTCTCTTAATGGCGGCTGCGGCGCTGCAACCCGGACAGGCTGCGCTCCCAGCCACCGCGACTCCCGCACAGGCGCTGGACCAGCGTTTCGGCCGCTCGTTCATGAGCCCGATGGGCGAGCCATTCTTCGGGCGCACGCCCGCGGAAGATGGTCTGACCGCATGGTTCGAGCAGACCGACGGGAACCGCGACGGGTCGATCACGACGGACGAAATGAGCGCGGACGCCGACCGCTTCTTTCAGACGCTCGATACCGACCATGACGGCGAGATCGGTCCCGACGAGGTCACGCACTACGAATATGCGATCGCTCCGCAGGTCCGAAATCCGGCCTTTCACGGGGCACAGACGGTTGAGGCCGCGGCGGGCGGGAAAGGCAAGCATGGCCGCAGGCGCGAAACCTATGGCGGCCCTGGAGGCGACGACGAAGCCGGAGCCGGACGCTACGGGCTGCTTCAGATTCCCGAGCCCGTGATGTCGGCCGATATCGACTTCAACCGCGGCGTTTCGGCGGCGGAATTTCGTGCTGCCGCCGCAAAGCGTTTCCAGTTGCTCGACGTCGGTCACAGCGGGCGCCTGACCCTTTCGGAGCTGGAGAAGATTCGCGGAGCTGCGGCCTCCGCCTCGCGACGGCCGCGTCACGACAAGTCGGACGTCGAGGTTCCGCTGGATCCGAACGCCGATTCGGGCGGCAGCCCGCCAATGTAGAACCCGCGCGGAGTGCTACCTGCCCATCCAGTTGCGTGCCTCGGGCGGAACGCGCACCGTCAGTGTCTCCATGTCGGCGGTGAGG
>Ga0207652_10003626_pt1 | contig 12717 bp, 9 predicted proteins | sample KBSC63BmetaG_FD_184334 | JGI IMG/M metagenome (GOLD analysis project Ga0207652, IMG submission 184334) | Corn rhizosphere microbial communities from Kellogg Biological Station, Michigan, USA - KBS C6-3B metaG (SPAdes) (version 2) | ecosystem: Host-associated > Plants > Roots > Rhizosphere ... | reverse complement strand
GGCTTGACGATGTAGCCGTTGGCGCCGGCCTTGGCCGCGGCGATGATGTTTTCCTTCTTCGCTTCGGCGGTGATCATCAGCACCGGCGTCGAACCCAGGCTGCCGTCGGCCCGGATCTGCTTGAGCATGTCCAGCCCGTCGATGTTGGGCATGTTCCAGTCCGAAATCACGAACTGGAAACTGCCGGTTTTCAGCTTGCCCAGCGCGTCCTGCCCGTCCTCCGCTTCGTCCACGTTGTTGAAGCCCAGCTCCTTGAGCAGGCTGCGGACGATGCGCCGCATCGTGGGGAAATCGTCCACCACCAGGACGTTCATGTTTTTGTCGATCATGGCTTGCTCTCGCGTTTCCGGATCGCATCGCGGCGCCCGGGCGGGTGATCAGAATTCTTCCCAACCGTCTTCGGCGGTGACCGCCGGACGTGGGGGCTTGGTTGCACGTTGGGCATGCGGCTGGGTGGCGAGGCGCTTGATCCGCTGCGTCATCGCCGAAACATCATTGCCGGAAGGCGATGCCGCGGGTTGGGTCGCAACCCTTCCGCGCGAAGCATCCGCCTGCTGCGCGGAGCCCGGCAGGCGGAACACCGCCACCGAGGTTTCCAGGCGGCACGCCTGCTCTTCCAGCGAGGCGGCCGCGGCAGTGATCTGCTCGACCAGCGCGGCGTTCTGCTGGGTCACTTCGTCCATCTGGCAGACGGCCTGGTTGATCTGCTCGATGCCGCTGGACTGCTCCTGCGAAGCTGCCGAGATTTCATCCATGATGTCCGTGACGCGTTTCACCGCAGTCACCACCTCGCGCATGGTGTTGCCAGCCTGCTCCACCAGCGCCGAACCCTCGCTGACCTGCCGGGTCGAGCTTTCGATCAACTGCTTGATCTCGCGCGCGGCATCGGCGCTGCGTCCGGCGAGGTTGCGCACCTCCCCCGCGACCACCGCGAAACCGCGGCCCTGTTCGCCGGCGCGCGCGGCTTCCACCGACGCGTTGAGCGCAAGGATGTTGGTCTGGAACGCGATCGAATCGATCATCCCGGTGATTTCCGCGACCTTCTTCGAGCTGTCGGAAATGCCGCGCATGGTGGCGGTGACCTTTTCCATCACTTCGCCGCCGTGGCTGGCCGTCGCCGACGCGTCGTTGGCGAGGCTGCTGGCCTGGCGCGCGTTGTCGGCGTTCTGCCTCACCGTGGCGGTCATCTCTTCCATGCTGGTGGCGGTTTCTTCCAGCGACGCGGCCTGCTCTTCGGTGCGCGTGGAAAGATCGGTGTTGCCGCGCGAGATTTCCGTCGCCCCGACATAGATCGAATTGCTGCTGCCGCGCGCCTCGCCCACCATCTTGCCGAGGCTCTGCTGCATGCGGCGCATCGCGGCGAACAGCCGGCCGATCTCGTTGTCGCCCTTCACACCGATGTATTCGGAAAGGTCGGCGCGCGCGATCGCGTCCAGCCGCTTGACGGCGCCGGTCAGCGGAAGCACCACCAGCCTGCGCAGGCCCATGTACACGGCCGCCAGCAACACGAGCGTCAGCAGGCCCAATGCGATGTACACCCGGTTGACCACGCTGTCGGTCTTTTCGAAGTCCCTGACGATCCCGGTGTTGTGCGCGTTGGCATAGCGCGCCAACGCGGCGAGGCTGTCGTGGAACTGGCGGGCGGGCGTCACGATCTGCTCGTTGAGGGCATTGAACGCGTCGAGGTCGCCCTTTTCGATCGCGTCCTTCTGACCGCGGATCACCTTGATGAGGCCGGTGGCGCTGCGGGCGATCGCCTGTGCCAGTTTCTGCTGTTCCGGATCCTTCTCGAGGGCGTCGAACTTGTCCAGCAAGCCGTCCATCTCGTCCAGGGTATTGGCGACCGCAGCCAGCTCGGCGCGGTCCGGCTGCCGGTGGGCGAGGACGTCGTCCAGCATGCCGCCGATCCGGGAACGCACATAGCTTTGCTCGTTGTCGATCTCGTTGACCAGGTTGAGCTGGTCGATGTTGATGTGCTTGATCGTGACCAGATAGCCATCCATCTTCCGGCCCGCATGCAGGCCGAGCCCGATGCTGGTGGCGATGACCGCCGCGAAGATGGCAAGCACCGCCACCATCCCCGTGTTGATCCTGATGTCGTGCATCGCTTTCATGTCGTGCCTCGCTGAAAAGCCGCTAGGGCGCGCGTGGTTGGCGCGAACCGTTGCCTACACCCGTTGCGCCCGCCCCGATGCCGCGGCCAGCGCCATCAGCCTCGGGGCGATTTCTTCAAGTCCCAGCACCTCGCTGGCGCCGCCCGCCGCGATGGCTTCGCGCGGCATGCCGAACACCAGCGATGTCGCCTCGTCCTGCGCCAAGGTCGTCGCGCCCGCGTCGCGCATCGCGCGCAGGCCGAGCGCCCCATCCTTGCCCATGCCGGTCAGCAACACGCCGATCGCGTTGCGGCCGGCCTGCTCCGCCGCCGAATGGAACAGCACGTCCACCGACGGTTTGTGGCGATTGACTGGCGCACCCGGATCCAGCGCCACCACGTAGTTGGTACCGCTGCGCGCCAGCTTGAGATGCCGATCGCCGGGTGCGATGTAGGTGTGCCCCGGCAGGACGCGTTCGCCGTCTTCCGCTTCCTTCACCGCGACGCGGGACAAGCGGTTCAGCCGCTGCGCGAACGAATGGGTGAACCCCGCCGGCATGTGCTGCGCGATCAGGATCGCCGGGCTGTTCGACGGCAGCGGTTCCAGCACCGCGCGGATCGCTTCGGGTCCGCCCGTCGAGGCGCCCAGGATCACCAGCTTTTCGCTGGACACCAGCGGCTCGCGCAACATCGCGCGCGGCGTATCGGGCTGGTGCCGCCGCGGCCGCGAAGCCGCCGCGGCGCGGATCTTCTGCGCGATCACGTCGCTGTAATCGAGCATGCCGCCGCGGATGCCCATCTCGGGCTTGGCGACGAAATCCACCGCGCCCAGTTCCAGCGCGCGCAAGGTCACTTCCGAACCGGACCGGGTCAACGACGACACCATCACCACCGGCATCGGCCGCAGGCGCATCAGCCGCTCCAGAAAATCCAGCCCGTCCATGCGCGGCATTTCCACGTCCAGCGTCAAGACGTCCGGGTTGTGCCGCTTGATGAGGTCGCGCGCGACCAGCGGGTCCGGCGCCACGGCCACCACTTCCATGTCCTCGTGCTCGTTGATGATCTGCGTCATCAGCCCGCGGATCAGCGCCGAATCGTCGACGCAAAGCACCTTGATTTTCTGCATGGCCAATGGGATCTCCCCGTCCGCCGCGGCACCGTCGCGCGGCATGTCGAGCACTCGTCTCGCAAGAGTTATCGGCGACCGGATTCGCGGCTTTAGCCGCCGCGGCGCCCGCCATGCACCCACGTGCCGACAGCGTGACGCAATCGACGATCGGTTCAAGCCAGCGTGTACACCGTCTGGCCGCGCAACTTGAACTGGTCGCTGATGTAGGTGAAGTTCTCGGAATGGCCGGCGAACAGCAGCGCATCCGGTTTCATGTGCGGCACGAATCGCTTCAGGATCTTCGCCTGGGTTTCCGTGTCGAAATAGATCATCACGTTGCGGCAGAACACCGCATCGTAGAGACCCTGCCTCGGCCAATTGCCGGCGACCAGATTCAGCGGCTGGAACGTGACCCGCGCGGCCAGCTCCGGCCGGACCCGCACGTAACCCGCGCGCGGGCCGCCGCCCTTCTGGAAAAAGCGCTTGCGGCGTTTCTCGTCCAGCTTCTCGACCTGGGTCATCGGATACACGCCGCCCACGGCGACTTCCAGCGCCTGGGTGTCGATGTCGGTGGCGAACACATGCACGTCGGCCTGATCGCCCAGCGTTTCCACCAGCTGCATCGCGATCGAGTACGGTTCCTGGCCGGTCGAGGCCGCCGCGCACCAGACGCGCACGGGTCCCGTGCGGCCGGCGACGTGCCGCGCGAGTAGCGGGAAATGGTGTTCCTCGCGGAAGAATGACGTGAGGTTGGTGGTCAGCGCGTTGGTGAAAGCCTCCCATTCGGCCGAACGCGGGCTGTCTTCCAGTTGCGCGAGATAGTCGGAGAATCGCGTCAGGTGCAGGTGGCGCACCCGGCGGCCGACGCGGCTGTAGACCATGTCGCGCTTGTGCTCGGCCAGCACGATGCCGGCGCGCTGATAGATCAGCGCGCAGATGCGTTTCAAATCGTGGTCATCGAATTCGAGGTCGCGCACCAGCGCGATGCTGCAGACCCGGTTGGCGGGCGCGCGCCGCACCGTAGAGCTTGCGGGCCGAGGTTCACGCGCGGGAAGTACGGCTGTCGCGCCATCAGCCATCGCCGCGGGCCCCGCGGCATCGCCAACAACATCTGCAGCTCGTCGCTGCGCAACGGCATGATCGAAATTCACGAGCCCCTTCACTTACGCCGCACGGCTCTCGCCGGCTTCTTCGACCAGCGCCATCTCGCGGCTGGTCAGGAGTTTTTCGATGTCCACCAGGATCAACATGCGGTCGCCGAGATCGCCCAGGCCCTGGATGTAGGCAAGCGGCAAGCCCACGCCGAATTCCGGCGCGGGTTTCATCTGTTCCGGCGTCAGCGTCATGACGTCGGACACGCGATCGACCACGATCCCGACCACCCGCTTGCCGATGTTCACGACGATCACGACCGTGTTGGTGTCGTAGGCCGCGTTCTGCATGCGGAACTTGATGCGCAGGTCCACGATCGGCACGATCACGCCGCGGAGGTTGGCCACGCCCTTGATGAAATCCGGCGCGTTGGAGATGCGCGTCACGTGGTCGTAGTCGCGGATTTCCTGCACCTTCAAGATGTCGATCGCGTACTCCTCTTCGCCCAGCGAGAACACGAGGAACTGGCGGCTGCCGGTGTCGCCGCCGGCGCGAGTCTCAATGGATGCTGCGGGGTTCATGGTTCGCACTCCTGTGTGCTGCGTGCATGCGTGAGCGGATGACCCGGTCATCAGACACATCACCGGCAAACACGCCGTTTTCTTTCTGGTTGGCGGCGATCTGGCAGAGGTCGTTCACGTCGAGGATCAACGCCACGCTGCCATCGCCCATGATGGTCGCGGCCGACACGCCAGGGATCTTGCGGTAATTGGTTTCGAGGTTCTTGACGACCACCTGCTGCTGGCCCACCAGTTCGTCGACCAGGAGCGCATAGCGACGGCCGCGGCCCTGCACCACCACCGCGATCGCGCGGGTGGCGTCGGCGCAGGCTTCGGCAACACCCATCGCTTCGTGCACGGCCACGATCGGCAGGTAGTCCTCGCGCACCTTCAGCAGCAGGTCGCCCCCGGCGGTGCCGTGCAGGTCCTCGTCGCGGGGCTGCAGCGATTCGATCACCGTGGTGACCGGCAGGATGAAGGTTTCGCGCCCGACCCGCACCGACATGCCATCGAGGATCGCAAGCGTCAGCGGCAGCACCACACGCGTGGTGGTGCCGTGGCCCGCGCGCGAGGCGACTTCCACGTGACCGCCCATGCCTTCGATGTTGCGCTTGACGACGTCCATGCCGACGCCGCGCCCGGACACGTCGCTCACCTGCGCGGCGGTGGAGAAGCCCGGCGCGAAGATCAACTGCCAGACGTCCTCGTCGCTCATCGCGTCGGACACGTTCATGCCGCGCTCGCGCGCCTTGGCGAGGATCTTCGCACGATGCAGGCCGGCGCCGTCGTCGCTGACCTCAATCACGATGTTGCCGCCCTGGTGTTCGGCGGAAAGCGTGAGCGTGCCGGTGCGCGGTTTGCCGGCGGCCTCGCGTTCGTCCGGATTCTCGATGCCGTGGTCGAGGCTGTTGCGCACGAGGTGCGTCAGCGGATCGACGATCTGTTCGGTGAGGCTCTTGTCGAGCTCCGTCGAACGGCCCTCGGTGACCAGCTCCACGTCCTTGTCGAGTTTCGCGGCGAGATCGCGCACCAGCCGCGGGAAGCGGCTGAACACGTGGTCCATCGGCACCATGCGCACCGACATCACCGCTTCCTGCAGGTCGCGCGCGTTGCGCTCGAGCAGGTTGATGCCGGCGACGAGGTTCGCGCGTGCAGGCCCGTCGAGTTTCGCGACCACCTGGTTCAGCATCGACTGGGTGATGATCAGCTCGCCAACCAGATTGATGATGTGGTCGACCTTGTTGACCGGAACACGCAACGACGATTCGGTGTGCGTACTCGCCGGTCGCGAAGCGGCTTTCGCGTCGACGCCGGGTGACGCGGCGATCGCGGCTTCCGGTTCGGCCGGCGGCTTCGGTTTCGGTTCCGGCGCGGGTGCTTCGGCTTCCGGCGCGGGCTCGGCCACCACGGCCTCGATCTTCAACTGCTCCGGCTCGACGATGAAGCACATCACCGCCTCGATGTCCGTCGCACTCTCCGACGACGCCAGCACCACTTCGTGGCGGTCGCCGTCGCTGTGCCGGCTTTCGATCTGGCCGAGATGGCCCAGTTCCTCGATCAGGAGGTCGCGATCCTTGTCGTTGACGCCGAGCAGCGTCACGCGCCAAGCCGGCACGCCGCTCGCGGACGTTTGCGCGGTTGACGACTTCTTCCGCGCGGATTGCTTCGGCGGCTTTGCGATCGCCGGTTTTTTTGCGGGCGATTTTTTGGCAGCAGGCTTGGCCGGTTTGGCTTTGGCTTTCGCGGCGCCGATTTCCTCGTGGGCAAGGCGTTGCAGCACGGCACAGATGCGTTCCAGCGCGGCCGGATCGGGCGCCTGTCCCTGCCGGTAAGCGTCGAGTTGATCGTCCAGCATGTCCTTGGTTTCCAGGAAGATGTCCACGATGTCGCGGCGCAGCTTCAGCTCGCCGCGGCGCGCGGCATCGAGCAGGTTTTCCAGCAGATGGGTAGTGCGCTGCAGCGCCTCGAAGCCGAAAGTGCCCGCGCCGCCCTTGATCGAATGCGCGGCACGGAAGATCGCGTTCAACTGCTCGGGATCGGGCTGCGCCAGGTCCAGCGCCAGCAAATGCGCCTCCATGCCATCGAGCAGTTCCCCGGCTTCCTCGAAGAACGAATCCTGGAATTCGGAAACGTCCACGCTACTTCCCCTGCTTCAGCTTGAGGGCAGGCGCCGCCAGAGCGGCCCGGTTCGCGGCAGGCACCCGGTCGCCGACGTCGGGCAGCTCGTCGTCCGCCTGCCCGTCCTGTTGCGACAATGGCGCGCCATCGGTGATGCGTTGCGCGGCCTTGGTCGTCAACACCAGCAGTTCAATGCGGCGATTGGCCGGATCGCTGGGCTTGGCGCCCGCCAGTGGGATGCGGTCGGCCACGCCCGTCACGGTGAGCAATTTGCTGCCGTCGAGCCCGTCGGCGACCAGCTCGCGGCGCGAGGCATTGGCGCGCGCGGCGGAAAGCTCCCAGTTACTGTAGCCGTTGTCACCCCCCTGGAACGGGCGATTGTCGGTGTAGCCGTAGATGCTCAACTGGTTCGGCAGCTCGTTGAGGAACGGCACCATCGCGCGCAGCAGGTCGCGCATGTACGGCTCCAGCTTGTCGCTGCCGAGTTCAAACATCGGCCGGCGGTCGCTGTCCACCATCTGGATGCGCAGGCCTTCCGGCGTCATCTCGAAACGCAACTGGTCGCGCACGTCGCGCAACTGCTTGTTGGCTTGCACCGCCGCCATGATGTTGTCGCGAAGGTGCCGCAGGCGCCGCCGCTGTTCGCTAGGGCGCGGCTGCGGCTGCAGGTGGATGTTGGCGCGCTCGCCCTCGTTGTAGACGTGATCCGGTCCGCCGCCCGGGATCGCGCTGTCGCTGGCGGTGTCACGGTCGCCGCCGGCCACGGCCTGCGCCAGCGGGGTGCTGAAGTAATCCGCGAGCCCGCGCAATTGTTCGGGTGTGGCGGTCGCGATCACCCACAGCACCAGGAACAACGCCATCAGCGTGGTCATGAAGTCCGCCAGCGCGATCTTCCAAGCGCCGCCATGGTGGCTACCATGTCCACCGCTCTTGCGGCGGATGATGATGCGCGGGTGGCCGCCTTCTTTATGGCCGCCCTCTTTCATGCCGCCTCGCTCCCTTCCGTCCGCTTGCCGCGGACGTGGCTTTCCAGTTCATCGAAGCTCGGCCGCTCGGCGGAATTGAGCGCCTTGCGGCCGAACTCCAGCGCCAGTTGCGGCGCGTAGCCGTTCAACGTCGCGAGCAGCGTGACGCGGATGCACTGCAGCATCCGCACCGCCTCGCGCACTTGGCGGTCGATGCGGCTGCCGATCGGATTGACCACGCCGTAGGCGAGCAGGATGCCCATGAAGGTGCCGACCAGCGCGTGCGCGATCATCTCGCCCATTTCCGTCGACCCCGAACCTGCCGAGGCCAGCGCCTTCACCACGCCCATCACCGCCGCGACGATGCCGAACGCGGGCAGCGCATCGCCGACCTTGAACAGCGCGTCGGCCGGCACGTGCGCGTCGTGTTCCATCGCCTCGATCTCGTGCGTCATCAGCTCGTCCAGTTCGATCGGATCGACGCTGCCGCTGGCCATCAGGCGCAGGTAATCGGTGAGGAAACCCATGATCATGGGATCCCTGGCGATCTGCGGATGCTCGGTGAACAGCGGGCTGCTGGCCGGGTCCTCGATGTCCTTTTCGATGCCCAGCATGCCTTCGCGGCGCATCTTGGTGAGCAGCTTGTACTGCAGCGACATCAAGTCCATGTACAACGCCTTGTTGTACTTCTTGGTGTGCTTGAGGCGCGAGGCGGCGCGCAGCGTCGCGTTGATCGCCTTGCCGTTGTTGGCGGCGACGAACGCACCCACCGCGGCACCGACGATGATGAGGATTTCGGCCGGCTGGTACAGCGGCCCGAGCGCGCCACCCGAAATGGCGTAGCCCCCGAACACGGAAAGGATGACGACGAGGAGTCCGATAAAAGTCAACACAACTGCGATCCTTCCCCACCCGGGTTTGTCTGCTGCATCTATCGGCCAATCGGCAGCGAGCTTGAGCAGGCCGGCAAGCGTGACGTGCGCCTCATTCGAGGCAACGGCGAAGGCGGAGGGTCGCGCCGCGCCTGCATTTCACGACCGCGCCGGTCCCGAGCTGCGGGTCGCCATGCGCCGAAAACCGGTGCATTTGCGATTCTGAAGAATTGTTACGAGGCGCGCGCCACATCCGGGGCCATGCGCGATGTGCGTTGGCTCTCGCGACAATCGCGAACGGCTCGACGAAATCCGCGGGCACGTTCTAAAGCTGCACGCGATGCGGCCGATAGCCCATCCGACGTCGCCCCGGCGACCTGATTGCCAACGAGGATTCCATGAAGACCCTGATTGCATCGGCCCTGATGCTCGTCGTGCCGCTCGGCGCCCATGCAGCCTGTTCCGCGACGGATTTTTCGGTCAAGGATTTCAAGACCGAGGTCACGGGAGGCACCATGAACCGGCACGTCGCGCTCAGCGGCGAACTGGTGAACAGCTGTGCGGCTCCGGCCGCTGCGCAGCTCAAGGTCATCGCGAAAGATGCCAGCGGCAATGTCGTCGCCAGCAAGAGTGCGTGGCCGGCCGGCACCTCGAACATCTCGCCCGGCAAGTCGGTGAGCTTCGACCTGGGCCGCCTGATCCACTACAGCCCCGAAATGCAATCGTTCGCGATCAGCATCGTCAGCGTGCGCGCCTGGTGACGGCGCCGCATCGGCGCTGCGGCACCTGATCCCGCGATTCTGCCGGCGCGTGCGCGCGCCGGCCATTCGGCATTACACCCCGCGACGCCGCACCGGATTGCATAAGCCGCGTTACTGGTCTGCTGCTATCGGGGACGCGTCGCACTCGTGCAAACCGTTCCCCCTCGCCTCAACCCCTCTCCTCCATCGAGAAATCGACGGGGAGAGGGTTGTTGCGCCATGCCCGTGTTGCGATCGGCACTGCTCGTCTCCTTCCCAAACGCTGCCGGGAGAGAAGAGACAGACGGCACCGACCAAGATCGCAGCGCACGCCAAAACCCTCTCCTGCCCATCGATGCCGATGAGCGGGCGAGGGTTGGCTGGAGGATGAAACGCGAAGTGCAGCGCCCGCCGCCAACCCGACGGCAGTCCCTCAGAATTCCTTCCAGGCGTCGGCGTCTTCGGCGGCGACTGCACGCGGCGCAGACTTCCGCACCGCGGCGAATACGGCTTCGGTGGCGCGACCCACGTCCGGGATCGACTCGCACTCGCCCCCCTCGCGTTCGGCGTGCCCGGCCTTGCCGGCAAGCTGGAAGAAACAGACCTGGCGGGACAGTTTCACGGCCTGGTCCTGCATCGCGCGTGCGGCCACCGAGGCCTCCTCCACCAGCGAAGAGTTCTGCTGCGTCATCTCCTCGATCTGTGCGACCGCGTGGCTGACCTGGTCGATGCCGACCGATTGCTCCTGGTTGGCCGAGGCTATTTCGGAAACGATGTCGGTGACTTTCTTGACGCTTTCCACGATCTGCGCCAGCGCCTCACCCGACTGGTTGACCAGCGTGGAACCGGTGCGCACCTTTTCCTCGCTGTCGGCGATCAGTTGCTTGATCTCGGTCGCGGCATCGGCGCTGCGTTGCGCAAGGCTGCGCACTTCGCTCGCGACCACCGCGAAACCGCGGCCCTGTTCGCCCGCCCGCGCGGCTTCGACCGCGGCGTTCAGCGCCAGCAGGTTGGTCTGGAAGGCGATGTCCTGGATCAGGCGCACGATGTCGCCGATCTTGCGGCTGGACGCGTCGATCTCGGCCATCGCGGCCACCGCTTCGCGCACCACTTCGCCGCCGTGTTCGGCGTGTTCGCGTGCGCCGCGCGCGAGCTGGTTCGCGTGATTGGCGTTGTCGGCATTGTGCTTGACGGTGGAGGTCATCTCCTCCATCGACGACGCGGTTTCCTCGAGGCTGGATGCCTGCTCCTGGGTGCGCTGGCTGAGGCCGTCGTTGCCGCGCGCGATCTGCTGCGCTGCGCTGCTGACGGCATCGGATCCCTGGCGCACCTCGTCCACGATCGAACTGAGGCGCTCGTCCATCACGCGGAATGCATCGAGTACCTGCCCGAGTTCGTCGCGCCGCGTCACCTTGATGCGATGCCCCAGTTTGCCTTCGGCGATCGCGTAGGCGACTTTGGCGAGGTGTTTCAGCGTGCCGCCCAGCGAACGCACCAGCAGGGTCGAAACCAGCGCCGCAATCAGGAGCCCGATGGCGAGCGCGGCCAGCACCGCCGTGCGCACCGCATGGTACCGCTGCACCTGCGCCTGATAGATCTGCTTCACCGCGTCGCCTTGCGCCTGGATCAGCTTGTTGAGCGCGTCCAGCCGCATCATCAACTGCGGCCGCACCTGCATTTCCAGCATGTCGCCGGTGCCCTTGTCCTGCTGTCCGAGCGCGTCGTAGATGTCGCCGAGCCCGCTCAGGTAATCCGCATCCGACGCGCGAAACGCCTTGTACTTGGCGGCGATGTCCTGGCCCATCGGAATCGCGGCGAGCTGCTTGTTGATCGCGGCGACGTCCTGCTCGATCTGCCGGGATTCGGCGACCTTCTGCTTCACCTGATCCGGATTGCCGATCGAATTCGCCGCCTCGCCCAGCACCGTGAAATTCAGCAGCGACTTGGAACGCAGTTCGCCCATCAACTGCACCGGCGTCATGCCTTCCTCGTAGCTGCGGCGCATGCCTTCGTTCTGCCAGGCCATCGTGCCGAGGCTGACGAACGTGCCCGCGATCAGCATCGATCCGAGCATCCCGAGCACCCCGATCAGGCGCGTCTTGACGGACAGATTCGACAGCTTCGCGAAAATTCCCATGGATTGCTTCATGTGCCTTCCCCCTGTCGGGCGCAGTGCGCAATGCGCACGGCGTCCTTTCGGCCCATGCGTGTTGCGCGTTGCATGCAAGTTGTCCGCCGGACCCGATTGGCACCCGGCTTCGCTGGCCATATCGACCGCGAAGCGAAAATCTTGAGCGGATCACACGATGCTCGGGTGATGCCGCGCACGTGGGATCGCCACCGCGTGATCTTGTGCGCGTCGGAGCCGGACCCACGGGCGAGCCCGCCAACAACAATGCGGAATCCGGCCAGCCCGTCGCAGCCTGAAGCACGCGGTAATCACGCCACCCGCAACAGGCATGTGCCGGCGCTGCGCGCCGTGCGACGTTCGTGTTCGGGATCCCGCACACGCAATCCGGCTGGCGCAGGGAGCACGACAGGAAAGTCCATCGGCGTGCCCTAAAGAATTCCTGGCTGGCGCCGAAAAACAATCACGAAGGCTGGCAGCGTGGTGATCCTGCAGACGCGGATACCCGGACCGACCTTTTGAGGAACGCCGCCAGAGCGGCTCTCAATCCAACCACCACACGAAAGGATAATGTCATGGCAGTCATCAACACCAACATTACCGCTCTGATCGGCCAGCAAAACCTGAACCGCTCGCAGAGCGCGCTGCAAACCTCGATGGAACGCCTGTCGTCGGGCCTGCGCATCAACTCGGCCGCCGACGACGCCGCGGGTCAGGCGATCGCCAACCGCATGTCGGCGCAGATCACCGGCCTGTCGCAGGCCCAGCGCAATGCGAACGACGGCATCTCCGTCTCGCAGACCGCCGAAGGCGCGTTGAACCAGATCAACGACAACCTGCAGCGCATCCGTCAGTTGACGGTGCAGGCCCAGAACGGCACCAACAGCGGGTCGGACCTCGATTCGATCCAGGCTGAAATCAAGCAGCGCCTGGAAGAAGTCGACCGCGTCTCGCAGCAGACCAGCTTCAACGGCGTGAAGGTGCTCGCCAGCAACCAGAACCTGTCGATCCAGGTCGGCGCCAACGACGGCGAGAAGATCAA
>Ga0207652_10003615_pt1 | contig 12736 bp, 17 predicted proteins | sample KBSC63BmetaG_FD_184334 | JGI IMG/M metagenome (GOLD analysis project Ga0207652, IMG submission 184334) | Corn rhizosphere microbial communities from Kellogg Biological Station, Michigan, USA - KBS C6-3B metaG (SPAdes) (version 2) | ecosystem: Host-associated > Plants > Roots > Rhizosphere ... | reverse complement strand
TGACCTTCCCCCGTTTTGACGGACACCCGAGACTGGGCAGTGGGCCCAGGGAAGGGAGCGTCCGGGGTGGCGCGTCCGCATAAGTACACGGAGGAGTTCCGGCGTGATGCAGTCGCGCTGGTTCGCGAGCAGGGGATGCCGGTTCGCCGGGCCGCGACTGATCTGGGGATCCATTCGAGTGTGTTGGACGGCTGGCTTAAGGCGGACCGGGAAGCCCGCGGGGAAACGGTGACGCGCAAGTCGCCGAGCACGACCGCGTTGTCCGCGGCGGAGCGGGAGGAGCTGCGTCGGTTGCGCCGACGGGTGGTGGAGCTCGAGGAAGAGCGGGAGGTGTTGAAAAAAGCCGCAGCCTTCTTCGCCAAGGAGACGACCCGGTGAGCCGCTACCAGTTCATCGTCTCGGAGAGGGCGCACTATTCGGTGCGGCTGTTGTGTCGGGCGCTGGATGTCTCGCCGTCCGGGTTCTATGACTGGCTGTCCCGTTCGCCGTCGGACCATGAGGTCACCGACGGCGCGTTGACCTCGTTGATCCGTCACATCTTCACCGAGTCCAAACGTCGTTACGGCTCACCACGCATCCACGCCGAGCTGCGCGAGGTGCACAGCATCCGCGTGTCCCGCAAACGGGTGGAGCGGCTGATGCGCACCGCTGGGTTAGCCGCTCGCCGGCGACGCCGACGCAGCCTGACCAAACCGAACCCGGCCGCGAGACCGGCGCCGGACTTGGTCGGCCGTGACTTCACCGCGCAACGACCTGGGATGAAGTTGGTCGGCGACATCACCTATCTGCCGACCGTTGAGGGCTGGCTTTACCTGGGCACCGTGCTCGACCTGGCCACTCGCAAACTCATCGGCTACTCGATGGCCGGGCACATGCGCGCCGAACTCACCATCGACGCCATCACCATGGCCGCCAGCCACAGCCAGCTTGAACAGGGCTGCATCTTCCACACCGACCAAGGAAGCCAGTACACCTCAACCGCCTTTCGCGGCGCACTGATGGCCTTCGGGCTGCGTGGCTCGATGGGCCGCGTCGGCTCCTGCTACGACAACGCCGCTGCCGAGTCATGGTTCGCCACTCTCAAACGCGAGCTCGAACACACCGTCTTCGCCACCCGCGACGACGCCCGCCGCGCAGTGTTCGCCTACATCAACTACTACAACCACCAGCGTCGGCACTCCGCTCTCGGCTACCTCACTCCACACGAAGCCGAACTGCGTTACCGTCGCCAACAACCGCAGGCCGCATGAAAACGTCGTGTCCGCCAGAGCGGGGGAACTTCAGTCATTACTGGCTGCACGAACACGGCACTTATTCGACGCCTACACAATGCCCGGTCGACCGCCGGCAAGACGCATCAGCTGGTCAGGCGGGTGATCATGGCGAACGGGCCGTGGATCCGCCGCTACATCGCCAGGACATCTTGAGCATCGACTTTGTGCACTCTTCTACCGGTGTTCCGGTTCGCGTTTGGACGTCATGCGGTCCGCCGGGGTAGCGGCGTTCGAGATCGCGTGAGTCCTGCGGAAAGCATGGCGGCTAGCGCTAGGCCGCTGATAGCGGTCGCGGCGAGCCATCGCAAGGGCACGCTGAACGGGTAGTCGATACTCCCGATTTGCAGTGCGAGACCAATGGTGGTGCCGAGCGTCAATCCGAGCGCCGTGCCGATGATTCCGACGATGAGGGCTTGCGTCATCGCGTGCAGCCGGCGTCGGTGGGGGGACGCGCCGACGGCTCGGAGGATTGCCATGTCGTTGCGGGATTCGGCGAGCGTGAGTGCGACGGTGATGCCGGTGCCAGCGAAGAGCACGAGTGCGGCCGCCGCGATGAGCGCTAGTACAAGGGGCCCGTATCGGGGTTGGTAGCCGCGTTCGGCATACAGGTCAGCACGGTCACCCAGGCTGTGCGTGAGCTGGTCGAGCTGGGATGGGGTAGGGGGCTGGGGCGGACGGATGATGCCTAACTGTGGTTCGGTGAGCCAGTGGTGGGCGGTGGCCGTCGCCGAGGAGACCACCACGGCGGGCACGGACTGTGTCTTAGGGATCGGCGGCAGTGTGACGGCGGGCAGTACGGCGACTGGTGTGGTGATCAGTGTGCCGGAGTTCCCGTTCGACAACGTTTGTGTGGCAAGAACTACGCGACCGTTGCGGGCAATGTTGGGTTGCAAGACGACAGCTCCGCCGCGCGCAAGCATCGCGACCGCCGCGGGGACGTGGCGACCGACGACGGCGTCGAGCCAGCCTGAGTCGACCGCGCCGAGTGAAGCGCCGTGGCACGGAAAGATCCCGTCGCCCTCGCAGCGCGGCGTCTGGACCGTCAGGTAGTCCATCAGTGACTTGCCGATGACGTGGGACGAGGTCCCTGCCGCCCGGGCGTGCATCGCCGCGGCCAGGGTGTCGGTGTACTCGGCGATCCGGGCGATGGACGTGCGTGTCGCCTGTACCGAGACGGTGCCCTCGGGGATTTTCGGGATGTAGGCCCGGCGGTCACGGATGCTGGTGCTAGAGGCGATGAAGAGCACCAGCACTGCGCCGGCGATGACCGCAGCGATGGCGGCGGCCGCTGGGCCGGTCCGGTGCCGTTGCCGCCCGGCGTCGCGCGCGGCGAGGCGAACGGTGAAGGGCAAGCGCGGGGCTAGCTGTCCGACTCGTTCCAGCAGTGCGGGGCATAGTCGTGCCAGCCCGGCAAGTGTGAGAGCCGCGCCGATCGCCAGTAGGACGATCCACATCGTCTGGTGGCTCTGCGGGCCGTAAAGGTTCGTCATCCCGCCTGTTATGTCGCCCGTCGCGCCGATGAGGCGGCGCGGAGAGTTGTGCAACTCGACGGCGCTGGTCGCGATGCAAGCCATTCCAAGAACTGAGCCGGCGATTGCCCAGCGAGGCACACGTGCGGCGCCGTCGCTGGTCGGGAACTGTTGCCGCAACATGTCCAGAACGGGCAGGCGGCTGGCGTAGCGAGCGGGCCAGGCGGCCGCCAGCAACGCAGCGACCGTTCCCGCCATCACCGCCAGCAGAACCGTCGGGATGGGAACGTCGAGCGGACCAAGGGCGCGCGCGGTGATGCCTTCGACGATCGAGCCGGTCAGCGGAACGGTGAGAACGCCGGCCAGAGCTCCGAACATGGCGCCGCCGAACCCGAGCAGAAACGCTTGACCGAGAACGGCGCGCCGCACATCCGTCTGGTCTCCGCCGACAGCCCGCAGGATGCCAAGTTGCGCCACTTGGCGTCGCGCGCCGACCGCGAATGCGGTCCCAGCCAGTAGCAGGATTTCAATCCCACCGACGACGGCGATGCTGACCCGGACGAGCACGTCTTGTACGTCGGCCGGGGCTTGTCGCCACATGCGAGCACGGATGGAAGCGGACGGGTGCTCCCACTCGGATCGGGTTTCGTAGATGACCCCGTCGTGGGCGAGCTGGTCGTGCAGGTCCGGCGCCCGGTGGTGCGGAAAGGTGATGAGCCAGTTCAGGTCCCCGCCACGCGCGGAGAAGTGGCCCAGCCAGCTCAGGGTGGCGTCGGGGGCAAGAACCTCGCGGGAGTCCAGCGCGGAAGGCTCGCGGACGACGGCCGTCACCGTGAACGGCTTGTCGTCGACACTGATCGACGATCCGGTGTGCAGGTGCAGCCGATCGGCGAGCGCGGTGGTGACCGCGACGTCGCTTGATGTCCGGGGCGCCGATCCGGACTTGATCTGATACACGCCACGCAGGACCGGGTCGCGCAGGTCCGCGAACGTCGCCGGGGCCTGGGTCGTACGTGATCCAGACGACACGGACGTGGTGTGCTGCCAGCCGAGCCGGATCGCGTGCGCCCCTTCAGGGAGCAGGGGGGTCAGATCCAGCGTTGCTGGGTCTCGCAGATTGTTGTTGGGCGCTTCCAAGGTCTTGACCTGGTCGCCGCTGGGCTTTGGGCCGATGCCAATAGCGGCGGTGCGCGGGTCGAGTGCGTGCCACGGCGTGACCTGCGCTATCGCATCGGCCTGACCGAGATAGCGAGACGCGGCTTGTGCGGGCGACAACTGGGCGGTGCGGAACATGGTGGCGACGAACACGCCCGCGCAGACGGGAACCGCAACGAGCAGCGCGATCAACGCCGAGCGGGTACGAGAGCGACGTACCAACGCCCAGGACAGCCGCACCGAGGCGCGCAGCCGAGGGTTCACGCCGAACCTCGGCTGGTGACGGAAGCGATCGTGTCGTCAAGGACAGCGCCGTCGCGCAGGTAGATGACGCGGTTCGCCCAGGCGGCGTATCGCGGTTCGTGGCTGACGACGAGTCCGCTAGCTCCGTTGTCGCAGCGCTCCCGCAACAGCCGCATGATGGTGTCACCGGTTGCCGTGTCGAGCGCCCCGGTCGGCTCGTCGGCGAGTAATAACCGCGGCTGCCCCACGACGCCTCGAGCGATCGCGATCCGCTGGCGCTGCCCACCAGAGAGATCCTCGGGAAACCGATCGGCCACATCGGCGACACCCACCGACGTCAAGGCCGCCATGGCAAGGTCCTGCGCGACTGCCGTCGCGACCCCGTCGAGTTCCAACGGCAACGACACGTTTTCAACGGCGCTCAGCGCTGGCAGCAGGTTCACATCCTGGAATACGTAACCGATCGCACTGCGGCGTAGCGCAGCGAGCCGACGCTGCGACAGTGCCCCCAGGTCAGTGCCATCGACGACCACCCGACCGTTGGTCGGAGCGTCAAGCCCGCCGGCGAGGTTGAGCAGTGTGGACTTTCCGGACCCGCTCGGGCCCATCACCGCTACGAGCTCACCGGGAGCCACGGTCAGCGAGACATCGTCAAGTGCGACTACGGCCGCTTCTCCGCGGCCGTGCACCCGTGTGACGTGCTCCAGTTCGAGCGCGACCATCAATCGCTCCCTCTTCGGTGAGTAGTTCTTCACAGTGGTCGAGCCAACGAATCTCGGCCTCGACCTGAAACACCAGCGACTCCAACGTCAACGCCGACGCAAGATCACCAGCCGTCAGCTGCGTCTTCTTCAACGTCAAACCCTGCAGGTCATGCATCGCGACAGTGCGCTGCAAATGCAGCACGCCACGCACATCCGCCCCGGCCGCCAAAGCAATCGCGAGCTTGACGGCCAGGTCATCACGAGCCCGTTCCGAGCGGGGCATCGGCGTGCTCAACCACTGGTCAACCTCCGCCTGCCCGGCCTCGGTAATCGCGAAGAACTGACGCCCCTGATCATCTATCCCAGTCGCCTCGATCAAACCGTCACGCTCAAGCCGCTGCAGCGTCGTGTACACCTGTCCGATGTTCAGTGGCCAGTGACCACCAGTGCGTTCCTGGAACGCCGCGTGCAGCTGATAGCCGCAACTCGGCCCCTCACACAGCAAGCCGAGAATGCCCAGCTTGACGGTCGGCGTCACACCTACTGAGTATGCATACTCAGTAGGGGTCCTGCAAGAGCCAATTGAACGCCGCGCACCGCGAGGCCCTCCTCCCCGGTGAACGCCGTTCACGTGATCGCGAAACCCGGCAGTCGCCAGCGACCGGCGAGTACACGCGACAGCGCGTCATGAGCCCGCGCCGACGCGTCGAGAAGCGGCAGTTACCCTGTCGCATCTTGGGCCAGCAGTCATCCTGCGTGCGATTAGTGGTCGTCAGATCGCTCGTAGATAAAGCCCGGCGACCTTCCGGTGCTCGTCGAGGGTCACCTCAACTCGGCGCAGTCCGTTCCTGAACAGCAAGTAGGTCTCCACCACGGTGAAGAGTCCGTGGTGCACTGTGATCTGAGCGGCCACTTCTGCGGGTGTCCGTAGGTGTGAGGTGACGGTAACAGTGATCGCCCTGAGCCGCGCCGAGGGCAGCCCGGCCCTCATCCACCCGTCAAAGGCACGCCGCACCTTGCCGAACTGAGCAGTCACAAGGTCTTGCGCGAGCTTCGTGCCGGCAGCGGCGGCTTGCGTGTCCGTGGACGTACCAACTAGCAGCAGCATGCCGGTGATACCGGCTGACCTGCGGATCACGGACAACGTCGCTGAGCCGTGGTTGAACGACAACACTTCCAACTCGTGAACGACCGGACCCTCCCCTCACGGTCACCGTGCGCACGACGCGCTGGAATGCACCCGCGGCGGCCACCGCCGAATCCCAGGCGTTCTGGATTCGAACGGCGGAAAGCTCCACCCGATCAGCCGGTGCGATCAGCGCGTCGACGAGGTGCTCAGCGTGGCGTTGCGCCAGCAATTCCGCGAGGGCGCCGACGCCAGCCGTCTGCATGCCAGGCGTGCGGCCCACCATGGCCACGCCGATGCCTGCCCCTAATGTCGCGACGACGAGGGCTAACAACAGGCCCGCCGTCCGCCGCACCGATGCAGTCTCTCGCCAGCGATGGGGGTTCGTCAGTAGAGGTCATCGCCGCAGAACGGCACCTTCACGACGACAACTCGAACGACGCCGGTTACCCCGACCCCATCTCGCTTTCTGCCACGATTGGTCGCAAGCTCTGTGAGTTGAGCCCCGTCGACCGTCCCGTGGTCGGCTGGGCTCCCAGGTGAGCAAGCAGACGCGGGCCGAGCGCAAGGACTGACCTGAGGGTTCACGCGTTCGGCGAAACGGATCAGAGCCCCTCGTCTATCCCCGTGGACGATGCTCAATGCTTTGCGGCGTAACACCTGTTACTTCGTGCGCTCTATTTGGATAAGCCCCGACGATCATTAACCCCCGGCGTGGTCGGCGGGGCTCCCGATCTCAACTCACGACTGAGGCTGCGGTCCCCAAAGTCGCGAGCGCCGTGGCGATGAGCAAGCGCGCCGCGATCATGTCGTCCAGCGCGGCTTCACTGTCTCGGTCCGCATCCGCAACCGCGTGATCCAGCGACCGATGCGCGAGTTCCAGCAACGAGCGGAACTTGTCAACCATTGGGGCGACATTACTCCGTAATGCTCGGTTCCGGCTTCCCGGACGGGGCCTGAGCTTCAAGGTGTTTGTCGTAGGCCTCTTCCACCCGACCCCGTGAATAGGCGGTGCCGAACGTCGCCCCGCACGAGCAGCGGCCAGTCCATCCGGTGCGACCTGGGGGCAGCGCCAACACGGTCAGTCGATGCTCAGGCACGAGCCAGAAACGTTGTCGACACCCCGTCCGCGAATACGGCAACGTCCATTGCGGGCCGGACCCGGCGCTGAGCGTCTGTGACCATCGGATGATCGAGAAACGGCAGTTCACTGGCGGATGCCCGGCGCGTTGACGAGGCAATTTCAATTTGGCACGGTGCCATCCCATGGTGTCTTGGATCGAGTTTCGCGAGGCCGAACCGGCTATGGCCGATGAAGGGCGCGCACTCCTATACGACGTTGGCGTGGGTCTCGGCTTCTTGGCAACCGTGCGCGCAGACGGCGGCCCCCGCGTTCACCCAATGTGTCCGCTGGTGAGCGACGACGGCTTGTTCGCATTCATCGTGCCCTCGCCGAAGCTGCGGGATCTGCACCGTGACGGCCGGTACGCCCTCCATTCAATCCCGCTCGAGACAAACGAGGATGCGTTCTACCTCACGGGACATGCTGACCACGTAACCGATATGGATCAGCGTGCCCGACTCAGCGAGCAGTTCGTCGACGAGAGACTTGCTGTGGGAGTGCCCGCGCCCGACGATGATCACCACCTGTTCGAACTCCACGTGTCATCCGCCATGCTGACCCGAACAACAGGTCACGGGGACCTCAACCCGCGGCACCGGATATGGCACGCGTCCTAGCGGCTCTTCTCACGCGGTGAGTCGGCGAATGAGCTGGCGCCGGTTGTCTAGCATCCAGCGCGCCGAGCGGACTCGCCAGGTAACGGCCCAGAGCAGCTCGTGACCGGTGAACGCGGGGCCTCCTCCCAGCAGTCCTTGTGTCACGGGGTTGGTTTCGTTCGGTGTAACGCCGCCGTCGATGGCTTCTTGGGCGGCGGTACGCACCGCAACTTCGACCATGTGCTCGACGAGCGCTTCGCGTAGGGGTCGTTCGACTCGATACCCCTGGCAGAACGCTGACAGCAGCTGCGCGCAGGCCGCAGCGTCCGGCAGCCCTTGCAGAGCTGCGACATCGTCATCGTGGAGTTGCGCGTTTAGCCACGCGGTTTGCGCGACATCCCATTCACGCCCAATCGGCCCGGCGCTGTCCCAGTCCAACAAAGCGACCGGCATGCCACTGCGCGCTAGGAAGTTCCAAGGTGCGGCGTCACAATGTCCGATCACGATATCCCGTGTCGGCAAGTCGCGTCCCCACCACGGCATCCATGGCCCTGAATCCGTGAAGTCGGCGGCTGCATCATGAGCACATCGCAGAATCGACCCGACCACGAAGATCGCTTCTTCCGACCAGCAGGTCGGCGCCGCGTCGCCCGTCGACAAAGGGCAACGCCTCTCGACCGTCCTCGGCGAAGCCATCCCCGATTGGGCGTGGCGCGAAATCAAAGCCGCGGGTACGCAGGTGCTGCAGCAACCGCACGACCGTGCCGCTCCATTCACGCCGTTCGCGCAGAACAACATCGCCATGGCGAACGACACGCGTCGACCCGCCGCCGGCCAGCGGCACCTCCGATGTTGTCACCGGCCCATCCTGCTCAAAGCGCATCTCGAGCGACAGCGGTTATCCGGAGGGCGATTGATTGCGTCTTCTCTGCGTCGAAGACCGATAGAAAATTGATTGCGGCCGGGGGGACCACGATGCCTATGGTCATCGACGTGCCGAGCGACTACAGCACCTGCGTCGTCTTCCTGCTCGGTTATCCCGGCGTCGGCAAGCGCACCGTGGGGACGCAACTCTGCCGGCTGCTCAATGGGGTCTTAGTCGATAACCAGCTCATCAACAGACCGCTTCTGACCCTGTTCAAGTGGGACGGCAAGTTCCCAACCCCTCTGGAAATCTGGGAACGGGTCGTCCCTATCCGGAAAGCCGTCCTCGGGACCATCGAAGATCTGGCTCCGCCGTCGAATAGCTACGTGTTCACTAACGTCCTCAAGGACGACGAGCAAGGTGCCGCCGACTACACCGAGATACAGGCTCTTGCACGCCGTCGCGGATCCCTATTCCTGTCCGCGATGCTCGACTGCGATGTCGAGGAACAGGTGCGCCGGATCGACACTCCCGATCGCATTGCGCTAATGAAGGGATCAGACCCCGAAGGCTATCGGCGGCACCGACATCAGACACGATTGTTCCAGCCCCCGAAAGACCAAGTGATCTACCTAGACACCACCGAAGTTCCCCCAGAACGAAGCGCCGAGAAGATCCACGACGCCCTGATTGAGCGCGGCCTACGTCAGCCCGAATAGCACCACCGTCCGGCGTTGGAACGCCGAGAGCCAGGCGGAAGTGGCGTCCCTATCGAACGCCGAGAAGCGGCACCTTCGCGACGGCAATACGGACGCATGCAGGTGTCCTCGACGTAATGTCAGTTCGTGCGTGACGCCGGCCCTGACCCTGTCGAGTACATGCTGCAGGTGGCGCGGACGCCCTCCGCGACGGCCTACAAGACCCATGTCTTGGCCGAGTTGGAGTTGTCGTCGGAGATTGTGGTCGTCGACGTTGGATGCGGTCCGGGCACTGATCTGAAGGCGATGGCCGAGCGGACAACTCCGAGGGGGCTGGCCGTTGGCCTTGATCTCGACTCTCGGATGTTGATGGCGGCTACGGCTAGCGTGCCTCCGGCCACATCACTGGCAGTGGCCGACGCGCATCGGATGCCGTTTACCTCAGCGTCCGTTGATCGCCTCCGGACCGACAGGTCCCTTCAGCACATGCGCGATCCGATGCGCGTACTCGCCGAGTTCGCAAGGGTGCTGCGACCCGGGGGCATCGCGGTCATCGCCGAGCCGGACTGGGCCACATTGGTGATCGACACCGCCCGGGGCGACGTGAGCCGGCGCTTCGTCGACTACACGTGCGGTGAAGTAGTACGCAACGCCCACATCGGCCGCCAGGTCGCACGACTTGGCGCAGACGCCGGCCTGGTTACCCGCAACGTCGTCGCATTTCCAGCAGTACTCCGTGACTTCGCCACGGCCGACAAGATCTTCGGCCTCACGCGAAACGCACTTGCAGCTGTCGAGTCGGAATACCTCAGCAGCGAAGAGGCGAAGGCCTGGATCGCGGACTTGAGTACCGGCCCCATTCTTGCGGCCGTCACGCTGTTCGTTACGACCTTGATCAACCCTGCCGACAGGCTTCCGTAAGTAGCTCGGCGATGAGCGAGTAGGAACGGCAGCCCTCACTCACGAGGCGTCGTTCCCCCCATCGCTCGATCATGGCACATCCATTCGGACGTCCCCCGTCTGCTACGGCATCCTTTTGCGTGTGACGGAGGCTGTTGCACGAGAGCGAGTCCTCGGCGCTTTCCGTTGGGTCGACGGTCACGCGGACGTGTGGAGGCTGTTCACCGACTCTGACGTGCTCGCTTCAGTCGTAGAGCACTTGGCAAGCGTGGCCGCAGACGCCTCCGCCACGAAGGTCGCGGGCATCGAGTCGCGCGGCTTCATTCTCGGTGGCGCCGTGGCCGTGAAAGCCGGCATCGGGTTCGTTCCCATCCGCAAGGAAGCCGGCCTCTTTCCCGGACCGAAGCTCCGCCGAGCCGCCGCCGCTGACTACCGCGGCATCGAGCACGTCCTCCGACTCCAACAGCATTCGCTCTCGGCTTCGGATCGGGTGCTGCTCGTGGGTGACTGGGCAGAGCTTGGCAGTCAGGCCCTCACAGCCCGGCGACTGATCGAGCAGACGGGCGCGACCTGGGCAGGCGCAGCGTTGATCGTGGATCAGCTCGAACCATCGCGGCGTGCGGAACTCGAACCGGTCACCCACATCGTTACTGCCGACGAGCTCGGTCCCGCGGAGTAGCTGAACGGCAGATCTCCTGTGGCAACTCGACCGCCCGGACTGTAAGACTGCGCTAATGGATCCCACGCAGGCTCTCCTCGCGGATCAGGTGCGTTACTACCGGGCTCGAGCGGTGGACTTCGACCGAACCGTCTATGCCACCGATAGCGATGGAACGGACAGGCCGAAGTCGCCGACCGAGGACGAGCGCGTTGTACGGGACTTGGGGCTGTCGGGCGAGGTTCTCGAACTCGCGTGCGGGACGGGCGCTTGGACACAACACCTCGCCTCTGTGGCCGATTCGGTGGTGGCCGTGGATGTGGCGGCGGAAATGATCGAGTTCGCCCGACCCAAGATCGCCACGTCCAACGTGACCTTTGTGCAAGCGGATGTCTTCACCTGGTCCCCAGGTCGGCGGTTTGACGCGATCTTCTTTGCGTTTTGGTTGTCGCATGTTCCGCCAGCGCTGTTCGGCAGCTTCTGGGAACGCCTCGCCACGATGCTGGGTGATGGCGGACGAGTGGTGGCGATCGATGAGTTGCACGCTAGACGCGATCTTGAGAAGAATCTGACCACCGAGAACGGCTTGCCCGTGGCTCGACGACAGCTACGAGACGGAACCCACCATCGGCTGGTGAAGGTGTTCTACGGCGCTGACGAGTTGCGTACCGCGCTGGACCATCTTGGGTGGAGGGCGGAGGTGCGTCAGTTGCCGCGTGGACTGTTCCTCTTAGAAGCCACGCGCGTCGACCGTGACTGACCAGCTGGCAGCTGCCGTCAAGATGCCGCGATGAACATGAGGACCTGGCCCACGGACTGGGACGACCGACGTGCTGGCATCAACTGTCCGACGTGCGGGCAAGGCCGGCCTGAAGAGACGCGAGGCGGGTTGCGGTTCTTGGCCGGCGACGTGGTCGATGCCTACTTACGAAAGAGTGCACCGCAGCCGGGCTACGCCATCGCGGTATGGCGGGGCAGACACGTCCCAGATCTGGTAGACCTCAGCCCCGAGGAGTTGGCTAGTTACTGGACCGAGGTCACCACGGCGGCCCGGGCCTTGTACGAGGTGTACCCGCCGGCCCAGTTGAACTACCTGACGTACGGCAACAGCGTGCCGCACCTGCACACCTACCTCCTCTGCCGCTACCTCGACGACCCGGCACCCGGACTGCCGCTCGCCCCATTCGTCGAACGGCCGGTGGAGATCGCGGAACTCATGCGTCGCATCACACAGCTGAAGGCAGCGGTAAGGCCGTAGGTATCGGCGAACGATCAGGCGGCCACAAGAACGATGACGACCCCGATGAAAGAACGAGGGCGCCGATCCTGGCGGCACGCAAAGACTGCGGCGTCGCGCCGTCGGGCATCCCGCCGCGCCAGTAGGGGGCGATCGCAATAAATGGCCTCGGAAATATGGCCACGATCAGCCGAGGGCGCCGAGCGCCACACCCACGATCACGGGCACATCATCCTGGCTCGCGGTCCGCGTCGCAATGCAGGTGAACGACGCCTACAGCCGCTATCCCTCACTCCCTGTGTTCTTGCGAGATGGCCAGAGAAGAACAGCGCCGAGAACGAAGTAGCCCCCACCCATCCAGAAGATCGTCCACGGGCCGAAGATCAGCGCCGTGGCTGCCCCGAAAGCCAGGAACGCGCATCCAACGAGGAGCCATCTCTTGCCTCGTTGGGCGGCGGTACTCGGCGCCTGGCCTCCCCGCAGCACACGCCGATCGAGCTGACGCAGGCGCTCGACGATGCTCACCCGGTCAGTTTGCGGGCGACGACGCCGCGCCGCCAGACCGGGTTGAGTCAGGAGATGACATATGCCGCCGGACCCCCTCCGCACAATGAGAAAGATCCGTCTTGAAGGCGGGTTCTCGTAGCAGGAGCTGGAGGAGGTCCGGTCATGGCGATCGTAGGAGCGC
>Ga0207652_10003611_pt1 | contig 12741 bp, 15 predicted proteins | sample KBSC63BmetaG_FD_184334 | JGI IMG/M metagenome (GOLD analysis project Ga0207652, IMG submission 184334) | Corn rhizosphere microbial communities from Kellogg Biological Station, Michigan, USA - KBS C6-3B metaG (SPAdes) (version 2) | ecosystem: Host-associated > Plants > Roots > Rhizosphere ... | reverse complement strand
GGTTTGGACTCAGCGAGAAACAAGCCAATGCTGTGCTTGACCTCAGACTGTACCAACTGACCGGTCTTGAGTACGAAAAGATCGATGCCGAGCACAAAGATCTTCTACAAAAAATTGCCCACTACAAAGCCGTTCTGGCATCCGAAGCGATGGTCCACGACATCATCCGGACAGAACTTGAGGAACTGCGCAAGAACCACAAGTCTGAAAGAAAGACAAAAATCGTGGCTGCAGAGGGCGAATTCCAGATGGAAGACCTCATTGCCGACGAGCAGGTGGTCATTGCGATTTCGAACGACGACTACATCAAGCGGATGCCGATCGACACCTTCCGCGAGCAGCGTCGCGGCGGGGCCGGCGTCATCGGCATGGAGATGAAGAAAGAGGCCGACGTGTTGAAAAACATTTATGTGGCCTCCACCCACGATACGCTCTTGCTCTTCACGAGCCACGGACGTTGCTACTGGCTCAAAGTGTGGCAGATTCCGGAAGCTGGACGAAGAACGAAGGGAAGACCGCTCATCAACCTGCTGGAAGACCTTCGGGAAAACGAAAAAGTAGCAGCCGTGTTGAAGGTGAGAAACTACGATGAGGAAGGGGCTTCAATTTTATTGGCAACGCTCAAGGGTGTCGTCAAGAAAACAGAACTCTCCGAGTTCTCGAACCCACGACGAAAAGGGGTTTGGGCCTTGAACATCGACGAAGGGGACGAACTGATTGCTGCCCGGATGACGAAAACCGGACAACAAGTGATGTTGTTTACCCGAAATGCCATGGCCGTTCGGTTCGATGAGAGTTTAGTGCGTGCAGTGGGCCGTGTGGCTCGTGGAGTGCGCGGCGTAACGCTCAAAGACGACAGCGACAAAGTCGTTGGCTGTGAAGTGGTCACCCCAGAACACAGCATCCTCGTCGTCTGCGAAAACGGCTACGGCAAACGCTCGAAAGTCGAAGACTTCCGGCAAACCAACCGGGGCGGCGTCGGTGTTCGCTCGATCGTCACCTCCGCAAGAAACGGACTGGTTGTGGCTGCGCTCAGCGTGGTCGATGCCGACGGCGTCTTGTTGATGTCTGCTGCAGGCCAAGCCGTGCGCATCCGGATGAAAGAAGTTCGGGTCATGAGCCGCTCGACGCAAGGTGTGAGACTCGTCACGTTGAAAGAAGACAAAGACGTCGTGGTCGGAGCACAGAAGATCGAAGCTGTGGCTGACACAGAGTGAAGAAGTTCATCACGTTTGAAGGTGGAGAAGGGGCCGGAAAAACGACGTTGATCGACAGCATCGAGAAGGCCCTGGTGAAACAGGGCTTTCATGTGCTCAAAGTCCGGGAACCCGGAGGCACGAAGCTCGGCGAGGCCGTGAGAAACTTGCTCTTGCATGCCGAGAATCCCGTTGCACCCGTGGCTGAACTCTGTTTGTTTTTGGCCTCGAGAGCCCAGCACCTAGCTGAGGTCATCGAGCCCGCACTCAAAGCTGGGAAAATTGTCTTGTGCGACCGGTTCAACGACTCTTCTGTGGCCTACCAAGGTCTCGGTCGGGGTCTTGGCATGGACAAAGTCCAGCAAATGTGTGACCTCGTCTGCCACGGACTGCAGCCCGAACTGACCTTTTACCTCGACATCGATCCGGCAGTCGGCCTTGCGCGTGCGCACAAAGCGCGCGCGCAAGATCGGATCGAGTCTGAAACCTTGTCCTTCCACCAAAAAATCCGGGAAGCTTATCATCGGATTCACAAACTTCACCCCCACCGCTTGTACCTCATCGATGCAAGCCAACCCCCCGAGCAGGTGTTTGCTCAAGCCATGGCATGTTTACTGAAGTAGTCGGCCACAGTGCCCCCAAAAAGTATCTCGAAAAAGCGCTGAGGGAAGAGAGGCTTCCGCACACCATGCTGTTCGAAGGCCCAGACGGTGTCGGGAAAAAGAAGTTAGCGCTCAGTCTTGCAGCCCACTTGCTCGGCACACGGCCCGAAAAGCTGCCCAACCACCCCGATTTTCACATGGTTGTTCCGGAAGGGAAAGTGGGTCTCCACAGCACCGAAACCCTCAAGAAAGCCATGGAAGAGGCCGAAAAGGCCCCGTTTCAGGCATCGGTCAAAGTGTTCGTGATCGACAGTGCCGAGCGGATGCAACCGGCCCACAGCAACGCTTTGCTGAAAACTCTCGAAGAGCCCCCGCCCAACACCGTGTGGGTGCTCGTGACTTCGGCTCTTGGGGAAATATTGCCCACCATCGTGTCGAGGTGTGCACATGTGCAGTTTCAACCCTTGACCGGGCCGGAAGTGATTCAAGTCTTGTCTGGGCTTGGAGTGCAGGGGAGAGGGGACTCGGGTTCGGTGGCCAGAGCCCTAGAGTTCGTGCAGTTTCCGCAGCTTGCCGAAGCCGAAAACCTATTGACCGGTTTGCTCAAACAACAAACACCGTATCCTCAACTGCTCAAAACCCTCGATCAAATCGAAAAGCTCATCGACACCGAAGACCCCTTGCTCTACAACCGGCGTGTGCACGCGCTCTTCGCCGCGATCTATGCCCACTTCCGAGAAGTGGAAGCTACTTCGGTGCAGCGTTGGGTGACTGCCCTTCAGAAGGCGCAACTTGGCTTTGAGCGGAATTTAAAGCTGACACATTGCCTGGAAGCTTTTTGTCTTCACGTTCAGGTGGGTTAGCAGCAGCTTGCCGTTCTACAGCATTCGGTTCTTTTTTCGTCCATGCAGAAACCACTGCGTGACCGATGGTCATGGCGAGGAGAATGACTTCGCTAAAAAACCCCTCAAGAAGCTGTCCTTGACTTGCCCCTTTTGCCTCTTTTTCGTTAGCCATCAGTTTCAGAACATTTCTCGCAACGACGGCCACTTGATAAATCACATACGAACAGAGGGTGACCCACAAAAGACCAGAAATCGAAGGGGCAAAAAGCCACAGAGTGGATAACTGCAAAATGGCCAAGTAAGCACCGTCTCGCACTCTTTCTGCTTGTCTCACCAGTTGGGGCATTCCTGTATCGCCCGGACTTTCCACACTCACATTGTCATAAGCAGTCTGGACTTTGCTCAACAAAAGAACAACCGGGTTGAGGCTTTGGTTTTCCTTCGATCTCTCCTGCACAAGAGGTGCAGCCGAAGATTGACCAGGTTTTGCAGGGGTGACAGGGGTAAAAGCAGAAACGGCAGACATGACACACTCCTTGGTTTTTTTTCGAGCAGCAGTTTACCGGAATCGGGAAAAAAGAATCCAGGAAATTTTTTCACAGGGGGACAATCTTTTTCTTGGCTGATGGGGTCTATTGATCTATGATGTTGATCATGACCCAAATCAAAATCCTCTACTCCCACTTCCTCCGCACCGAATGCATCCACGAAAGCGGAGCCCATTTCCCGACCGATGCGCCGAAAGACAACGGCGGCCAAGGATCAAACTTTTCCCCAACCGATCTCATCGGGACGGCCCTCGGTTCATGCATGCTCACCCTCATGGGAATCCAGGCCAAGAAGCTCGGCTTTGCCCTCGAGCACACGACCGCCGAGGTCGAAAAACAAATGGCCCCCGATCTTCCCCGGCGCATTGGCAAACTCATTGTGCGGATTCGTTCCTCCATGGAGCTGACCTCCGAAATTCGAGCCAAGCTTGAGCAAGCGGCGCTCACCTGTCCGGTGCATGCGAGCTTGCACCCCTCGATCGAACAGCAGATCACCTTCGAGTGGGGACCTCGCGAGAACTAGTGCTTAGTTGGTTATAAATAACTTACGTTGATTTTCCCCTTTTTGGGGAAAATGCCGAGTTTTGGGAAATCTTGTTTTCTGCTAAAAAATGAATCATGGGCGAGCGTTCTTCACTGGAAAAAAAAATTCTCGGGTTTTTCGAAAAAATACCCCATGTGATTTTGATCGTCCTCTTTGGTTCTTATGCTCAGGGCCAAGCAAGCGAACAAAGTGATGTCGATGTGGCTGTTTTGTTTGATCGATCTCACGTTCCTCAATCGGGATCTTTGATTGAATGGAGAGAAGACTTGAGTGCAGTGTTGGAAAAAGATGTGGATTTGGTTTGTTTGAACACAACGTCACCCATTCTTGGGATGCAAGTTCATAATCATGGAAAAGATCTATCGGTGAAAAATCCAATGGAACGGGATCGATATGAAATGCGTCTATTCAAAGAGTATGCTGAGCTTAAAGAATTGCGTGCTCCGATGGAAAAAGACATATTGAAACGGAAATTGTATGATTGATGCTGACATCATTCTGGAAAAAACGAACAGCATTCAAAATTGCTTAAAACGGATTCATGACAAACTCCAATCCGATGTAAACCGGATTGAAGATCTCGACATTCAAGAGATTGTGGTTCTGAATTTACAAAGAGCGATCGAGCTGATCATCGACATTGCTTCCTATGTTGTGTCTAAAAAGCATTTTGGCACCCCCAAATCGATCAAAGATCTCTTTCATATCTTAGAACAAAATCAGTGGCTTCAGCATGAGTTGAGTAGCAAAATGCAAAAAATGGTCGGGTTTCGGAACATTGCAGTCCATGACTACCAAGCCATTGATCCAGAGATCTTGAAAAGTGTTTTGTCCCACCACTTGAAAGATCTTGAGGAATTCTACACAGTGATCATCAAGAAGACTCAACTGAAATCTTGATCGTGAAAACTAGCAACCGAACCCAGTTTTTGAAGCACATCACCCCACAATCCCGGATGGTTGCTGTGGCTGTTGCCGACGACTACGAGCGGAATCAGCTCATTGACCAAGTATTGGCAGTATTTAATTCTCCCGACCGAGTCGTCCGAATCAACACGTTCGAATTCACAACCGTTCGCGAAGCACTCGAGACGGCGAGTTTGTTCGGTGGAGAAACAATTGTGGTGCTCGATGAAGCAGACAAACTTTTAAAGGCCGATGTCACCAAGTTACAAACCCTATTCCCGGTCACGTTTGGGCATTTGATTGTGGGGGCTAAGGGCAAGAGCCCGTTGCTCGGTGTCATGGAACACGTGTTCGACCTGCTGGAGGAAAAACCGTGGGACAAGGAAAAACGGTTGCACGAGTTGGTGCACACGAAACTGCGGAGTGCCAACGTGTCGATCTCTGCCGATGCCACGCATCTGTTTTTCGACCGTCTCGACAAAGATGCTTCTGTGCTCGAAAACGAGCTCGACAAATTGCTCTGCTACATCGGAGATAAAAAACACATCGATGCAGACGATGTTCTCGCCATCACCTCTTCCACCCACACGGCCACCACCTGGCATTTGGCCGAAGAGATTGTCTGGGAGAAAAAGCTTTCCGAGGCGGTCGACGAGACGAACTTCCACATGGTGACGGCCGCTGTCCGTTCACAGCTGCAGCTGGGCCTCAAGATTGCCTCGCTGCTCGAGCGCAATGCGCCGCAAGGCGAGTGGAGCGAAGCGCTGCCCCGTGTCTTTGCCAAGACCCTCGAGAAGCGCACCGCCCAGGCCGCCCGCTTCGGATCGAGATACTTTTCCCGAGGGCTGATTGCCCTCTTCGACATGGAACTGCGCTCCCGCACCGGCTCGTCCGAATTCGAGGGCCTGTTCGATTGGTTCCGGAGCAGCTTGAGTTCGTATGCACCCCGGTAAACTGATTTTGCTCCCCAATTTGCTCGACGAAGAGGCCCCGGCGGAAAAGTATCTGCCCTCCGGTTTGTCTGCGGTCGTCCGCTCCTTGCAAGGCCTCATTGCCGAGAGCGAAAAGCCGGCCCGGAAATTTTTGCGTCGGTTTTTGTCCCACGACGAGATGGTGAAGCTGCCGCTCCGGACATTGAATGAACACACGACCGATCTCAACGAGCTCATGCAGCCGCTCATGCAAGGTCAATGCTGGGGCCTCATTTCCGATGCCGGATTGCCCTGCATTGCCGACCCCGGTGCTCAGCTCGTGGCACTCGCCCGTAAAGCCCACGTTCTCATCGAAACCTACCCCGGCCCCTCGTCGATCTTCATGGCCCTGCAGCTCTCCGGTTTTCCTGCACAACGCTTCACCTTTCACGGCTACCTGCCCCGTGAAAGCCCGGCATTAGAGCATGCGATCACAGCTTTAGAAACTCGCTCTCGCCAAGAATTGTCTTCCCAAGTGTTCATCGAAGCGCCTTACCGCTCAGCCAAATTGCTCGCAGCGCTCGTGGCCGTGCTAAAGCCCAACACGCAGCTGTGTGTCGCGGCAAGCTTGACCACTGCCGGGGAGCAGGTGGTGTGTCGGCCGGTGGCCGAATGGCGGCAGAAGCCGCTCGAGCTCGGTAAGCAGCCGGTGGTGTTTGTGGTGTATGCGGGTTAGTGCCTGACCACGAAAATCTTTGCGATTTGGACCGGCGTGAAAGCTCCGTAGAATCGATCGACCGCAGGCTTCGCAAGTTTATGCGTATTAAGCAATACGCATAAACTTGCGATCGTCGATTATACGGGCTTTGACGCAGTCGAAATCGCAAACAGTTTTGTGGTCAGGCACTAAGAGATGACGCAAGAAGTATCTTCGAGCTTGGTTCCGTTCCAAACGACTTGGCAGTCGTTGTACTTGTTCACGAATGCTTGCAGCTCGGCGGGAGCTTTCATTGACGGATGAGTCACGAGAATCGCCTGTTTTAGCCTCTCGAATCGCCAGTAAGTGGCCAGGAGCTTGAGCAGCGAAGGCACGGCTGTCTGGGAGCATTCGACCCGTAAAAACTGTAGATCGTACGGAAGATATGCAGAAGGGAAGAAGGTGAGCTGAGGGCAATTGATGACGAGGGTGTCGAGTTGTGGGACTTGAAACACAGCGAAAGAAACAGTCTTTTGAGGCTCTTTCGAGGCAAGGCAAAGCCGACGAACTGGTATAGATAATGCGTATGTATCCCAGCCGTCTGCCCGGTTTGTTTCAGTCGAAGCAAAATCGATTTTTTCGTTGAGGAGGCTGACGATGCTCGGTGTCGTTCGCTCCTCCGGGTAATACCACGGAACCGTGATGTCAAAATAATCGGACAACCAGCATTGTTGATCGAGGATTTCCTCGGCAAAGCTGAGGACTTCATTTTCAGCACTTCGAATCATCGATTCTGGAATGCAGAGATATTGCGCTTCGGGCTTGAGCTTTTGCACGAGATTCGAGAGGGTCAACTCTGTATCTTTTGGCTTGCGTGGAAAACAAGCTTGCAAGCGGTTCATGCAGTGTGAGGAAAGAGCATGAGAGATCGCCGGATGTTGCAGCATCCACACACTGAGATTGTATTCCATGATGATCCGCACAAGTTCTTTCGGAAAATCATGCACCTCAAGACCAAGACTTGCTGCAAACGGAACAGAGGGAACCATCGCTGTCGCTGCGTTGGTGCTTGTGTTTCTCGCAATCATGGGTGTTGTCATGGTTGTTTTCCTTTTTTTATTAAGAAGTCACACAGCAACTGGGGTCTTGCTGCCTAGCTGTCACGACCTGGCCGTTCCACGAGATCGACATACCCGGCTTGCTGTTCTTCAACTGCTGGAGCTCTGCTGGAACGGTCTGCCTGCAGCTGTTGATCTCGAGTTCTTGCAACTTTTTGCACTGGAGCAGCAGCGCGAGCAGCGAGGGGATTGCGGCTTCTTGCAGCGGGACGCGGATCGACAGCTTCTCCAGGTTGGGCAGGCTTAAGCATGGCGGAAATTCGAGCAAATCGGGGCATTCGAGGGTGAGCTCTTTCAGAAGTCTCATATGCTTCATCCGCAAGGGGAGAGTTTTGATCGGGCCGAACGGATTGTTTTTCGTCTGTTGGATGGTCAGCGGCTCCTCCCAGGTTTCGAAAAGCCTCTGGTAGGTTCTGGTGCATTCTCGGAGATGGTAAAAAGCAGTTTGTTCCACAACGATTTGTTCGGAAGAGGCCTGAATGATTTCGAATGGGTCATCGCGATTAGGCTGGATGCCCATCTTGTTGAGCATGGAAGCTCGGATGCGGATCATGTCGTCAAAATCAGAAGAATTCATATAGGACGGGGCAGTTGGGAGAGGCATTTGGTATTCTAAACATTCGGTACCTCCAAAGAGGGTGTATTCTTTGCCTTGCATTGTGTATTTCTCCGCTTGGAGGGCATATTTGCATGCGGAACTTTGGATTGTTTGAACAAACTCGGGTTCCACTATACAGCATTGCAAAATCGACCGGTTGGGAAAGTATTCTGCAATGAGTTTTTGAATTTCTGGAGGAAAAACATTCAAGGGTTGATAAGCTCGATCTACCGGTGTTGTTGGCAAGGGAGCAAAACCCAGGGTCATGAGTTGATTGAAATCGATCGAGTGAGCTTCAATCATTTCGAGCGCGTGCGTTTGACTAGCCTCGAGCGAGAGCTGCAGAAAATCAGCCTGGGCTTTCTCTGCTGAGGCTGCTGTTGTGCTTGTCGTTCTCGCAATCATGGGTGCTGTCATGATTATTTCTGCTTCCCGGCTGTAGTCGAGGCCGTTGCATTGGCAGCGGAGGTTGACACCGTGGTGGCAATCATGGGCGCTGTGGTTGCGGTGGTATTTGCGTTGACGACCTGGCCGTTCCACGAGATCAGCATGTCCGGCTTGCTGTTCTTCAGCTGCTGGAGCTCTGCAGGAACCTGCATGGCCGGATAAGTCACGAGAATCACCCTTTTGAGCATTTCGACTCTCGAGTAAGTGGCCAAGAGCTTGAGCAGCGAAGGCACGGCTGCCTGGGAGCATTCGACCCGTAAAAACTGCAGATCGTATGGAAGAGAGGCAGAAGGAAGAGAGGTGAGTTGAGGGCATTTGATGACGAGGGCACCGAGTTTTGGAACTAGAAACACACCGAAGGAAACAGTTTGTTGGGGTTCGTTCGAGGCAATGCAAAGCCGACGAACCGGTCTCTCTGAATCGAGTCTATGCCAGCCATCTTCTTGGTCTGTTTCATCGGACGCAAAAGCGATTTTTGGGTTCAAGAAGGGGACGATGCTCGGTGTTGTTCGCACCTCTGGGAAATACAACGGAACCGTCATGTCAAAATAATCGGACAACCAGCTTTGTTGATCGAGGATTTCCTCAGCAAAGCTGAGGACTTCATTTTCAGCGCTTCGAATCATCGATTCTGGAATGCAGAGATATCGCGCTTCGGGCTTGAACTCTTGCACGAAATTCGAGAGGGTCAAAACTGTATCTTTTGGCTTGTGAGGAAAACTAGCTTGCAAGCGGTTCAACCATTGTGTGGAAAGGCTGGGAGAGATCGCCGGATGTTGCAGCATCCACACACTGAGATTGTATTCCATGATGATCCGCACAAGTTCTTTCGGAAAATCTTGCACCTCAAGACCAAGACTTGTCGCAAACGGAACAGAGGGAACCATCGCTGTCGCTGCGTTGGTGCTTGTGGTTCTCGCAATCATGGGTGTTGTCATGGTTATTTCTCCTTCACGGTTGTCGAGGCCGTTGCATTGGCAGCGGAGGTTAACACCGTGGTGGCAATCATCGGCGCTGTGGTTGCGGTGGTATTTGCGTTGACGACCTGGCCGTTCCAGGAGATCAGCATGTCCGGCTTGCTGTTCTTCAGCTGCTGGAGCTCAGCAGGGACAGTCTGGTTGCCGCTAGCGGTGGTGATCAACACGCGGCGCAGGCTTTTCAGCTGCGGGAGCAGCGCGAGCAGCGAGGGGATGGCGTTTTCATTGATGGCTACCGGGATGAGAAGCGTCTCGAGTTTGTCAAGCCGGTTCAGCGAGGGACGGAACTCGAGCAGATCGGGAAGTTTGATGGTGAGGTGAGCGAGTTGGCTTAAATTTGCAATGCAAATGGGTAATGCGGTGATGGGTTCATTCATGAATGCCGTAGGAAAACCTCCATTCCATTCAGGAGTATAGGACGCGGGTCTTTGCATGGTGAGTTTGACGCGATTGCGAAGAGGTGGAATGTGATGTGCTACAGGGTCGAAATCTGGATGAGATTTGTCCCAGCCCAGAGTGTTACCAAGAGGATTATCCCAAAGCAGATTGAACCGCTGATTAAAGCATCGCGCTATGGCAAAAGATTCTCCCTCTAAGCAGAAGGCCGTTGTTGTAGCAAAAGGATCATTCTGTATATCGATCAGCATCTCTGAAAAGCTTGATGTACTCTTCATCCATACTTTTATCTGGTTTTCCACTTCATTTGTCTGTAAATTAGTAAATTCACTCAATCCAGACCTAAGATTATCGAGTTGAGATTTGTCGGTTTTCATCTTCTGCCCCATCTCATACATTTGATTAAAAACTGCACTGGCGAATGTGAGATACACCTGTCGAAGATATTGTTCTGACTTTGGATTCAGCGAGATGGCCGTTGCTACCCAGGGGTTCAAAAAGTATTCCCCGATGAGAGCTTGGATTACTTCTGGGAATTCTAAAAACTGCTCAAAAGCAGCTCGGACTTTTTCGTTGGTCTGTGCTGTCCCTGCTGTTGCCGGAACCAGGGCCGTCGAGGCTGCTGTTTGTGCACCCGTACTTGTGACTACACTCGCTGCTGTACTCATACTAAATCTCCATTTTTATTCAAAAACTCCAACCATTATAAACTAATATAAATTATTTTTCAACAAAAACATATTTATATAAACGCCAATTACTTACGCAATCAACCCAATTTCGCTTGACTCAGATCCCCCGATGCTCAGTAAGGAAATTTTACATCAAAAAGACAGGGTGCGTCATGATTGAGAAGAGCAAGAAGGTCTCGCTGGAATACACGGTGTTCCTCGAAGATGGGACGATGATCGATACGAATGTGGGCGAAGATCCGTTGGTGTTCGTGCTGCCGGGAGCGGCGCTGGCGATCCAAGATCCGGAAGGGGGCGTTTTCCTTTTTGGTTAAGAGATGACGCATCCCCCAGAAGAGGGAGGAGGCGTTCGTTCGACTTTGGTTGTGCAAAACCACAAATCCTCGAGCTGTTTATCTCGGAATTCTTGCAGTTTGGGAGGGCAGGCTAGATTCCATACATCTGTGAATGCGATAGTAAGATGCTTCAGCTTGGGCAATTGGAAAACCCAGGGGAGCAAAGAACCTAAAGCTTCGTGCGGGCAATTCTCCACATTCAGAGTTTCGAGATTAGTCAAAGCGGTCAGCGAGAGTGGGAATGCAGGGATTTCATCCCCTTCGAAATCCCATTGATCCCCATCTTGTTTTCCGAGCAAAGGTAAATCGATCGTGAGTTTGGTGAGAGAGGTCATTTTGGAGAGAAAATCGGGAAGTTTTCGAAGTTTGAGCTTTGAAGACTTGGATTCTGGGCAGATTGCAAAGGACGTTAATTGAGATAAAATTTTTTTTGTGCCGTATTGTAGAACGGGAACATCAAGAATCGTTCGATGATCTCCCGGAGTCCAGTTGCACCATCGGCCTGTTGAGTCCGTACCTGGCATCGAAGGATCAACCTCAGTATGGACTAGCTGCATTGCGTATTCAGCTAGGACTCGATTTGGATTTTTGTTTGCGGGCATGCAGTGGAATTTGGCTAAGCGGCTCGAGTTTCTGAGAAGCCTTCGAAAGAAATTGCGGGTGTTTGGAGAAATCACAGGTTGGTCTTTGTCGTTGTGTATTTCAGAATCATGAGGAAAAAAATTCTGCGCGTAGGGACAGTAATATTCTCCGATGAGGACTTCGAGCTGCGAGGGAAAAATTTGTAAAATGGCTGCAATCTCTTCGATGGTTTCATCGATGTTGGGATTTCTGGGTTGTTGTGTTGCCGCCGAAACGACAGCCATCTGTCCGTTAGCACTGGTTGCTGCACAAGCTGCTGTAGTCATTAAAAACCTGCTCTTTTGTTAAAAAGTTCCACCTATTTTACATGAATATACCTTATTTTTCAACAAAAACATATTTATCTAAACGCAAATTACTTACGCAATCAACCCAATTTCGCTTGACTGAGATCCACCGATGCTCAATAAGGAAATTTTACATCAAAAAGACAGGGTGCATCATGATTGAGAAGGGCAAAAAAGTCTCGCTGGAATACACGGTGTTTCTCGAGGATGGAACGATGATCGACACGAATGTGGGAGAGGATCCGTTGGTGTTCGTGCTGGGGGGCCGGCAGGTGTTTCCGGCGCTGGAGCAAGAGTTGATCGGACTGCGCGTGGGGGACACGAAGAAGGTGTTTCTCTCGGCTGATCAGGCGTATGGGCAGGTGGTGAAGGAGGCGTTCCGGGAGGTGGACTTGGAGACGTTGCCGGAGCAGTTCCGGCTGCCGGGAGCGGTGTTGGCGATCCAAGATCCGGAAGGGGGCATTTTCCCAATCCGAGTGCATGAGATCCGGGCCGGTAAGGCAGTGCTCGACTTCAATCACCCGCTCGCGGGAAAGTCGCTGCAGTTCGATGTGAAAGTAGTTAGCGTCGGTTGATCAGACTGACGATCGTTTTCACGGCCTCGTCGATTTCTTCAATTGTATTCATTCGGCTGAACGAAAACCGGACGGAGCTCCGGGCGGTTTTTTTATCTAGGCCCATGTTTGTGAGGACACGGCTGGGCTCGAGAGAGCCGGAGGCGCAGGCGGAGCCGTGACTCGCAGCGATGCCGTGCTGGTCAAGTTGCAGAAGTAAGGTTTCCCCATCGTAGCCGGTGAAGCAAATATTGCTGACATTGACTGTGCGAGGCCCTTGGCCGTTGATCGTGATGTGCGGCAGGGCGGCGAGCAGGCCAGTTTCGAAGCGGGAGCGCAAGGCAAGCAGATGTTGTGTGATGGCGGGTTGCTCATCGTGCACAATCTTCAGAGCCTCTGCGAAGCCGACAATGGCCGGTAAGTTTTCCGTGCCAGCACGCCGGTCA
>Ga0207652_10003608_pt1 | contig 12748 bp, 8 predicted proteins | sample KBSC63BmetaG_FD_184334 | JGI IMG/M metagenome (GOLD analysis project Ga0207652, IMG submission 184334) | Corn rhizosphere microbial communities from Kellogg Biological Station, Michigan, USA - KBS C6-3B metaG (SPAdes) (version 2) | ecosystem: Host-associated > Plants > Roots > Rhizosphere ... | reverse complement strand
CCGCACCGAACGCCGACCCGGCGCCTATGCAGGACAGGGCAACACCGCCCGCGATGGTTCCTACAAACTCTCTTCGATTCACTCGTCTGTCATCCTCGCTGCCGATATGAATATCTGAGACGTCTGGCGATGCAGCCGGTGCATCGCTCACTGACCTCCGAAGGCAGCGGCCAGCGCTGCGATGGATGACGTGGAAACGTCTAGCGTGAACTATAGGACCGGGGGCCGCTGCCGTCCAATATCAAGTTCAGTCGCCAGCTATCGAAATTCGAGATGGACCCATCCGGACTAAGCTATTTACGCGATCCAAACTGGAAAGCCGCAGCCGCAAGCAAATTCAATAGCGATACGGCTCTCCCCAGTTGAGCGATTTGTGCAGAAAGTCGAAGGTGCCCACGCCGTGAATCCCGTGCGGCCCGTTGAAGTACTCGATCCGCGTTCGATCGTAGAGGCCCAACATTTCGTAATGGTGCTGCACCTTGGCGTACTCATACGCTACCCACGAATCCAGAGAAACCGGGTCCTGGTGTCCCCGTTCGACCATGAAGGGACGAGGGGTCATCAGGTTGGCCATATCGCTATGGTTGAAGGTATTGCCGAGATTGAACTCGGGCACCTCATACTCGCGCGTAAAGCAATACGTGAAAGGCTCATCGATGCGCGCGACCTTCCATATCCACTCGTTGAAGTCGCCGGAGCAGATGGAGAGCGCGTACTTATCCAGCAAGGGAGGCACACGCATCGCAGTCTTGCCCCCATACGAAAGCCCATAGAAGCCAATGCGTTCGGCGTCGACGAACGGTTGGGTCGCCAACCATTCCAGCATGCGCTCGCTCTGGCTCAGGATGAAGGAATATAGCGAGCGCTTCAGCGGATTGGCGAGCCGCTGCAGCTTACGGAAATTGTCCCCGCCGATGTACGGATTCTGCGGGCAATACACAACGAAGCCGTGGTTTGCGAGATCGGCCGCAAAGTTATGGTTGTAGTGTTCCCCTTCGGTGTCGCCATGAATCAAATCCTCGGGCCTCTCTTCGAGGCCGTGCTGGCACACCACGACGGGACGGCGCTCGTTCGGCCCAATGGCATAGGGCAGCAGGAGAATGCCGTACGCGAAGACCTCGCCCCACAGCGGAAGAAGCACTTCATACCCTGCCCAATTCGACTCTTCATAAATCTTGCGGGTCTGCACGGCAGCGCCGGAGAACGGCTCATTCAGTTTGCCGAAAATCTCTTCCCACAGATATTGCCGGTACGGCTCCGTCGAGCGCTTCCATTGCTCCACCGAAGAGCGGTCGGCCTTCGCCCAGTAGTCAGTGCGGACAGTATCCGCTCCCATCACTTTCCGCTGCGTGAAGTCGACCAGCTGGGTCAATTGCCTGTGCATCCGCTCGCCAGCATCGAATCCTTTCCGTGTGTCGCTGGGAGCGCGCCCCATCACGCGGATTTTGCCATCTCTGCCCAGGTTGCGCAGGAATGCGCTCAGGGCCTCGTCAGAGCCCGGAGACCCCGCCTCGTCGCTGCGGGCAACAAGCGATAACCTGCCGGTCGCCTTGAGCTTCGTGAAGACAGGCTTCGCACGTTCCACCTCTCCGCGTACGGTCGCGAGGTCGGGGCTGATGAGCGTCCCGGACGCCGCCGAGTTCATGCGCCCTCCCGTCGCTGCCGGAGGTCCGGCAACCTCAGGTCCGGTCGAGGCTTCGATCACGAGCGCGCGCGGCGCGATAAGACCGGCGATTTCGGCGTCCCCGAACTCCTCCAGTAAGGTCCATACGTTTCGATACAGCGGTTCCTGCCACAGGTTCTGTCGCGAGGTGAAGTATCCGCTGACGCAGGTGGCATCGATTCTTGTATCGACGGCGGCGCCGTACATCGCAAGCAGACCGCCTTCGCCATAACCCATGACCCCAATGCGCGGGCCTTGTGGGTCCCGCGCGAACCAGTCCACCGCGGCAAGGACCTTCTGTACCTCGTAGCCCGCGATGTGGCGTCCCATCGGGTATGCCATGCGATAGATGAATTCGCGATGCGTGAGGTTCGTGTGAATGCCAAGGCGATCGTTGCCCGACCAGGTATCGTCACGGTTGATCAATACGGGAACCAGAACGCGGCAACCATTCTCCGCCAGACGCCTGGCGAACTGCGCTTCCGCCGGTACACCGGGTGCGAGTCCAACCGCCATCTCCGGCGACCAGTCGGCATCGGGCAGAGCGACGACCTGGGCGACTACGGTTCCAGTTGGCTCCAGCAAAAGCCCTTCCCCGTCGACTCCTTCCAGTACGGGCCAGCGCACACTCCTGACGGTATAACCGTCGCCTGTAGCGACGATCGCGGAGTCTTCCAAGCGTGCCTCGATACTCGGGGACGGGTGCGGGACTCTTTGATCGATGAGCCCGATCACCTTCGCAAACCTGTCGCGGTTGGGCAGCACGGAAGACTCATACGCTTTGGGGCTGGAGAAATCGCGATGCCACTTCTGTTCGCGAGCCTGCACCGAAGCGGCCGTCTGCTGCACCAGGTAACCATGGATGCCCGCCACCATTTGCGCAGCCATATCGCCTTCCTTCTTGAAGGCTTCTGTCCCCGCAAGCCTATCGGGCACATCGTGCTTCTTCTTGATCGGACCCTGCTCCGGTGGGGTTGCAATGTTTGGAACGGAACGAAATCCGGCGGCTATGGTGAGTGCTCCCATACCTTCGAAGAGTTCACGGCGAGTCAAAGTCATGGGCACCTGGATCTGAGGAGGTAGATCAACTCTCCGTTTCGCCGACTTCGCTATCGGCAAAATAGTAAGTAAACCGCTGGTTCACATGTACACAAGCAGGACAGGGTCTGTCTAATAGAATCGGAAGATCGTAATCATCCAATTGAGAGATGCCCGTCCGCCTCTTCTGCGCGGGCGGTTGCCGTTACGGTTTTCGACGCTGGCATTCCTTGAACAGTCCCATCAACTCGGCCAGCATTTTCGGAAGATGGTCCGACTTATGAAAGACCAGACCCACTTTACGGATAAGTTTGAAGTCTTTGATTTTCAGGCTGTGCAACTCTCCGCGCTGCAACTCTTCCGACACGGACCGCAAAGGAATGATGCTGATTCCTAGATCGATCTTTACGAGCGGCTTGATCAATGCGACGTTTTCCGCTTCCATGACAATCCTCGGTGCGATACCTGCGTCCCGAAAAAATGCATCCAGCACGTCCCTCGTGCGTGCGCCTCTGGGAAAAAGAATCAGCGGATAGTTTTGGAGTTCTTCGGCGCTGATCCTGGTTTCTTTCGACAACACTGCGTGTTTGGGACTCGTAACGACAACCATTTCTTCGGTAATGAGAGGGACGACCCTTAGATCGGGATGCTTGATCGGAAGCGTCAAGACCCCCAGTTCGATAAGGTTGTCGCTCAACTGCGAAAGCAATGTCTCGGTCGGCGCCGTGATGACCTTCAACTCAATTCGTGGATGCAGCGCCTTGAACCTCTCAAGGACCGGCGGCAGGATATACGTGCATGCGAGCATCCCCGCGCCAATCCGCAGTTGCCCATGATCGAGATGCGCTATCTCCGAGATTTCGAGCTTGGCATTGCGAATGTCCTGAAAGATCCTCCTCGCATAGCGCAACAGGGTCTCACCCGCCGGAGTGATGTAGATCTTCTTATTGACACGCTTGAAGATCGGCTCTCCCAACTCTTCTTCAAGCAGCTTGATCTTGCGGCTGATGGCCGACTGAGCGACGTAGAGTTGCTGGCTCGCCCGGGTGAAGCTGGCGTTGTCCGCCACCGAAATCGCCATTTCCAACTGCCTGATATCCACGCACCCACTATATCAACATTTACTCAAAGTTCCCTATTTCTATCTCTCTATGAGATATCAATTCCATCGTCGCATCCATGAGAGGGACAAGAACTTATCGCCAGAGATCTGTGCTCAGGTACTTCAACCCTGAATCGTTGATCAGCGTAACAACTGTGCGCCCTGCAAGTAGCTGCCGCGCGGCAGCCACATTTGCGCCCGACGAGAAGCCCGAGAAAATACCTTCCAGCCGCGCCAGCGCACGCGACGCATCGATCGCTTCCTCGTCAGTCACGGTGAGATATCCATCGATATGTTCTGTATGAATCAAGGGCAGATGCGGCATCGAATAGCCTCCACCCTGGATGCGATGGTTCGGTCTCGATGCATCGTTGCCGGCCAGGACCGCACTGCCGGACGGCTCGACTACATAACATTTGATCCGCGGATCGTATTCCTTGAGGGCTGCGGCGCAACCTGCGAATGTCCCGCCGGAACCCGCAAAATCGCAGAACGCATCAACCTTGCCTTCTGTCTGCTCAAGGATCTCACGGCCGGTATGGAGATAGTGGGCCCTAAAATTTCCCTGATGATTGAACTGGTCTGCCCGGAATGCACCTCGTTCGATCACGATGCGACTCGTTTCTGCATTGACTCTCTCGAGGTCGGCGCCCGACACCTGGCCCTCCACAGAGCCTTCCGCCTGGTCCACGAGAATGACCTCCGCTCCGAGCGCGCTCATCATGCGCATACGTTCCCGTGAGTTTCCTTTGGACATCACCGCGATGAACGGATAACCCTTCACAGCGCACACGATGGAAAGCCCTGTCCCGGTGTTTCCGCTAGTCATCTCGACAACTGGCTGGCCTGGTCGCAGCGTGCCGTCCTGCTCGGCATCTTCGATGATCTGACGGGCCACGCGGTCCTTTTTCGACCCTCCGGGATTCAGGTATTCGAGTTTCGCCAGCAGGCATCCGCCCAGACCGCGGGTAAACCGGCTCAGCTCGACCAGTGGTGTGCCGCCGATCGCATCGATTGCCGACGATGAAATATTCATGTCACTCCTCTACCTGGGTAGGTTCCTCACCAACTTCAGCCTCGATCCAGGCAATCACGGCAAAAGCCAGTTGATCTTTGACTCAACATGCCGATGAGGTCTGTCATTCTTCGCCGGCGGGCGGATAGAAAAGATAGAGCTTCGAGATGCGTTCATTTTCTCCGAGGTAGATTGTGCCGTCGAGCCCGCAGGCCATCGCTCCTATGACATACGCCTGCCAGGTGTAATACGGTCGTCGATTGACATCCACAAAACCCAGCACCTCATAAACTCCCGCCGAAGGGTCATAACTAAAGACGCGCGCCATATCCTGCTGGTCGCCGCCGACCCCGTAGAGCCGGCCTCCAGGCGCACGGACAAGGCCGTCGATTCGGTCCTGGCTCAATGGCTTCCCCAGATTCACGATAGCCAGTTTGACCGGGTCGAAGCGAAAGAGATAACCGTCCGATGTGCCGCCATAGATCATTCCGGACGGATCGAGAAGAAAAGCGTCTACCCGGTTCCAGCTCTCGCGGCCCGGAACCGCGGGGACCTGAAGATCGAGCTTTTCAAGCCTCTGTTTCTTTGGGTCGAACCGAAAGAGCGAGCCGTTTTCACCGGAAGCGAAGACCTCTCCCTGCTGGTCTACCACCAACATGCGCGACATTATCTTGTTCTTCTCGAACCTCTCACCGAATGGAGCTTTCTCCGCAACGACGCCGAGGTCGGTCGACTTTCCAGTCGCAATCGAGTACCTGAAGAAATGAGCGCCAGGAGAAGTCAGGCCATAAATCATGCCGGCGCCACGATCAATGGTCATAGCCGCTATGCTCTCATCCGGCACAGGTTTACCGAGATTGGTCATGGTGAGCGGTTTGCCGATTTGAATCGGCTGCTGATATTCGCGAAGAGGGGTGTATTTCAGAATCGTCCCCTCCGGTGCGGTGCCGATGTAGACATCGCCTTCACCCGAAACCACCAGCGCGTTCGAAACAGATCGTGCGCCTGCGATCACGCCGAGAGGTCGCACGTAGCCGTGTCTCGGATTGAATACGAAGAGATGGGCCCGTTCGCCACTCGTTGCGCCATACACATCGCCATTGGGCGCCACTGTAAGCGACGTGTTTCCCGATTCTTCGTCGGGAATCACATCGATCGGAGGATAGCCGAGAGGACGCGCGTCAATGCGGTCCTGTGGCACAACGACGTTGTCGTATGCCAGGTCCCGCTGACAGCAAGCGGCGGCAGTAAAGATCATGAAGGAAATCGCGCACAGTATGTATCGACGCCGCATCAGGTCAATTCCCTTTCCCGCGCAGTATGAACAGCGCCAGACGGAACGGTGTTCCCTGAATCGCCCCGCCGTACCCTTCGCTCGGCGGGTCGCCCTTGGCGCCAACCGCTCCGATAAAGTAGATTGTGCCGTCCGGCGCGGTATCCGCGGAGTTGGTTCCCAGCACGGCGCGACCATCGGGAAGGTGCATCTCACCTTCGTCTTCCAGCTTGCCGGTCCGCAAATCGTAGGTGATCAGGTGTGAGGCAACCGCACCTGCGCTGCTGACGTAGTCGAACTCCGCTCCGGCCGCGGCGAAGTAGAGCTTGCGGTCGTGGCCGAGCGTCAGGCTCAAGGTCGCGTAAGGTACGTTGCGTTGCGCAGCGAGCGCTGCAACCGCCATTTGCCCCAGTACCTTCACCTGGCTGCCGGGTGGGGCTGCAGGATCGAACGAGAACAAGGTACTCGCACTTTCCTCGACACCATAAAACTTCCGCGTTTCGTGGTCCCACACCACTGTACGCCACGCCGTTTCCGACTTGTCGTAGTCGCGGCCGAGAGAAATTCCCTTCTCTCGAATGGGCAATCTGGCATCCAGTTCGCGAATCGCATCGGTGCGCGGGTCGTACACGAAGATTTGTCCGGCGCCGAAGCTCCCGTATACGTTGCCGTCATCGTCGATCCCGAGCGTACGGCAAATCGAGTCCCAGTTGTTGATCCTGCCTTTATCGACTTTCTTTCCTGTAGCGACGTCGTAGTAGATAAAGTGTGCGCGCGGGTGCGTCAGCCCATAAATGCGATTGAACTTCGGGTCGTAGGCTCCCGTATTGACGCCTTCGAATCTTGTCCCAATCCCAAAATCCTCCACTTTTCCGGTTTTCGGATCGAAAGCCATGTAGTGCGACCCTGGGTATCCTTCACGTGTTCCAAAGCGTGCATAGTCGAACCACCACCCACCATGAGTCGCGAAGTAGATACGACCATCCTTGCCCTCGCCGAACTTTGCATGGATCTTCGACTGCGGTCCTTCCCCAAGACCTTTTTCGCCGGAGAGCGAGGTCAGATCGCCCACGTCGACCATATTGTCCCTTGCCGGATCGTAGTACACCAGATGTCCATTACAGCCATGACACGCCAGCCCGACATAGGCCTTTCCATCGGTTCCGACCTTCAACGCCGCCCAGTTCCCATCCATATTGGCGAGGCCGGGAAACGTCCGGTAGTCGACAGTGACGGTCTTTACCGGCGTCTGCGCCCGCATGGCAACGACGCAGACGATCGCCGCCAGTGTGACCTGTATCGTCCGGATAGTACAGATGTGCGGAAAAACCCGTCTCGGCCTTCGGTCTCTTTTGCGTTTCACTGCGCTTCCTTTCAACCGCCTGGGCGGGGCCTGCAACTCGGCATCTGCCGAGGCATCAACGGTAATCGCGCTCGTATAGTTCTGCTGAAGACTCTGCATCAAGATAGAGAGTCGCGTCCGGATGGTTCCGAAGCACCGTTGCCGGACAGTCCGTAGAAATCGCCTCACGCAGCGTCCTCTTCACGATGCCGGCCTTCCTCAATCCAGGAACGGACACGATAAGTTTCGGCACCCGTAGCAACACCGGGATGGTAAGCGTCAGCGCCTGGTTGGGCACCTCATCCAGGTTGCCGAACCAACCCTCGGCGACCTGCTGTCGCTTGCAATCGTCATCGAGGTCGACGACCTTTACATCCATTGGGTCTTCAAAATTCGCGACTCCCGGATCATTGAACGCCAGGTGACCGTTCTCTCCAATACCCACCAGACAAAGCTGCGGATCTCGCAACAGCAGGGCCTCGGCATAATTTCTGCATTCTTGATCGGTGGAGGAAGCGTTTCCATTAATTTCATGGAATTTATGCATCGCGACCTTTTCCGTCAACTCCGTTTTCAAATAACGCCGGAACGATGCCCGGTGCTGCGGCGCAATTCCGACGTATTCGTCCATGTGAAAGCCTTCAACGCGACGCCACGGAAGGTCCGGAATCTCCGTCAATGCTCGCAGGGTCAGTAGTTGCGAGGCACCCGTCGCAAAGATAACGCTTACGGGCCTTGGTTCTTTGCTGAGCCGCTTCATCTCGGCCGCAGCCGCTTTTGCGGCAGCCACTGCTGCCTCTTCCCGGGTCGAATATATCTCGACCTTCAGCTTATCCCGGCTAAAAAGCCGGCGTTCTGTTGCTGCAATCTCCAAACAATCCCCCCGGATGCACTGCACTCCGCTGTGTTCGCACGTCTAAGTTGAATGGCTAGACAAATCGGAGGATGAGGCCACGAAAGTGATCGAATCCCAGGCCTCATCCCTACATATCGTCAAAACGTATATCGAATGCTAAGTCCATGATTGATGGTGCGGGCGCCCAAAATCGTCACCTACGATTCGCACAATCTTCGCGATTTCCGAGTGGCCGGGCTGAATTCTCCTGGTGGATGGCCTCGACTTAGCATGAACTCTATCCCAAGCCTTCCATCTCGTCCAATATCCTATTCCGCTATGATCCATCTATTTTTTCGATGTAGTGTTTCGCGACATCAAAGCTGCTGACCGGGGCCTGGCAAGGTCCATCATCCTACGGTTTCAGGGTTCGGCTTCCGCGCACCCAACTTGCATGCCGGCGGTTGGACCTATGTCCTTTTGTAGATGAATTCGCTCACCAGGGGCCTTGCTCATTCGCGCTAAATCCCTTCGATCCAAATCCTAGATAGATGGTGTTGCGAGATTCTATTGGACATGCCGAACAATGAATCACTATTCTCTGAGGTCTCAATGGGTTTGCCTGCTGCGCAAGGCAGTCCTGGATCGATTCATAGTGACTGGCAACCACGTTGTTAGCGGATGATGCGCGCGACGCATATACAAACGCATGACGATTGTGACGCCAAAACTGAAGTGTCAGGAGGTATAGATGAGACAGAATCCTGAACGCGGTTTCCGGGGCAAATGCATCCCCTCCCGCCCACGGCCGAACAGCCAATTTGCCTGTATGATGGTTTTCACTTTGTTCGCTGCTGTTTTTTTTCCTGTGCTTAGCTGGAGTCAAGCGGCTTTACCGTCAGATAACGCAGTAACCAGTTCGGTCTCAGCCCATCAATCCATCCATCAGAAAGAAAGAGATGCGCAAAAAAAGGCGGGAAGCAGCGGCGAACAGGCCCCGCTTGGCGTAGACCCACCGGTTGGTCAGCATTGGCACGTTCAGGTAAACGATAAGTTTGATGAAGACGATTCCATCAATCAGACACTCTGGAATGGTGGCACAGGCGGTGGTATGCCCACGGGGTTTTGCAGTACACGGGCTACAAGCTGCGGCTATACAGGCGACGACTGTCACAGTTATTTCGGCACGTATCCAAAGGCGCCATTTGCGACTATCGAACCCGGCAAAGGACTTGCCATTCAGGCGACGCACGCCGCGACGGGCAAGAGTAAATACGAAGACCACAAGCTGGCTGACATCCAGAGTTATGGAAAGATCACTATCCACCCAGGTTTTTTCGTCGAATGGCAAGCGAAGATGCCGACCGACCGAAATGGTGAAGGAGATGGTTGGCACGTTGATCTGTGGTGCTCAACGCTCGTCCGAAATCGCTGCGACAATTCATCGGAAGTAGATATCGCCGAGAAAATCCTGAGCGTGGACAACAGCGCAAAGGCGAGCTACATCGTGCATGACCAGCCGATGGGAGTGCATACGGTCATCGAGGAGCTTTATAGCGCACCGGGAAGCCCCGATCTGTCGGCAGATTTTCATACGTATGGCCTTGCCTGGCGTGACGATCACAGCGGCAAACAAGGATCACTGGAGGCGTACATTGATGGAAAGCCGATCGCTGACCATCCTGCGCCGATTAACGACCCTTCGTGGGGCAGTGGGGTGTACTGCTACGCCGGATGGATGCAGCAGGAGCTAGGCGAGACTTGGGGCGGCGGTGCAAGTCTCGGCCCTCGCACCTCCGAGAAGAACCCGCTGTACGTGAAACGCTTCACGGTGTGGAAAGCCTACTGAGCATTTATGAAGGCAAAATTTATTGGGATGTTGCTCGCCGGCACGATGGGCATGGTGGCGCTGCTGGGAATAAGCCCGGCTTATGCCGCGGACCGTCCCCTGCTCGGCGCACAAATCTGGATCGAGCCCGGGCAAACCCCGCTTCAAATTGACACATGGTTTCATGACCTCGCGGATGCGCACATGCCGGTGGCGCGGCTCTTCTTAATGTGGCCGTACCTTGAGCCGACTCCCGATCAATGGAATTTCACTCTGTACGACGCGGCATTCCGGTCCGCTGAGAAATATCACATCCGCATTGTGGCGACGCTCACTCCGAGCGGGTTGCCGCCATTTCTTGGCGGCGATGGCAGCCAGGGCGTTGGTGTTCTTCCAACGGCAAATGACCAGCAGTTAGCCGCAGCTTATATCGCCAAAGTGGTGGAGCATTACCGCTCCAGTCCGGCACTCGACACCTGGCTACTGGTGAACGAGCCGGGCCAGGGGCCGGTCGCAAATCCGGCGGCGGTCACAGCTTTCAGGACGTGGCTCGCGAAGCAGTATCCGTCCGTCGCCCAGATGAACTCGGCATGGAGCACCGCGTACAAAGACTTTGGTGCGGCAGGGCCTCCTGCTTCGCGGCCAATATTCAATCGGAACCAGGAACTGGATTGGCGTGCCTTTTGGGAGGATTATCAGACCGCGCAACTGCGGTGGCTTGCCGACGAGGTGCGTAAGACTGATAGAGACCATCCGCTGCACCTTAATCCAGCAGGATTGCTTAACAATCTTGCGGACGTTTCTGACGATCTTCCTTCGTGGCGGAGTTTTCTCGATACGCTGGGTTGCTCGATTCACCCAGCCTGGCACCTTGGGCTGCTGCATCGTGACCAGTACGCACTGGGTGTTTCCTACCTCAATGACCTCGTGCGCGGCAGCATTGAGCCGAAGCCCTACTGGGTTACGGAACTGCAGGGTGGCAACAACATCTACAGCGGCAACAAGCCTATGAATCCGACGCAGCAGGACATTGCCCAATGGACGTGGACAAGCATCGGTGCGGGTGCTGACCGAGTCATCTTCTGGCTACTCAACAGCCGGGCCGAAGGATTGGAAGCGGGCGAATGGTCGCTGCTGGATTTTCAGGGGCGTCCGAGTGAACGGCTGAAAACAGCAACGGATATCGCCAAGCTCGTGGACCAGCACCAAAGCTTTTTCTCTCATGCACGACCGTACCGTTCTCGAGTCACGATCATGCTCAGCCTGGACACAATGAACTTCGAAGAGGCTTTCAATGCTGACGACGATCCGGCGCGCAGCCGTAACGCTCACATTTTGTCAGCGCTCGGATTCTATGAGGCACTTTCGCGGCTGGGACCGCCACCCGATGTCAAATATTTCAATGACTACGACTGGGACAAAAAGACGGAGCGGCCGCGAGTGGCAATCCTGCCTGATGCGCGTGTACTTACGGAACCGCAAATCCACTCTCTGCACTCCTTTGTTGAGCACGGCAACACGCTTCTCATCACAGGGCTCACAGGATTCTATGGGCCTCATGCCACGGCGTGGCCGTTGATGGGCTTTCCTCTCGCAGAGATCACCGGCGGCCAACTCAAGGAGGTCCATCTGCGCGGTGAGGTCCCTCTGATCTCCCTAACCAAACCGTCTGACACAGTCCTCCCGTCACGCTTTTGGACCAGCAGCATTGATTCTTCGTCCACGACGGCAATCGGACAGCAGGACGGCGATGTAGTCGCGACGGAACGAGATGTAACGGGCGGTGGCAGAGTGATCTGGATTCCATCGCCTATCGGTATGGGTGCATGGCTCACCGACGCGCAGCCATTGGCTCAATTTCTACAAGCAACGTTTAGCGAGGTTCTGTCTGCACCGTTCACCCTGAAGCAGCCTCAGGATAGTTGCCTGCTCCGTGTGCTTGAAAACCAGGGTGCCTACCTTACAGTTCTCACCAATGGAGCGGAAACATCAAAGATCTGCGCAATCAAGGGACCTTCCGATCTTCACGCAACTACGCTCTGGGGGAAGACGCCTCAACGTTCCGCAACCGAATCGACCTACACATTGGAGCCACAGGGGACATCTGTGCAGTTATGGAAATGAAAATAACTTACTGTGCGGACAGGACTTGAAAACGTAGCCCCTTCGTGTGTGGCTCAACGAATATTTCGCCAATCAAGAATGACCTTCCCTGTCTGGCCGGAGATCATTGCAGCAAAGCCCTCTTCGAATTCGTCATACGCAAATCGATGTGTGATTACGGGAGCGATATCGACGCCGGATTCCAGTAACACGCTCATCTTGTACCAGGTCTCATACATTTCCCGGCCGTAGATGCCCTTGATAGTGAGCATGTTGAATACTACCTGCCGCCAATCCATCAACATTTCTTTGGATGAGATTCCCAGCATGGCAATCTTTCCTCCGTGGCTCATGTTGGCTAACATGTCACGCAGTGCTTGAGCATTGCCGGACATCTCCAGGCCAACGTCAAAGCCTTCTTTCAGGCCGAGCTGCTTCTGCACCTCCACGAGGGGCGTCTCGGTGGGATTGACCGCGCGGGTCGCGCCCATCTCTCGCGCAAGGCTCAGACGGAACGGGTTCATGTCTGTGATCACGACGTGACGAGCT
>Ga0207652_10003607_pt1 | contig 12749 bp, 12 predicted proteins | sample KBSC63BmetaG_FD_184334 | JGI IMG/M metagenome (GOLD analysis project Ga0207652, IMG submission 184334) | Corn rhizosphere microbial communities from Kellogg Biological Station, Michigan, USA - KBS C6-3B metaG (SPAdes) (version 2) | ecosystem: Host-associated > Plants > Roots > Rhizosphere ... | reverse complement strand
AGCGGGCATCTTACAAAGACATTTTAGTTTTTAAAGGCGAAAGAAAGTATATTGAATCCGCATTAAGCGATGAGCATGCCACTTTCACCATCGCTACCAGCAGCATTCGCCGTAAAGCCCAATGGCTTCATCTTTATCCTGATCACCAGATAGAAAATCTTCGTGGAAATGTGAATACACGTTTGAGAAAAATTGAAGAAAATAATTGGAACGGCGCCATTTTCGCGGCTGCGGGACTTGAAAGAATTCATCTTCGTCCTGAAAATTCTATTAATCTGGATTGGATGTTGCCTGCTCCGGCGCAAGGCGCGATCACCATTTCGTGCAGAGAAAATGATGATATTTCTTTGTCTGCTGCTTCTTTATTAAATGACGAAGCGACACAAATTTGTACAAAGATCGAACGTGATTTTTTAAGAACCTTATTAGGCGGATGTTCAACACCGATCAGCGCTTTGGCAGTTTTTGAAAATAACAGAATTGTTTTCAAAGGAAATGTTTGCAGTGTGGATGGAAAAGAAAAGTTTGACATCTACAAAGAAGCCGATGTTGAAAATTATAACGATGTGGGAGTGAATGCAGCAGAAGAATTATTGCAAAATAAAGAGGCAAAAAAAATAATTTGCGACATCAGAAATGCAGAATAAGGTTCAAATATTATGTACAAAAAAGATCAGCGAATCGTTCATACAATTTGCTGATGAAAATAATATTTGTATTAACTCTTTAAATTTTATTGAAACAGAAGAATCGGTTTCTGATGAAATAAAAAATCGGATGATTGATTTATCGCGACAAAATATCAACGCAATTTTTACAAGTTCAAACGCAGTAAAAGCTGTTGGAAAAATAGTTGGAGATCAAACTAATTGGAAAATATTTTGCATCGGGCCTTCGACAAAAAAAACGGTTGAGGATATTTTTATTAGTTCATCTGTTGAAGGTACAGCAAAGGATGCAGAAGAGTTGTCACAAAAAATAATTGAAGATAAATCTGTAAATCAAATCGTTTTCTTTTGCGGAAATCAAAGAAGGGATTTGTTGCCTTCAGAACTAAACAAGAATGGAATTGATGTTGAAGAATTGATCGTTTACAACACAATTGAAAAGTCGCAGACCGTTTCAAAAACTTATGACGGCATTTTATTTTTTAGCCCAAGCGCAGTAAGAAGTTTTTTTTCAAATAATAATTTGAAAACAGAAACAACCGTTTTTGCAATCGGAAAAACAACTGCAGCGGAAGTAAAGAAGTTTTCAAATAATACGATCATAATTTCTGATATCCCGGATACGGAAAAATTAATTAACGAGGTGATACAATATTTTAATGCCATAAAAACTGTTAAATGAGTCAATTAAAAAATGATCTTTTATTAAAAGCTTTAAGAGGCGAAAACGTAGAGCGGCCGCCCGTTTGGATGATGAGGCAGGCAGGAAGATATTTGCCTGAATATATTGCGCTTCGTGAGAAATACGATTTTTTTACCCGTGTTCAAACACCGGAACTTGCTGCGGAGATTACTTTGCAACCGATCAGAAGAATTGGCGTTGACGCAGCGATTATTTTTTCTGATATTCTGGTTATTCCACAGGCAATGGGCGTGGAAGTTTTGATGGAAGAAGGCAAAGGCCCGTTGTTGCCAAAGGTTATCAAAACACAAAATGAAATTAATTCTTTGTTTACTGATAGGGTGGAAGAAAAACTGGATTATGTAATGAAGGCGTTGACGCTTACCAAACAGGAATTAAATGGCGAAGTTCCTTTGATTGGTTTTGCAGGGGCGCCGTGGACAATTTTGTGTTATATGGTGGAAGGTAAAGGAAGTAAAACATGGGAGAAAGCAAAAGAATTTTGTTTTACTCAACCTGAATTGGCGCATCAATTATTACAAAAAATTACTGACACAACGATTCATTATTTAAAGGCCCAAGCCAAAGCCGGCGCTGATGTGGTGCAGGTTTTCGATAGTTGGGCCGGTTCTTTAAGCCCTGAAGATTTCAAACACTTTGCACAACCTTATTTGATACAGATTGCAGATGCTTTGAAAGATCATGCACCGGTAATTTTATTTCCAAAAGGAAGTTGGTATGCCTTGAAAGATTTCAGCGAAAGCAGCGCTACAGCTTTAGGAATTGATTGGTGTATTTCTCCCAAAATGGCAAGAGAACTAACTTCTGATAAGATAACTTTGCAAGGAAATTTTGATCCTGCGAAACTGTTATTGCCGGTCGCTGAAATTAAAAAAGAAGTGAAAAAAATGATCAGTGAGTTTGGTGTTCAAAAATATATTGCCAACCTTGGACATGGAATTACTCCGAACATTCCGGTTGATCATGCGAAGGCTTTTGTGGATGCAGTGAAAGAAGTGAGTAGTGAATGGTGAATTGTGAATCGCTGTCAAATTGTTTGAAATGAATATTAAAGAAAACTGGATTGGATATATTGAAGGCCTTCAAAATCGTATCTGTACTACATTAGAAGAATGTGATGGCAAAGCAAAATTTATCGAAGACCAATGGCAAAGAGCAGAAGGTGGTGGTGGAAAAACAAGAGTGATCAGTGGTGGAAATGTTTTTGAGAAAGGTGGGGTAAATACCTCTGTGGTTTTCGGAAATGTTTCTGACGTAATGAAAACACAATTAAAAATTGATGGGACAAAATGGTTTGCGTGTGGATTGAGTTTGGTGTTGCATCCTTATAATCCCTTTGTTCCGACAGTTCATTGCAATTATCGGATGTTTGAATTGTACAACGAAAAAAATGAAGTTATTGATCGCTGGTTTGGTGGCGGCACTGATCTTACTCCTTATTATTTATTTGAAGAAGACGCAAAACATTTTCATCAAACATATAAAAATGTTTGTGATGAATTTGATCTTTCTTTTTATCCCATATTCAAGAAAAATTGTGATGATTATTTTGTGAACACGCACAGGAATAATGAACGCAGGGGCATTGGCGGAATCTTTTATGATTATCAAAAACCTTCTGAAAATAAAAACGTTAATTTTTGGATGAACTTCAGCAAAGCTTGTGGTGACGCGTTTCTTCCGGCCTATCTTCCTATAGTAGAAAAACGGAAAATTTGTTCGTTTACTGATAAAAATAAATACTGGCAGGAAATAAGAAGAGGAAGATATGTAGAATTTAATCTGATTCATGATCGTGGGACGCTATTCGGATTAAAAACAAATGGAAGAACAGAAAGCATATTGATGAGCTTGCCCCCGACAGTACGTTTTGAATATAATTATCAACCAGAAAAAGGAAGTGAAGAAGAAAAATTGTTACAGGCTTGTTTGCAACCCCGGGAATGGGTTTGATGAAATGTTCGAAAGGAAATTTCAGGTAAATTTGTAAAAAATAAGTTATGATGGTACTTGCTGATAAAAAAGAAGTATTAAAAGAGATAATTGAGAATGCAGATGAAAAGCTCATGAGTTTGATGATCGCTTTAGCCAATGAATATAATGATGATGAATACGTTTATTCGAAGGAGGAGTTGGATTTTATTGAAAAACGCAGAGACGCTTTTCTACAAAGTGGCAAAAAGGGATACAGTGTAGAAGAGGCACATGAAAAAATCCGTCGAAATTATAAAAATGGATTATAAAATTATTATTTCTATTGAAGCGGAAAAAGATACCAACGAAGCATACTGTTACTACGAAAGTCAGCAATCGGGATTAGGAGATCGGTTTCTGAATGAACTATCTCAATTTTATCAAAAGTTAAAAGAACATCCAACCTATTATTCTTTCATTTCGGAAAACAAAACAACCCGTTCTGTTGCATTAAAAATTTTTCCATACAGAATTATCTATGAAGTGGAAAGTGATGAATTGTATGTCTATGCAGTTTATCATTTTGGTAAAAATCGCGATAAATTAAATAAAAGATTATAAAAATGTATTTACAAAAAAGACCTAGAATTTTAAGAAATAATCCTGCAATCAGAAGCATGATTGCAGAAACTACACTTACTCCAACTGATTTTATTTTACCGATGTTTATTGACGAAGGTGAAAATGTTGAATTTGAAATTCCATCTATGCCCGGCTATTTTCGTCGATCAATTGACGGAACGGTTAAAGAAGTAAAAGAATTGTGGAGCATGGGAATTAAAAGTGTTTTGTTGTTTGTAAAAGCGGCCGATGATTTAAAGGACAACACTGGAAAAGAAGCATGGAATTCGGATGGCTTAATGCAAAGAAGTATCAAGGCAATCAAAGAGGCAGTGCCTGAAATGGTAGTAATGACTGATGTTGCACTGGATCCTTATTCTATCTATGGACATGACGGAATTGTGGAAAATGGTGAGATCGTAAATGATCCGACAGTGGAGGCGTTGGTAAAAATGAGTCTGAGTCATGCAAAAGCAGGAGCAGATTTTGTAGCTCCCAGCGACATGATGGACGGCAGAATTTTTGCGATTCGCAAAGCACTAGAAGAAAATAATTTTACCAAAACCGGCATTATGGCTTACAGTGCAAAATATGCTTCCTGTTTTTATGGTCCCTTCAGAGACGCATTAGATTCTGCTCCCGGATTTGGTGATAAAAAAACGTACCAGATGGATTATGCCAACCGTGGTGAAGCAGTGAAAGAAGCTTTGATGGACGAAGAAGAAGGTGCGGATATTGTGATGGTAAAGCCCGCAATGGCTTACCTTGATATTATCCGTGAAGTAAAAAATAGTGTACACATCCCCGTTAGTGCTTATCATGTCAGCGGTGAATATGCATTAATAAAAGCAGGCGCAAAAATGGGTTGGATCAATGAAGAAAAAGCAATTCTCGAAAGTCTTACTTCTATCAAAAGAGCCGGTGCAGATTTGATTGCAACGTATTTTGCAAAGGATGCGGTAAAGCTACTGAATGGTCAATAAGAAATGAAAATAGAATTCGTGCATTCACTATTCACCATTCTCATTTCACTTCATTACACTTTGATATAGATTTTCTTTTTATCCATCCAATACACAATAAGCCAGTAAAAAGTAATCATACAAACAGCATAAAGTAAAGAACCATTATTCAGGTTTTCAGGAAAAATTGGTTTACAAATGTGTTCGTAAAACCAGGCAAACGGAGAAAGGTAAAGTTCTTTTCCCTTGGCATTGATACCCGAAGGAATTCTTATCAATCCCAGTAAACGCGGTAAAAAGCCACTTAACACGAAAATAAAAAGCGGGTTTTTCCCAAACACATCAAAGAACTTGCTAAGCCAGCCTCTATGTTTTTTAATTTCTATCAAATAAACCATTACTGCAAGTATCACCATCGCCATACCAGTGGTGTACACGACAAATGAGCTGCTCCAGATTTTTTTGTTGATAGGGAAAAGCATATCCCATGCATATCCCGCAAAAAGGAAAACCGCGCCGGCTACAAACAGGCCGTTAATCATTTCTGCATTTTTCCCTTTCTTGATAATATAATCACCAACAAAATATCCAAAAATAACTTGTACAACCGCACCAAAACTGCTCATTAATCCTTCCGGATCAAATACCACCGGCAGACCGTTTCGCCATTCACCATGATACATATGTGCATCTCCTAAAACAGCACGATCGATATCAGTTCCGAACCATCCGTAAATGCTAAAAGGATCGGCGGGATTTGCTGCTACACATAATGCCCAATAACCAAGAAGTAATACACAGGATGTCACAAAAGCACCGCGGATCTTTAAATAATAAACAATCACCGAGGCGAAAAAATATGCCAACGCAATTCGTTGCAAAACACCCATCATCCTGATTCCCTGTGCATTTCCTGCTGCATCCATATAGCTCCATGGCTTAAAAATAAGGCTGTTGTTGTCCCACTTTACAAAGGGCATCCAATTGAGAAAAACACCGATTAAAAATATGAGCAGCGTTCTTTTAATCACTTTTTTCCAAAACACGGAAGCACCTCCTGCCTGCAAACGTGGCATTACAAACGCCATTGCATTTCCAACAGCAAAAAGGAAAAATGGGAAAACGAAATCGGTAGGTGTAACGCCATGCCATTCCGCATGTTCCAAAGGCCCATAAATATTTGACCAGCTTCCGGGATTATTTACCAAAATCATGAGACAAACAGTAGCTCCACGAAAAACATCAAGGGAATAAAATCGTTCTTTGTTTAAGGGTATTTTCTGCATAAGCAATTGGGAATCTAAATTTAAATAAGCAATTGATTTGCAACGAATATAATGACCTTTTCTAAGAAGATTGCGTAACGAATCAGAATTAGTTTCTTTTTAAGTTTTATCTTACATTTCTGAAATAGACATTAAAATGATTTAAAATGAGTTTCAAAAACAAAACGATTTTTATCACAGGCGCTTCAAGAGGTATTGGAAAAGCAATAGCAGTGCGGCTTGCAAAAGAAGGGGCAAATATTATAGTAGTTGCGAAGTCGATTGAAGAAAATCCAAAGCTTGGAGGCACGATCTTTAGTGCAGCAAATGAAATAGAGCGAGCCGGCGGAAAAGCGCTGGCAGTTCAATGCGATATTCGCTTTGAAGATCAGATAAAAAACGCAGTAGAAAAAGCAGTGGAAAGTTTTGGGGGAATTGATATTTTAATAAATAATGCCTCTGCAATTTCTTTGACTCCCGTTGAGAAAACAGAACCAAAAGCCTTTGATCTGATGTATGATATTAATGTGAAAGGAACCTTTTTTGTAAGCAAAGCCTGTATTCCTTATTTGAAAAATGGCTCCAATGCACACATTTTAAATCTTTCACCTCCGCTTAATTTTGCTGAAAAGTGGTTTACAGATCACGTGGCTTATACCATGAGTAAATACAATATGACGATGATTGCATTAGGCTTAGCAGGCGAATTAAAAAAATATCATATCGCTGCAAACACTTTATGGCCGCGAACCACAATTGCTACGGCAGCAGTGAGAAATTTATTAGGCGGAGAAGCGTTGATTAATATGAGTCGCACTGCTGAAATCATTGCTGACACTGCATTCTACATTCTGCAACGCCCTTCAGAAACTTGTACAGGCAACTCCTTCATTGATGAAACTGTTTTAGCTGAAGAAGGAATTACTAGCCTCGAAAAATATGCGGTCAAACCAGGGAACAAACTCTATACGGATTTATTTTTGGAAGAATAAGCTCTCATGTTTCCCCGGTTTTTATCAAATTATTTATGTGCTGGCATAATTGCTTCAATAAACTGTGGTTGACTTCTCTGTTTTGATGCCTGCTCAAATGCATAAGCCATTTTAATTAACGCATGTTCAGTATAAGCTGTTCCAAAAAAGGAGAAGCCAATCGGCAGATCGTGCACAAATCCCATTGGCACAGTTATGTGAGGATAGCCGGCCATGGCCGCAGGTGAAGAAAATGAAAAACCGGTATCGTAATCGCCGTTTACCAAATCAATACAACATGCTAATCCGTTGGTCACTCCACACACAGCATCCAGTTTATTCTCTTGCATTAGTTCATCAATAATTTTCCTTGAGGACAATACTTTTTCAAGAGCGTCTTTATATTCTTTACTGTTCAAATCGCCTTTTTCATTTGAGCTTATTAGAATTTCCTGTTTAAAATAAGGCATCGCTTCTTTTGCATGTTGATCATTAAACTCAATCACTTCTTTCAATGATTTTACCGGCGCATTTGCCTTAGAAAGATATTTATTCAAGCCATCTTTAAATTCATATTGAAGCACCGTGTATTCGCCTTTTTGAGCGGGACTTAATTTTTTTAAAATTTCCACTTCCACAATCGTAGCTCCATTGTCTTTAAGCAAATCAATTGTTTTTTGGTACAATGCAATTACATCCGGGTTCCCTCCTTTAAAAAAAGATTTTTCAACACCAAGGCGTTTCCCTTTTAATCCATCTTTCGTTAAGAATTGAGCATAATCTGTTTCAATTTTTCCTTTACTTTTCAAAGTCCGACTATCTTTCTCGTCAATGCCTGTAAGATGTGATAATAAAATGGCCGCATCTGTTACAGTCCGTGCCATTGGCCCAGCCGTATCCTGGGTTGCAGATATCGGAATGATCCCCGAACGGCTCCATAATCCGACAGTTGGTTTAATACCTACCAGCCCGTTCACTGATGCCGGACTTACTACCGATCCATTTGTTTCTGTTCCAATGGCAATCGTACAAAGATTTGCCGCTACTGCCGAAGCCGAACCGGAACTGGAACCCGATGGATTGCGATCCAGAACGTATGGACATTTTGTTTGCCCGCCGCGGCTGCTCCATCCGCTGGTAGACAAAGTAGAACGGAAATTAGCGAATTCACTCAAATTTGTTTTTCCTAATAAGACCGCACCTGCTTCTCTCAGCCGGCTCACGATGAATGCATCTTTAGACGCTTTGTTTCCCAACAGCGCCAAAGATCCGGCGGTTGTCATCATTTTATCGCCGGTGTCAATATTATCTTTTATTAAAACAGGAATGCCATGAAGCGCACTCCTTACTTTACCATTTTTTCTTTCAGTATCCGTAGCTTCGGCTATACTTATTGCATCCGGATTGAGTTCGATAATACTGTTGATGGCGGGGCCGCTTTTATCAATTTTCGCAATCCTGTTTAAATACCATTCGGTGATGAATTTTGAAGTAAGCGTGCCATTTTTCATTTTCTCCTGTAAAGCAGGAATTGTTGTTTCAAGTAAATTTTCATCTTTAAAAAACGGGTTTTCTTTTTTTTCATGCGCTGTTTTTTTCTGATGAGAGGTACTGATAATAGCAGGCAAACCAAAGCTGACAAGCGTTCCGTTTTTGATAAATTTTCTTCTGTTCATAATAATTATTTGGTAGTTTTTAGAGCAGGCTTTTTATTATTTAATTAAAAATACGAATTCCGGTTATTTGTTTGTTTACTGTATCAAAAATAGGAATGAATAACGATCTGCAATTCTATTGCAAATAAAGAAACGCAAATTCATTTATTTGTTTGTTTACTGTTTGCTAGTTCCAAAACATCCCATCAGAAAAACCAAAAAGTATATTTTTTCTTTATTAGAAAACTTCTTTATTTTTTATTGCGTAATTTTAACCCTCGAAATTTTTCAAATTCTCCGTTGGAGCGCCGTTGAATGGCATATCCTTTGAGGCTTTGAAGGCATTAAAAAAAATAAAAAAAAGCACAAATGAATAATGTAAAAAGCATTCACGATTTAGGGCAAAGCATCTGGCTCGATTTTTTTGATCGTGAATTAATGGACAGCGGCAAACTTCAACAACTGATTGATGAAGATGGCCTCACCGGGATCACTTCCAATCCTTCCATTTTTGAAAAAGCGGTTACCAGCAGTTCCGACTATGATGAAGATATCCGAACACTGGCTGGTGAAGGCAAAAATGACGAAGAAATATTCTTAGGATTTGCTGTAAGTGACATTCAGCGTGCAGCAGATATTTTGAAACCGGTTTATGACAAAGCAAAGGGCACGGATGGCTTTGTGAGCCTTGAAGTGTCGCCGCATCTGGCAAATGATAGTGAGGGGACAATAAAGCAGGCGCGTCAATTGTGGAAATCTGTTAGCCGGGAAAATGTAATGATCAAAATCCCTGGAACGAAAGAAGGTTTGGTCGCTATTAAACAATGCATCAGCGAAGGAATCAATATTAATATTACTTTGTTATTTGGCCTTCCCCGTTATCGTGAAGTAACAGAAGCGTACATTTCCGGACTGGAAGCGCGTGTAAAAAATAACCAGCCGATAGATCACATCGCTTCAGTAGCCAGTTTTTTTCTGAGCAGAATTGATGTGATGCTTGATCAGGTGTTGAAAGAAAAAAAATTAGATAATCTTGTTGGAGAAATAGCGATTGATTCAGCAAAAGAAGCCTACCAGATTTTTAAAGAAGTTTTTTTTGGCGACCGTTTCAGAAATCTCGAAAAGCAGGGAGCAAAAAAACAAAAAGTTTTATGGGCAAGCACCAGTACAAAAGACCCTTCTTTCAGTGATGTAAAATACGTGGAAGCCTTGATTGCTCCAGATACCATCAACACGCTTCCTTTGGAAACAATTGAAGCATTCAGAGATCATGGTAAACCAGTTGATCATTTGGAAAATAACCTGCTTCAGGCGAAACAGGAATTGAATCAATTGAAAGAAAACGGAATTAATATTGATGACATTACCCAAAAATTAGAAGAAGAAGGCGTTCAGAAATTTAATAAAGCGTATGATTCATTGCTAAAAGCAATTGATTCAAAAAAGAAAAAGCAAATGGCTTAATAACTTTTTGTTTTTTTTCTTATTGCTAAAACCAGCTGCTATTTTTTAAAATAATTAATCTTAATTAAATGAAAATAGGAATAAATGGTTTTGGAAGAATCGGAAGGGCTTCTTTGAAAGTGATCATGGATGCGCCTGAATTGGAAGTAGTAGCCATCAATGATTTAATGACTATTGATAATGCGGCGTATCTTTTGAAATATGATAGCGTTTATGGAATTTATGATAAAGAAGTAAGCGAGCAGGGCGATACATTGAACGTTGGTGATAAAAAGATAAAGTATTTATCGATAAAAGATCCTGCAGCTTTACCCTGGAAAGATCTGCAGGTAGATACCGTAATCGAAAGCACCGGGCTTTTTACCAATCGTGAAGATGCGGAAAAACACATTCATGCAGGTGCGAAACATGTGGTTATTTCAGGTCCTACAAAAAGTGTTGACACGCCGACAATTGTACATGGGGTAAATACACAGGATGGAAAAGTAGCGATCTTTTCATGTGCAAGTTGTACCACCAATAACATCAGTCCGCTGATCGAAATTTTGGGAAGAAGAATCGGAATTAAAAAAGCGATTCTAAATACCACTCATGCCTATACTGCGTCACAAGGCCTGGTAGATGGCCCGTCAAAGAAAAAGCGAAGGATGGGAAGGGCAGCAGCGATGAACCTCGTGCCCGCTACCACAGGAGCGGCTGTTGCAACAACTAAAGCGTTGCCGCAATACAGAGGAAAATTTGATGGAGTTGCCGTTCGCACGCCCGTTGTGGTTGGTTCTATTTCCGATATTACTTTCGTTGCCGAACGCGGTACTTCTTCGGAAGAAATAAATGCAATTTTAAAAGAAGAAGCGGCAACCGACCGTTACAAAAAAGTAGTCTCTGTATCAGAAGAACCGTTGGTTTCAACAGATATTGTACAAAGCACTTTTGCTGCTGTGGTAGATACCGAAATGACCAGGGTAGTAGATGGCGATCTGTGTAAGATAATGGCCTGGTATGATAATGAATGGGGATTTACCAATCAAATGATCAGGCAGATAAAAGAGCTGTGATTTTTAAGGAATATTTTTTTAACCATAAACAAAAGCATTATGAAAAGTGAAGAGTTGTATGCCGTGCCCACGCCCGAAAATTCACATTTGCGTGCGAAAGCCACTCCTGAAATAATGGATGCTTGGCGCAATTTCAGCAGAACCGTTTTTAAAGCCGGTGCTTTGGACGAAAAGACAAAGCAACTAATAGCAATTGCCGTTGCACATGTCACGCAATGCCCTTATTGCATTCACAGTCACACGGAACAGGCAGTGAAAAAAGGATGCAGCAAAGAAGAGATAATGGAAGCAGTTTGGATTGCCGCCGAAATGAGAGCCGGTGCCGCATACTCACATTCTGCAATAGCAATGGATGAAATGATGGCAATAGAAAAATCTAAAACGGTAAGTTAGCGAGATAAGGGAAAAAACGATTGCAACAACAAACCAACAAATAAGCGCATTTCTCATTTTATTGGGCAGGGAAACTGAAGGAGCTGTGTTTTCTGTTTTCAGAAATGTTTGTTGTCAACTTTTCGTTCTTAATCAAAGAAAAGATTCTCTTTTGAAACTCCATTCCAATCTACAACAGTAAAGAAAGAAATAAGGGCAATTGCAACTTTTAATTCTGTTTTTTATTTGATAAGAATACCCCGGCAAAAATCAATACAGCTGCGATTATTTTATAAAAGGACAGATATTCTTTCAAAAAAATAATGGCAATAATCACGGCGAAAACCGGTTGCGAATAAATGTATGCGCCGGCTTTGGAAGCGCTTAATTTTTGTATTCCATAAACATTGAAAACATAAGCAAAAAAAGTTCCGGGCACCACTACCATGAATAAAAAGAACCAGTCTTTGAAAGTAAAAAATTGCCAGGTGATTTTTGTAAATTCTGTATAACAAAACGGCAGAGTCATTAAAAAGCCAATGGTAAAAATCCAGCGAATTACTTGAACTGCAGAATATTTATTCATAAGAGGTTTTACCAGGATGAAATAAAATGTGTAAGCAACTGCGCTCAAAATAACGAGGGTATCACCAAAAAGTACGTTTTCACCAGGCGCCGTAATTTCTCTTTGGCTGACCAATAAAACCGCGCCCATCGCTCCAAGTAATAATCCAACCAATTTCGCAATCGTTATTTTTTCTTTCAAAATCCTTGCGGCAATAATAGTGATGAGGATTGGCGTTATTAAAGTCAACAGCGCGGCGTGAATCGGAAACGTGAGAGATAGTCCCTGGATGAAAAGCAATTGATTGAGTGCAATGGCGGTTAGCGTACATAAAATCAGCGCAGGAAAATCTTTTTTCTCGATTCTCTTTTCACTGGGTTTAAACAAAAATAAAATCCAGAATAAAGCCGCGCTTATGCCGACCCGGATAATATTGATTCCCAATGGTCCCGCATAATGATGCGAAGTGAAATATTTGATGGCGCTGTAGTTTGTAGCAAAAAAAAGATTCGTTCCCAGTAGCCCCAGATGCGC